>Ga0255057_10000336_pt1 | contig 26739 bp, 23 predicted proteins | sample Cases_109_6_MG_FD_189022 | JGI IMG/M metagenome (GOLD analysis project Ga0255057, IMG submission 189022) | Seawater microbial communities from Amundsen Gulf, Northwest Territories, Canada - Cases_109_6 | ecosystem: Environmental > Aquatic > Marine > Gulf | place: Canada: Northwest Territories... | reverse complement strand
CCGGCTCGCCCGCACGCTGGTGATGTCCGGCTTCGGCATGACGATCTGCGGCGGCAGCTTTCCGGCAAGCCAGGGCGAGCACCTGATCGCCCACTATGCCGAGATGATGGCCCCGCCGGACTGGCCGGAAAGCTTCCATGGCGAGCAGATCGGCATCGCCACGCTCACCATGGCGCGCCTGCAGGAACGGCTGCTGGGCGGCGGCCCGCCGCGGCTCGCTTATGGCCCCGAAAGCGAGGCGGCCTTCAAGGCGCATTACGGTGCCGAGCTGGGTGCGACCTGCTGGCACGAGTTCTCGGCCAAGCGCCGCCGCACCGGCGAGGCCGAGGCGCTGAACGCCCGCCTGGCGGCGATCTGGGACGACGCCAAGGCCCGCATGAGCGCGGTGGCCATCGGTGCAGGCGAGCTGGAGGCGGTGCTGCGACGGGCCGGCGCACCGACCCGGCCGGAGGAGATCGACTGGCCGGTGGCCTTCTATCACGAGGCCGTGCGCCGCGGGCGCGAGATCCGCGACCGCTATACCTTTCTCGATCTGGCCGCCGACAGCGGAGGACTGGATGACCCCGGTGCGTTTTAAGGGGGCGGCCCGATGAGTCCGCGCCGCATGAAACGAAGCGAACGGTTCGAGCGCATCATCGCCGCCTTGCGGCATAGCCCAACGGTCAGGATCTCCGAGCTTGCCGCGGGCTTCGGGGTCTCGGCGGAGACCGTGCGGCGCGATATCGACGAGCTCAGCCGCCAGGGCCTTGTCGACCGCACCTATGGCGGTGCGGCCTCTCATAGCCTGTCGCACGAGCCGGCGGTCAACGAGCGCTACCGCCTGCACGTCGCCGCACGGGCAGGTCTGGGCCTGTGCGCCGCCGAGCAGGTCGTCGACGGCGACGTGCTGATGATCGACTCCGGATCCACGACCACGCATTTCGCCAAGCAGCTCGCCGCCGCCGCACCGGCGATTACCGTGCTCACCAACTGCCTGGGCGTCGCGCTGGCCTTCGGTCAGGCAACCGATCTGCGGGTCGTGTTATGCCCGGGCGACTACGACGCCCAGGAAGGCGGGACCTTCGGGCTGGAGACCGTCTCGTTCCTCGGCAGGTTCCATGCAACGAAATCCTTCATCGGCGCAAGTGGGCTGACCGAGGAAGGGCCGGTGGAGTTGAACTCGGCGGCAAGCTGGGTCAAGCGGCGCATGATCGAGCGCAGCGAGCACCGGTTCCTGCTCTGCGACCAGACGAAGTTCGGACACCACTCGCTGGAGCTGGTCTGCCCGTTGGCCGATATCGATCACCTGATCACCGATGCGCCGCCGCCCGCCGGCCTGCGGACGGCCCTGCGGGAAGCGGACGTCGATCTCCAAATCGCGGCGGACGGCGACCCCGACGTGCGCAGCGGCGCTCACGGCCTATAATCCCACCCCGATCGCACCCCGGTTCTACAGGACCATGAACGATGTCACCTATCCTCCTGCTGATTCTGGTCACCGGCCTTTACGCCGGCTACAACCTGCTCATTAAGGTCTCCAGCGATTTCGTGCCGGCGCAGGCGACGACGACGGTGCTGGCCACCGTGTGCCTGCAAGTGGCTGCCCTGGCCGCCTCGGCGGGCTTCATCGTCTTCTTGCATCTGCGCAACGCGGAGGTGGTGCTGAAGCTCTCCCCTTCGGCCTATGCCTGGGCAGCGGCGGCCGGCCTTTGCATCGGCGCGGCGGAGATTGCCTATTTCTATCTCTTCGGCGGCTTGGGGAGCGGCAAGCCGATGGCCGCGAACCTGGCCGTGCCGGCCATCGTAAGCGGCACGATCGTCATCACCTTCATCGTGTCCTACTTCCTGTTTCGCGAACCCCTGACATGGCCCCAGCTATTGGGCGCCGGGTTGGTCATCGCGGGCATCGCCACCATGTTCCTCGGCCGCGCCAGCGCGTCTTGATCGGCCAGCCGGACTTGAAATGCGGGCTGGATCGAACGGGCTTTGTGTTCTATCGATGCGCGCCGCCACACGGGGCACAAACGGTTTTTGACGGACGTAGTAATGACGAAGGCCCGAACCAGGAAAAGACGCACCAAGCCGAGCACGCGCAGGCCCGCCGCCGGCGCTCGGGCCCACCACAGAGGCGGCGGCCGATTGCGTCGGGTTTTATTGTCGGTTTTGCTGGTGTTGTTGTGCGGGCCGGCACTGGTGTTTCTGCTCTACCGCGTGGTGCCGCCGCCGATCACGCCGCTCATGGTTATCCGTGCGAGTGAGGGCTATCCGCGGGACTACAGATGGATACCGTTGGAGCAGATCTCGCCGCACCTGGCCAAGGCGGTGATCGCCTCCGAGGACAACCTTTTCTGCGCGCACTGGGGCTTCGACGTCGCGCAGATCGGAGAGACCTTGCGGGACTGGCGAAAAGGCGAACGCCTGCGCGGCGCCAGCACGATCTCGATGCAGACGACCAAAAACCTGCTGCTCTGGCCGGGGCGCCACCTGCCGCGCAAGGTGGCCGAGGCCTGGCTGACACCGCAGCTCGAGCTTCTCGTCGGCAAGCAGAGAATTCTCGAGATCTACCTGAACATCGTCGAGATGGGCCCCGGCATCTATGGCGCGGAAGCCGCGGCGCGGAGCTATTTCGACAAGCCCGCCGCGGACCTGACACCCAGAGAGGCCAGGCTCCTGGCGGCGATCCTGCCGAACCCGCTGGCCTGGTCGCCCGAACTGCCGACGCCGTTCCTGAACGACCGCGTGGCCACCATCGGCAAAAGAATCGGCCAGTTAGGGCCACTGCTCGACTGCGCGCACGCCTCGGGCTAGAGCGGATCTTCGGCGGCCGGCGCCATCGCCGCGGCGGCCTGCTTGGACGGGACGATGGGGAAGATCTCGAAGGCGACCAGGTCGGACCAGGCGGCGACCCAATCCTGCAGCAAGGCCAGGTCATCGCATTCCATGATCTGGAAGCAGCGGCTGAAAGCGGCGTCCACCCAGCTATCGACGTAGGTCAGGCCGTCGGGCGTAAGGCGCCCGGACTCGCGAAAGCGCGCGTAGGCCGGCCGTGCGTCACCGTCCCTGAAATGCTCGATGACCATGAACAGCATGCTCGCCCCCTCTCCGACTTTCTCGATCAGCAGTATTTGACGACGCCGCGCCGCTGTCGAGCCCCGACGACCAGATCATCGCTTAACCTGGCGCCATTTGGGTATAGACTGGAGGCTGGCGCCCGACGTGGGTATGCCGGCGACGCGAGGGTTGGACGCGATGCTGCGAAGACCTCTGCTTCTTGCTGCGGCGCTGATCGCCGCCCTCTCATGCCCCTGGACCGCCCAAGCGCAGAACGACCATGCCGAGCGGCGGCAGCGAATGGTCGAGGTGATCGAGCGCTACGCCTGGCACCTGGAGGCCGAACTCGGCGCCAGGAAGATCGATGAAAGGGTGCTGGAGGCGATGGGCGTCCTGCCGCGCCATCTCTTCGTGCCCGAGGATCGGCGCCGGGAAGCCTATGCCGACCGGCCGGTGCCCATCGGCCACGGCCAGACGATCTCGCAGCCTTTGATCGTCGCCTTCATGACCCACCTTCTCGAGGTCGAGCCGGGTGATGTGGTGCTGGAGCTCGGCACCGGTTCGGGCTACCAAGCGGCGGTCCTGGCCAAGTTGGTAAAGTCGGTGTGCTCGATCGAGATCATACCCGACCTGGGCAACACAGCCGCGGAGGTTCTGGGCTCGCTCGGCCTCGACAACCTGCGCACCCGGATCGGCGACGGATACTACGGCTGGCCGGAGTGCGGCCCCTTCGACGCTATCGTGGTGACGGCGGCGGCCGGCCACATACCGCCACCCCTGGTCGCCCAACTGAAGCCGGGCGGCAAGATGATCATCCCGGTCGGCAGCCCTTACGTCACCCAGCAACTGGTCCTGGTCGACAAGCTGGCCGACGGCCGCGTGACCACACGGCAGATGCTTGCGGTGCGGTTCGTGCCGCTGGTCCGGAACACCCCTTGATTAGGCTCGCCCTCGCCCTCGTCTCCGCCAGCATTCTCGCCTACGAGGTCTTGCTGATCCGCCTCTTTTCCATCGTCCAGTGGCACCACTTCACCTACATGGTGATCTCCATCGCACTGCTCGGCTTCGGGGCCAGCGGCACCTTCCTGGCACTTGCCCGAGGCTGGCTTCTGCCGCGCTTCGCCGCCGCCTTTTCCGCGAGCGCCGCCTTGTTCGGCCTCACCGCATTCCTCGGCTACGTTGCCGGCCAGGCCCTGCCGTTCAACGCGCCGGCCTTGCTCTGGGAGCCGCGACAGCTTTTATTCCTGCTCGCCCTCTATCTCATTTTCTTGACCCCGTTCTTTTTCGGCGCCACCTGCATCGGCCTCAGCTTCCTTCGCTACGCCGAACGGATCGGACAGATTTACGCCGTCAATCTGATCGGCTCGGCCGCCGGCAGCATCGGCGTGGTCGCTCTGCTCTTCATCGTCGATCCGGTGCCGGCGCTGAAGCTGATTACATGCCTGGCCCTCGCCGGCGCGTTGCTGGCCGTGCCGAGGATCGAGGGGCGCCGCGCCCAGGCGCTGGCCGGTGCGCTTTGCTTATCGGTGCTGGCGGCGCTCTTCGCCCTACCACCCGCATGGACGGCCCTGCATCCCTCGCCGTACAAAGCCTTGCCGCGGGCCCTGGAGGTTCCCGGCGCGCGGGTCGTCGGCACCCAGTCCAACCCGCTGGGTTACCTGAGCGTCGTGGAAAGCCGGGAGGTCCCTTTGCGTCATGCGCCGGGCCTGAGCCTCAACAACACGCAAAGCCCGCCGCCGCAGCTCGGCGTCTTCACCGATGCGGACAGCCTAAGCGTCATCACCGCCTTCGACGGGCGCCTGGCGCCGCTCGCCTACCTGGACTTCACCACCTCGGCCTTGCCCTACCATCTGCTGGCGGCGCCCAGCGTCCTGGTCGTCGGCGCCGGCGGTGGGTCATCGGTCCTGCAAGCGCTCTATCACCGCGCCGCCGCGGTCGACACCTTGGAGGTAAATCCGGACCTGCTGCGCCTGGTGCGTGAGCAACACCGGGACTTTGCCGGCGCCCTCTACGACCGCCCGGAGGTCCGCGTGCATGCGCAAGAGGCGCGATCCTTCCTCGCACGGAGCGGACGGCATTGGGACCTGATCCAGATCTCGCTCCTGGAGGGAGCGGGCGGCGCCGGCGGGGCCGGTAGCCTGGGCGAGAGCTATCTGTTCACCGTAGAGGCCTTTCAGGCCTACCTGCGGCGCCTGAAGCCCGACGGCTTGGTGGCGATAACGGGTTGGGCCAAGCTGCCGCCACGCGGCAGCCTAAAACTCTTCGCCACCGCCCTGCAGGCGCTGCGCCGCGAGGCGGCGGCCGATCCGGCTCGCCGCCTGGCCCTCATCCGCGGATGGAGCACGACGACGCTGCTGATCAAGAACGGTGTCTTCCAGGCAAGCGACGCTCGGCAAATCAGGGCCTTTGCCGACGCCCGGTCCTTCGATCTCGCCTTCCTCGACGGCCTTGAGGCCAGCGAGGTCAACCGCTTCAATCGGACGACACAGCCTTTCCTCTATGAGGGTACACTGGCCCTGGCCGGCGAAGACGCGGCCAGCTTCGCGGCACGCTACAAGTTCGACATCGACCCGGCGCACGATGAGCGGCCCTATTTCTTCGACTTCTTCAAGTGGCGCTCCCTGCCCGAATTCCTGCAGCGCGCGGCGCGCGGCGCGGGGTTTCTCGAATGGGGCTATCCCATCCTGGCGGCCACCTTGATCCAGGCGGTCCCGCTCAGCCTGATCCTGATCTTGTTACCCCTCTGGCTGTGGCGAAGGCAGGGAACCGGCGGCACTGGCAAAACCCGAAGCTTCGTCTACTTCACAGCCTTGGGGCTGGGCTTCTTGTTCATCGAGATCGCCTTCATCCAGCGCTTCATCCTGTTCCTCGGCAATCCCCTCTATGCCGCCGCCGTCGTGATCGCGGGATTTCTGCTGTTCGCCGGGCTCGGCAGCGCTTGCACGGCGAGACTGCGGGACGAGGCGCCCGACGGCACCGCGCTCCCGCCCCGGCCGCGGCGGCGCTCCGCCGTGGCCATCGCAGCCGGCGTGGTCGCCGGTCTCGCGCTGCTCTATCTCTTCGTCCTGCCGCCGTTGTTCGAGCGCCTGATCATACTGACCGAGCCGGCGCGCATCGCCGTCTCCCTCGCCCTGGTCGCGCCGCTGGCCTTCTTCATGGGCATGCCCTTTCCCCTGGGGCTGTCGCGGCTGTCCGACGCGTCGCCACGCCTCGTCCCATGGGCCTGGGGGGTCAACGGCTGCGCCTCGGTCCTGGGCGCCGTGCTGGCGCAGGTATTAGCGGTGCATTTCGGCTTTACGACGGTGATCCTGGCGGCGGCACTAGCCTATCTCGTTGCCGCTTCGGCCTTCGCCCGGCGCTTTACGTCTGGTCTGCCATAGACCCTTACCCGCGCCGTGCGAGAACCAGCCAGGCACCGGCACCGATTAGAAACGTGCCGGTAATGCGTTCGCCGAGCAGAACATGACGGCGATCCTTGAGCCAGCCCCGAGCCCGCCCGGCGAGCAGCGCATAGCTGGAATCGAAAATCGCCGCGATCACCAGAAACGTCGGGCAAAGAAGCCAGAGTTGCGGTCCGGCCGGAGCCGCCGGATTGATGAACTGTGGGAAGAACGCCGCCAGGAAGAAGAGCGACTTCGGGTTGGTGAGCGCGATCACGAAGCCTTGCAGAAAAATTGCCCTGCTCCGCGTGGTGCCACTTGGCCGCTCTTCGGGCAATAGTGGCGTGGCGCGCCATTTCTGGACGCCCAGCCAAATCAGATAGGCAGCGCCGAGCCAGCGCAGCCACTCGAACCAACCGGCCATCACCGCCATCAGCGAGGTCAGCCCCAAGGCAACCACCACAAGCTGCGTCAAGATTGCCGCCTGTGCGCCGCCGACCGTGACGATGCCCTTGGCCGTCCCGTGCGTGAGCGCGTTGGCGATCACCAGGCTGACCACGGGCCCGGGCATGATGATCAGGATCGCCGTCGCGAGGCAGAAAGCGAGATAGAGCTCCCAAGTCATGGCCGGCGGTCGCCAACCGGTCGGCGCGCGACGAGCGCCGTCAAGGCCGCCGCCACGGCACCGGCCGCGCCCGCCTTCAATCCCGCCAGCAGCTCGGCAAAGGCTCGCCAGCCCTCGCGCCGCCGGTCTTCTGTGACACCTCGGCACATATGCCGAGGATAGGTAATCGCATAGCGGGCGGCAAGCCGCCCGGCGCTGCGAGCGGTCGTGAGAAAAATCGGATCGTTGACCAGGCGACCCAATTCCATTTTGATGACATCGGATCGCGCGGCGACCCCTGATTGTGCTTTGGCTTCCAGTAGAGGAGTGGATCATGGAGCTTCTTGGCGCCCGGGCCGCACGACGGTTTTGTTTTCCGGCCAAAAAGCTGATCGCCGGGACGCTCAGCGTCCTGATCGCCGCCGCGACCCTGGCCGGACCGGGCCGGGCGCAGGCCCCGGCTGACCCGGATGAGATTTTCGCCCTGTTCGACACCAACGGCGACGGCGTGATCGACAGGACGGAGTTCGACGTCAACAAGATCCAAGTAATATCCGCCTTCGACGCCAACCGGAACGGCCGCCTCGAGCGCGATGAGGTCCGGATCTCCGACGAGAATTTCCAAGCCGCCGATCGCGACGGCGACGGGCAAATCAGCGGCTACGAGTTCAACGAATCCCCTTTCGGCAAGTTCGAGGCGCTGGACGCCGACGGTGACGGTCTCGTCACGCGCGAGGAGTTCAGGGCGTTCGTCGAGAGCCTTCGCGGCTAAACCGGGCCGCCCAGGTCCGGGAGGGGGCCGTCAACCAGTTGGTAGACCGCCAGCGGATCATGTTTGCCCTTGACCAGATGCGTGCCCCGGTCGACGACCTCGAAGCCATCGGGTAGCGCTTCCAAGACCTCGCGGCTGATCAACACGATCGTATCGGCATCGGGGTCGACGGTCTTGCCGAGGGCCTCCAGCCGCTGGGTCGCGTTCACCGCATCGCCGACGATCGTATAGTTGATCCGGTTCGGCGCGCCGATGTCGCCCACCACCACCGGGCCGGCGTGAATGCCGATGCGTACGCGCACCGGGTCCAACCCGCGCGCCGCGCGCGCGGCGTTGTCGCTGGCGATGGCGTGCTGGATCGCGACGGCGGCCCGAGCGGCGCACTCGCTGGCATTGTCCATGCGGTTCGGCGCGCCCCAGAAGGCCATGACGGCATCGCCGATGTACTTGTCGATGGTGCCGCCCTCCTGCTCGATGCAGTGCGAGACGAGCGCCAGATGGTGGTTGATGAAGTCGGCGACCTCGGTGGCGGACATGGCCTCGCACGTCGAGGTGAAGCCCGCGATGTCGGTGAACATGATGGCGAGCTCGCGCTCCTCCGAGCCCGAGCCGACGCGGCCCTCCTTGACCAGGCGCGTAACCAACGTTCGCGGAACGTAGCGGCCGAAGGCCCGCAACCCCTCGAGCATCGAGTTGAAGGACAAGCCCAGGTCGTTGATCTCGCGGAAGACGCTCCTCGGCAAAGGCGCCACCTTATCGAAATCGAGCGCACCGAGCGCCGCGGCGCCGCGCGCCGCGCGCCTTATCGGACGCGCGATCGCCCCCACGATCAGTCCCGTGGCGACCAGAGATGCGCCGAATAACGCAAGCGCAATCACCGTCGCCCAATAGAACTGCTTTAGTGGAGCATCAACCGCGCTCGCCAAAAGATATGAGCCGACCGTGATCGAGCCGTCCCCATATCCGGGAACCTCGCGCGTGAAGATCAAATAGCGCTTTCCATCGACCGAGACCTGGCGCACATCGGCGCCCGTCGGGGCTGAAATACCGCCTGTCAACTGTTGCGACTGGTGCCAAAGGTCTTCAATCACGAAATCACCGAATGTCCCCAACGCCGGCAAGGGAACTTCCGGCGTGCGGCCAAAGGTCCCATCCGCCATAAGCGGGTGAGCGAGGACCGCGTCACGACCATAGAGCATAAAGGCCAGCTTGGCCGGCGGGTCGCTCAGCTCCGCGGTGAGGGCCGAAAGCGCCTCGGTCGAGATGGCAACGGCGAGAAACCCGAGATAGACATCCGCCTTCCTGATCGGTACGCGGTAGCTCAGATAGGTTTTCCGCCTGAGATCCCGATAGACCGGATCCCCCCAGTAAGCGGCCGGTTTCGTGCGAACTTCCTCGGCTATGGCGGTGAGCTGGCTGTCGCCGGCGACATCCATACGATCCAAGCGATAGCCCACACCTGACTCATCGCGTCCCAGGACCAATGCCGCGCCTTTCCAATCAACCAGGATTAGCCCGTCGATCTGCGGCGCCGCCGCGATCGTCCCGGCGATGAAGTCCTCCAGGTCGGGATCTTCGATCGCGTAGCGGCCATCGACGAGCGCCGCGGCGATGAAATTCGCCTGAGCGACGGCCGCATCGAGGTGGTGCCGCAGCGCCAGCTCCGAGGTATAGAGATTGCGCGCGATCAAACGGCTGGCGAATTCCTGGATGATCGTACGGCCGGTGGTCCACTGCAGCAGGAAGACGGAGCCGACGGCAACCATCACGAGCGCCCCGATGCTCAGCATCAGCGTCGGCAGCATCGGCAAGCCAACGTGCCCATCTCGGGTACGTTTCAAATCTTCGGCGGGCATGGTCTCGTTAACCTCCGGCATTGAGGCCCAGCTCACGGATCGCCGCCTCTTGCATACGGAACTTCTGCAACTTGCCGGTCACCGTCATCGGAAACTCGGTAACGAAGCGGATGTGCTTGGGAACCTTGAAATGGGCGAGCCCTTGTTTGCAGAAATCGCGAACCTCGGCCTCCGTCATCGTCGCCTTGGCGTGCAGCTCGATCCATGCGGCGACCGTCTCGCCGAGACGCTCGTCGGGCAGGCCGAAGACGGCCGCTTGCGAGATCTTGGGGTGGGTAAAGAGGTAGTCCTCGATCTCGCGCGGATAGATGTTCTCGCCGCCGCGAATGATCATTTCCTTCAGCCGTCCGGTGATGACGACGTAGCCTTGCGGGTCCATGGTCCCGAGGTCGCCCGAGTGCAGCCAGCCGTTTTCGTCCACCGCGCGCGCCGTCGCCTCCTCGTTCGCGTAATATCCCTTCATGATGTGGTAGCCGCGAAAGCAGATCTCGCCGATCTCGCCGAGCGGTACCGTCGCGCCGGTCTCAAGCTCCACGACCTTGACCTCCTGGTGAGGCAGATTGCGCCCGACCGTGGTGATCCGCCGCTCCAGGCTGTCGTCGCGGCTGGTCAGGTGGGTCAGGGGCGAGGCTTCGGTCTCGCCATAGCCGATCAGGATCTCGCAGCAGTGCATCTCTTCGATCACACGACGCATTAGCGGCTCCGGACAGGGCGCGCCGGCCATGATCCCGGTGCGCAGGCTGCTCAGGTCGAACTCGGCAAAGCGTGGGTGCTCGAGCTGGGCGATGAACATCGTCGGCACGCCGTGCAGGGCGGTGCAGCGCTCATCGGCAATGGCACCCAACGTCGCCAGCGGATCGAAGTGCTCGGCTGGGATGATGATGCAGGCGCCCACGGACAGGCACAACAGATTGGCCAACACCATGCCGAAGCAGTGATAGAAGGGGACCGGCACGCAAAGCCTGTCGGCTTCGGTGACGTGCATGGCGTGGGCTGAAAAGTAGGCGTTGTTGAGGATGTTGTGGTGGCTTAGCAGGACAGCCTTGGGAAACCCGGTGGTGCCAGAGGTGAACTGTATGTTGATCGCGTCATCGCGGTCGAGCGTGGCGGTCACGTCTTGCAGCGCCGCCTCGCCCACCCCCTCGGCGGCGGCCAGGACCTCGGCCCAAGTCGCGATTCCCGGGTGGGGAGAGACCGTCTCGCCGGACGCCCGCGGATCGTAGAGGACGACCTTTCGCAGATAGGGAAATCGATCCGGCGAAATCGCCTCATCCGCCGACCGGCGCTCCATCAGCTCCGGCAGAAGCTCGGTGATCATCGCCACATAGTCGCTGGTCCGGAAACTGGGAATGAGAAAGAGCCCGGCGACCTCCGCGCGCTCCAGCGCATAGGCCAGCTCGCGCGACCGATAGGCCGGGTTTATGTTGACCAGAACGGCGCCGATCTCCGCCGTGGCCATCTGCACGATCAGCCATTCGATGTTGTCCGTCGACCAGATGCCGATACGCTCGCCCTTGGCGAAGCCGAGCCCGAGCAGGCCGCGAGCCAGGCGCCGGACCTCATCTCTCAATGTACCGTAGGTCAGCCGGCGCCCCTGTGGTCGTGAGACCACCGCCTCGCATTCGGCGAAACGGTGCGCGATCGTGGCGAAGTGCTGAGGTATGGTCGCCCCCAAAAGGGCCTCCTCCCCACCGCGATGAAAATAGCTCAACCCCTCCACCCGGCACCTCCCACGGCCCCGATCGATCGGCCTGCCGGGCCTGCGGGCATCATCGGAAAATCGACCAGCGCCGGATCTCCATCGCCCGCCTGACCCTGGCCACAGCAAGCTCGCTGGCCGCATCGCGCGGCGAGACCTGCTTTTCCTGCGCCAGCACCAGAACCTCCTCGGTGTTGCGGCGGAGCTTCTCCTCAATGGTCTGCAGGGCCGCGCTTTCGCTCGCGCCCGCATATTCCATGGCCGCACAGATCACCCCGCCGGCATTGGCGATAAAGTCGGGAAGGCTCAAGATTCCCTTCTCATGCAGGCGGCATTCGGCCTCATAGGTGATGGGGACGTTGGCCCCCTGGAGCACCAGCTTGGTGTGGAGCCGCTCGACGTTGGCCTCGGTGATCACGTCGGGGCGCGCCGCGGGGATCCAAATATCACAGGGTATGTCGATCACCGCATCGACACCGCCTTTCGTGCCGCCGGCGACGTCCGCGACCGTCCCGCCTTGCTGCTTGACGCCGGCCAGCGCCTCGAGATCGAGTCCCTCGGGATCGCTGATGGTGCCACGGCTGTCGCTGGCGCCTACCAGCACCGCGCCCTCGGCGGCAAGAAACTGTGCGGCGTGGCGGCCGACGGCACCGAACCCCTGGACCACGACGCGCGCGCCCGAAAGCGGCATGCGCAGGTGCGCACAGGCGACCTCGGCGGCATGGAAGAGGCCCCAGCCGGTCGCCCCGATCTCGTCCAGCGGGATGCCGCCGATCTCCCGGATCAGGCCCACCGAGCGGCCGATCTCGTCATGCACCCAGCCCATGCAGACCTCGTCGGTACCCATATCGGGCCCGAAGATGTAATCGGAGACATCGGCAAGCGCCGCCGCGAAGCCGCGGATAAGACGCTCCTTTTCCGCCGGTGGCATCTTGGGGTCGCCGAATAGGACCGATTTCCCGCCGCCGTGACGCAGGCCCGCGGCCGCGTTCTTCAAGGTCATGGCGCGGGCCAGGCGAAAGCACTCCCCGATCGAGACGTCCTCGGCCATACGGAGCCCGCCGATGGCCGGGCCGGCGGCGACGTTGTCGACCACCAGAATGCCCTTCAAGCCGATCGTCGGCTCTTGAACATGGATAACCTTGGCCGGCCCCAAGTCGTCGCCCAACGAGAACGGATCGGTCATCTCGGCCCCTCGCGCACAGTCGCTTCGCTCACAGGCAATCATCGTCTAGGATCGAGCTTAAGCATCAAAGAGGCGCGATACAATCGACGCCTCTCTTGGCCTTCAGCCCCTTTAAAAGTTTGGCGGGCGAAGTGGCGGAGCACACCATCGAACGGGCCTTTGATCGACTCGAGGCCCATTTCCCACGCTGAGCTTCAGGCGCGCGGTGCGTGATCGTTCGTCACGTCTTCCAAGCGCTCGAGCAAGCGCTCGATGACCGACAGCAGGTGCCGGCCGGCGTCGCGAATCTTCTCCAGATCGGCGGCCATCTCGACCCGGCCCGCATCGGTCGCTTGATCGAGGAGAAGCTCGCTATAGCCGATGATGGCATTGAGCGGCGTGCGCAGCTCGTGGCTCATGCCGCTCAAGCTTTGCGGCGGCCCGCCGTCGGCGCCCGGCCGAAGGTCCTGATCGTGCTCTCCAACGGGTAATTCAAGATCTCGTGAGGTCGGTTTTTCGGACGTCATCTCTCCACTCTACCAGCATGAGCCGACGCCGCATAGCAGCAGGTGAGGCCCCATGCATGCCTTCATTTCGATAAGATTGAACGCTGCCTACGTCCAGGCTCTAATGCCGATCGCCGGCCGTGCCGGCCCGCTGTTGGCGGCAAGTCAATCAAGACAAGACAAAGGGAGATCGACCCCGTGTGTGACTTGAAAGGTTGTGGAACGAACCCCGATGGGCGCCCCTTGCCGGCCGTCACCGATGTGGAGCGCCGGCGCTTCATCAAGGGCCTGGCCGGCTTGCCGCTGGCGACAGTCCTCGCCTATCCGGAGCTGGCGCGCGCCGCGGCCGGGCGCATGGAGCAGGTCGCCGTGGCGACGCCCTCCGGCGGCACGGCGCTGGCCGCGCTCGCCTTGCCGGAGGGCCGGCCGGCACCCGCCGTCCTGCTGGTGCCCGAGTGGTGGGGCCTGAACGACCAGATCAAGGCCGTCGCTCAGGAGCTGGCGGCGCAGGGCTATATCGCGCTGGCCGCCGATATCTACGACGGCGAGGTCGGCACCACGCGCGAGGAAGCCATGGCCCTGGTCAAGGCTTTCGACCCCGCGGCGGGCCTGGAAAAACTGACCGCCCTGGCCCACTGGCTAAAAGGTCATCAGGCCGGCACCGGCAAGGTCGCTACGGTCGGATGGTGTTTCGGCGGCGGCTGGTCGCTCAACGTCTCGCTGGCAACCCCGGTCGATGCCACGGTGATCTACTACGGCAAGGTCACCAAAACGCCCGAGGAGCTGGCGCCTCTCGCGGGGCCGGTCCTGGGGCACTTCGGGACGCTGGACAAGCGGATCAACGCGGCGATGGTCGGCGGCTTCGAGGCAGCGATGGAAACCGCCGGCAAGACCGATCTCACCGTGCATTGGTACGACGCCGATCATGCCTTCGCTAATCCGACCGGCTCGCGCTACGACGAGGAGGACGCGCGGGTTTCCTGGTCGCGCACGCTGGCATTCTTCCGAGAGTACCTCGGTTAGAGCGTCATGCGGCCGCCGGCACCGTGACGAACAGCTCGCGGCGCAACAGGCCTTCCTCCAGCGCCGCGAGCTTCGAGCGCCAGCCGGACAGCCGCTCGTTCAGCTCCGCGGCGCCGAGCAGCACCCGCAGCGCCTCGGCGCCTTGCACGTCGGCGTGTAGCTGGCGGCGACAGGAGCTCGCGTAGTCCGCGGTCATGTCCTGGCAATCGACGACGGCCCAGCCGGTCCGGGCAAGGAGCGTCGGATAATCGCTGTCCGCCTCGATGAACTCCGGCCCATTGTCCACGGCCCGCGCGTAGGCGCCCGGCGAGAGGCCGGGGGCGACGGAGATGACCGAAAAGACCATTCGCCCGCCGTCGCGGATCGCCCGGCGGCAGGCTTCGAGAACGCCGCGCTTATCCTTCAAGCAGCAGAGAACGTCGCTGTGGCTGACGGCATCGAAGCTGGCGTCGCGGAACGGCAGGCCGGTACCGTCGGCGAGCGCCGCCCAGCAGGCGCCGGCAAGCTGGTCGCGGACCGCCCGCTCGCGGGCGATGCGAAGGCCCGATAAGGGAAGGTCCACGAGCGCCACGTCGCAGCCGCTCAGCGCCGCCAGATAAAGCGCCGGCCAACCGGAGCCCGCGCCCACATCTAGAAGGCGTTGGCCCGCTTGCAGACCCAGGAGTTCGCCGATGCGCAGCGCCTCGTCACGTGTGGTCCAGCTTGACGCACCGTAGTCGCAGCCGCACACGCTGCGCTCGACCGATAGCATGACCGACGACTGCGCTCTCTCGTAGAGCTCGTCGAAGCGCTTTCGCTGCTCTTGTTCCTGTGGACCGCAGGTCATGCGCCACCACCTTGCGCCGGTCCTTCGGACAGACGCCATTCCCCCGATATAATGGTGCGATAATCGCTCGGTTGGTAAGGCACGATCAATTCCTTCAGCGGCGCCAGGATGCCGCGCTTGCGCAGCGGGTTGGCGCCGAAATCCTCCAACAGCTCGTCGTGGGTAGTGCAGCATGTGCAACAAGACGCGGGCGCCGCGGCCGGCGCTGAACGGCATCCAGGCCCGCTTCCAAGCCTTTAATTTCTCGATCTCCCCGGCCATCACATCGTGGCCTGGAAGAACGTGGCGGCCGGCGATCAGCTCGGCCAGCCAGCGGGCCTGGACGCAGTATGTCAGAACGCTGAGAAAGGTCGAGGCACGGCCAACGAAAGCCAGGTTCGGCAGATCGGGATGCAGCATATGGCGGTATAGATAAAAGCCATCCTCGTCGGCACCGAGGATCTCGCGCGCCTCGCCCGGCAGAAAGCTCTGGTCGCTCTTCCAACCGGTGCCGAAGACGACACAGTCGACCGCCAGCTTGTCACCGTCCCGCAGGGTGAGGCCATCCGGGTTGAAGGTTTCGATTTCGGTGCGGTGCGCCGCGATGCGGCCCTGGCGGATCATCCCGTATAGCGCGGGCCGGGGCACCATGGTGGATTCACCGAAGCAGTCTATCTCCACCCGTGTCGAGGGGGTCAGGTTCTTGCCGCCGGCGATTTTCGTCCACAGTCGGCACTGGACATAGAGGAGCAGCTCGACAAGCCGCCAATAGACCCACACCAGCGGCCAGCCCACGCCGTGCAGGAGGCGCGCCACCGGGCTGGGGCGCAGGTAGGGTGGGATCAGCGCAGCGGTAAGCCGGTTCAACATGCCCCACTTGAACGGCAGAACGCCAGCCAGCTTGCGCGGCACCGGCCAGTGCGCCTCGCGGAAGATGAGATGGACCTCCTTGGCCACCGCGGCAGCTTCCAAGGCGGCGTCGGTGGCGCTTTTGCCATACCCGAGCACGGCAACGCGCTTGTCCCGCAAGGGATCGCGCGTCTTCAGCTTCGAGATATGCAGAACCTCGCCTTGAAATTCCTCTCGACCGGGAAACTCGGGCATGTTGGGAATGTTGGAATAAAGACCTGTCGCGACGACGACGAGGTCGAAGTCTCGGCGGAGGGTTTCGCCGTCGTGATCGACGACCATGGTCCAGCCGGGGGTTCCATCGGCCCGCGGCTCCAGCGTGCGCACGGCCGCCTCTAGCTGCAGGTGCGGGCGAATGCCGAAATGGTCGGCATAGTCCTCCATGTATTGCTGAAAGACCGGCCCCGGTGTGAAGTTCGGCGTATCTTCCGGCAGCGGCCAATCGGGAAACTGGTAGAGTTCCTTCTGTGCCTGAACGCCGAAGTTGGAGTAACCGTCGGCCCATACGCCGCCCAGCCGCTCGGCGCGCTCGAAAACCGTGCACGTAAGGCCTTCGGCCAGAAGGGTCTTCGCCGTGGCCAGCCCGGCGACCCCCGCGCCGATGATGCCAACATGCTTCACGCCTCTCAAATCCACCGGCCACCCTCCCCCGTTCGTTACCGCTGCCGGAACGCCTTGTCGTCAACCCTGTCTACCGGGCCGTGCGGCGCCCCGTCGCGAACCGCATGGTCCAGTAGGCGACGGCCCCCAATACCCAGAATGCAAGCACGTAAGACCCGAAAAACGTCCAAAGGGCGAAGGCCCACAGGCCATAGTAAAGACCCACGGCCCTTGGGCTCAGGACGCCGCCAGCGACCGCGCGCGCGGTTTGCCGTCGATAGAGATAGACGCCGTGCAGGACCCCCAAGACCGCACCCAGGCCGCTGCCAAGCCAAAGAAAGGCACCCATGCCCACTCCCCTTCGCACCCCGCGCATTCCTAAGGGCGCTTTATATTAGCTGTATATTAATAGCATAATCCGCATGGATCCAAAGCACCTCACGAACCGAGGGCCACGCGCATCGTGGGGCAAGGTCGAAGGGCGATGGGGTAGGGGCGGTGGATTACACCGGTTGGGTCAATCGGAACTCGGGATAGGCAAGGGTGCCGAGCTCGACCTTGTCGATGCCAAGGGCCTCTTCGGCCTGGCTGAGGCGGAGCCCGATGGTGGCCTTCAAGGCGAGCCAAGCAAGGGCGCTGGCCGCCGAGACGAAAAGCCCGATCGCGCCGATACCCAGCGCTTGCGTGGCAAAGCTCGCCTCAGGATTGGTCAGCGGCACGGCGATGGTGCCCCAGATGCCGGCGACCAGGTGCACCGGGATGGCACCCACCACGTCGTCGATCTTCAAGCGGTCGAGCAGCGGCGTGACGGCCACCACCAAGGCCGCGCCGACCGCGCCGATCATCATCGCCTGGCCGACGCCGGGTGAATCCGGTCCGGCAGTGATGGCGACCAGGCCGCCCAGGGCGCCGTTCAGCACCATGGTGAGGTCGACCCTCTTGGACGTGAGCTGGGTCAGGAATACCGCGGTGAGCACGCCCGCCGCCGAGGCCATGGTCGTGTTGACGTAGATATCGGCGATGGCCACGGCATCGGCGGCCGAGCCCAGCGACAATTGCGAGCCGCCGTTGAAGCCGAGCCAGCCGAGCCACAGAATGAAGGTGCCGAGGGTCGCCAGCGGCAGTGAGGAGGCAGGGATACGTTGCGGCTTGCCGTCCTTGTCGTACTTGCCGCGCCGGGCGCCGAGAACGATCGCGCCGGTCAGCGCCGCCCATCCGCCAACCGAATGCACCACGGTCGAGCCGGCGAAGTCGGCGAAGCCCCGCTCGGCCAGCCAGCCGCCACCCCAAAGCCAGGCCCCCTGTATCGGATAGACCAGAGCGGTCAGAAAGAAGACGAAGGCGAAGAAAGGCCACAGCTTAATGCGCTCGGCAAGCGTGCCGGAGACGATGGACGCGGCGGTCGCGACGAAGAGCATCTGGAAGAACCACTCCGAGGAGGCCGCGTGCCCGGCCGAGAAGTCGCCCGCCAGGGCCGCCCTATCATCGCCCTGCCACGGGGTGAAGGAGCCTATGAAGCCGCCGTCGACACCGTCGTACATGAGATTGTAGCCGACCAGATAAAAAGCGATCCCCGCGATGGACAACAGCGTGATGTTCTTCAGCAGGATGGTCGTAACGCTCTTGGAGCGCACCAGGCCGGCTTCCAGACAGGCAAACCCGGCGGCCATCCACAAGACGAGGAAGCCGTGCAGGAGGAACGACAGGCTGTTGAAGACGAACGCCGTCTCATCGGAAACCGCCGCGGCGGCGGGGGTCGAAAGGCAGGCCGCGACGACAAGCACGCCGAGGAGAAGCACGAGGCCCCTCCAGGGAGGGTTCGGAAAGGTGGTGGATAGGCTCGACATGGCGGTGCTCCTGGCGGATAGGTCGCGAAGGTCGGCGTCAACCGGATCCATCCGGCTCATCGTGTTAGTTAAGGGGCGAAGGTTTCTGCAGGATGTCGGGCAAGGCCGTTCTTGGTTTCAATTGTTTCCCCGACCAGGAAAGAGAGAGGGCCGCGCGCCCTTCGTCTCGATGGTCGCGGGCCGGCCGAGCTCGGCTCGGGCGTCTTCGCTGCAGTCCTCGATGCGAGCAAGCATTCGCTCGCGGTGATAGGCCGGCATGTCCGGATGCTTGGCAATGAAGTTGGCGTAACTGCCGATCGCCTCCAGGTCCTGGCACACCCTCCGCGAGACGGCGGCGAGCGCTGCGGTGCCCGCCGCATCGTCCAAAGCGTGAGGCCTCAGCCCGTTGCGCAGCATCCGGATCGCACGGCGGCCCGTTCGTGCCAGACCTTTCCAAAGCGTCTTGCCGGTCGGCAGGCGGACCGGCAGCTTGCCGAATTTGATCGTCGGAGCGGTCATCGTCGTCATTCCCGGGTCCCTCCGGCCTCAGGCCGCGGCCTGCGCGCCGGCGTGCTTTTGCCGGTCGGATTGCTTTTCCGACGCCCCGTTTCTTCCCTGCGCTTCACCGCCGCACTCCCGCAACAGCGCGGCACATGCCCGCTGCCCGTGGCGCAAGGCCTCGTCGAGCGGCGTATTGCCCCAGCGGTCGGCTGGATTGTGCGACGTGCCGTGGGCAAGGAAGTAGCGAACAACCTCTAGGTGTCCCTCCGCGGCGGCCAGGTGCAGGGCCGAGCGTCGGTCATAGTCGGCTGATTCGAGCGACACGCCCTGGGCCACCAGGCGACGGATCGCGGCAAGATCGCCTTGGCTCGCCGCCCAGATGAGCTCGCCGGTCTTCAAGGGATCGCCTTGGACCATCGACGTCCGGCCGCTCGGTTGATGTGCTGGCCGGCGCTGGATATGCCCGCGTCTCGTGCCGGCGCTCTCGAGAAGCGCGATCATCTCCTGATGACCTTGGAGATAGGCGTCATCCAAAGGTGTGCCGCCCCAACGGTCGGTCGGATTCAAGCTGATCCGTTCCAGCGCACCTTCGGCTTCCTCGATGAAGAAACGGACCACATGAAGCTGATTTTCCGCCGCGGCCAGATGCAGCGGCGTGCGTAGGTCGTAGTCGCGGCAGGTGAGCTCGGCGCCGCGCCGCACCTGCTCTTGGATCGCACCAAGGTCGCCCTTGCTGGCGGCCAGGATCATCTCGTTGACCAAACGCGCCTTCTGGTGGATCGGGTTCAGGCGCGGGTCCTTCTTGCCCGAAACGCCGGTCAGGTTGTCGAAGTTATGGAAATTGAAAGTATCGACAAGCCGGCGGTAGAACTCGATGCCGCGCACGCTGTTGCCCAACTCATCCAGACGCGGGGACCAAGTGCAAAACCCCATGACATTGGGCACCACGACCATGATCGCGCCCGATACGCCGCTTTTCGCCGGCAGGCCGATGGAGAAGGCAAACTCACCGGAGAAGTCGTACATGCCGCAGCTCGACATCAGCGAGAGGCAGTAACGCACCGTCTCGGTCTTCAAGACCCGCTCGCCGGTCACCGGGCAGATGCCGCCGTTGGCCAGCGTCGCGGCAACGACCGACATCATCTCGACGTTGAGCTCGATGGCGCAGCACTGAATGTAGAACTCCAACACGTCGTGCAGCTCGAAGCCCTCGGGGAAGGCCCCCTTTTCGCGCATGAAGTAGGCGAGCGCGTAGTTGCGGTCCGCGGTTTCGCGCTCCGACAGAAAAACCGATGTGGAGAACCGCGGCACCTCGCCGCCGCACAGCGCGCGCCACCGCTCCATGACGTACTCGAAACGCTCACCGGACCAGCCCCTGAGGTCCAGGGCGCCGGCATTCTCGCGTGCCGTCAGCGCATGCTTGGCCTTCAACTTGATAAGTGCGCTGCTCATCAGGGCGCCGGCGTTGATCATCGGATTATGAGGTTGGTTATGCTTGTTGAGGGTGAGTTCGTTGAACGAGGCGCCGCTCGGCTCGTGCCCGACGAAGCGGTGGACGAAGTCGGGGCCGTGCTCTTCCAGGGCCAGGCAATAGGTGACCGGCTTGGAAGTCGACTGAACGGAGAACAGATGCCGCGAGTCGCCGACCGCATGACGCTGCCCATCGACGGTGCACAACGCTACGCCGAAACGGTCCACGTCCGACCCGCCGAGCCGAAGCTGAGGAATGTAGTCGGCGGGCTCGCCGCTGCGATTGGCGCAGGTGGCATCGTACAGCCTGTCGATCTCTCGACAGAAACCCTTGAAATCGGGAATTACCATTTGCCCTTGAAGCGCCCGCTCGATGAGCAAGAGGTTGTGGCGCACGGCCTGACAGAAGACCTCGCGCGGAATCCTGCTGGTCTCATCTTCCTCCTCAGGCCGGCGCAGCGTCTCGCGGAAGCTCTCGAGAGCCATCATGCTTTCGCGAAGGCGCTGGTCGTTGCGGTCGAGACCGACCTCGGCCAGCACACGTTCGAGATCGCGCGCCCGGATCGCCTTGTCATTGTCGAAGTCGAGCGACCGGAAGAGGCGCTCTTCACGCTGATCCGGGCTCGCCGGCGAGGAGCCCGCCACGCCGGTCGTCGCCCGGGCCCGCCGGGGGCCCTTGTGTCTTGCGGGAGAATTTGCATTGGGTCGGGACATGGGTCTTCTCCTTGCCGTGACAGGCCCCCGCGCATTTCCACTGCGCACACCGCGGTGCCGTCGATACGCGAGATTTGGGAGTCCCTCATGTCCGCCGTGTGTCGCGCCCCGCCTTTTTTTGTTTCAGTTGTAACAAGCTGTCGGCGTCCCTTTTTCGGCCAGCGCCGCGTTGCGATCGGATCGTGCGCGCAAGGCACGGTCGACCCTTCCTTGCGGTCGAGGGGCCTGAGACATAGGCTTTGCGCCAGGGGCAATGCCGCCGCTGCTTGCCGATCAATGGGCCTGGGAAGACCGCCATGAGCCGCACTATTCGTGTCGCCGGGGCCCAGATGGGGCCGATCCAGAAGGCCGATGGACGCGCGGCCGTGGTGACCCGCATGCTGACGCTCATGGACCGGGCGCGGGCGGCCGGGTGCGACCTCGTCGTCTACCCGGAGCTTGCGCTCACCACCTTCTTCCCGCGTTGGTACGCCGCGGACATTGCCCGGATGGACCGGTGGTTCGAACGTGCGATGCCGAACGAGACGACGCGCCCGCTCTTCGAACGGGCCAAGACCTACGGGATCGGGATGTGCCTGGGCTACGCCGAGCTATGCGAGGAGGAAGGGGCGACCCACCGCTACAACACCTGCATCCTGGTCGACCAGGGCGGCACCCAGGTCGGCAAATACCGCAAGGTGCATCTGCCCGGCCATGCCGAGCACGAGCCCGAGCGGGCCTGGCAGCACCTGGAGAAACGCTACTTCGAGCCAGGCAATCTCGGTTTTCCGGTGTGGCGCGCCATGGGCGCCAACATGGGCATGTGCATCTGCAACGACCGGCGCTGGCCGGAAACCTTCCGGGTGATGGGCCTGCAGGACGTGGAGCTGGTCATGCTCGGCTACAACACCCCTTGCGGAAACGCGCTCTCCGCGGCCGAGCCGCCCGAGCTGCGCATGTTCCACAACCATATGTGCATGCAGGCGGGCGCCTATCAGAACGCCACCTGGGTGGTGGGCGTGGCCAAATGCGGCGACGAGGATGGCCATGAGCTGATGGGCGGCAGCGTCATCATCGACCCGGACGGCGTCATCGTCGCCGAGGCCGAGACCCTGGACGACGAGCTGATCGTTGCCGAGTGCGACCTGGACCGGTGCCAGTTCAACAAGCGGACCGTCTTTGACTTCGCCGCGCACCGCCGGCCCGAGCACTATGGCCTCATCGTCGAGCGCACGGGCGCCAAACCGCCGGAGACCGACGCATGAGCGCGCGCCACCGGGAGCCGGCCATCATCGTCATCAACCCGAACAGCAGCGAGGCGGTAACCGACGGCATGGACCGGGCGCTCGCAGGTCTGCGCTGCCCCGATGGTCCGGCGATCCGCTGCGTCACCTTGGCCGAGGGACCGCCGGGCATCGAGACCGACCGGCACATAAGCGAGGTCGTCGCACCCCTGGTTCGCCTCATGGAGCGCCTCGACGCCCAGGCCCTGGCTTTCGTCGATGCCTGCTTCTCCGACCCCGGCCTTGCGGAGCTCCGAAGGGCCACCGACAAGCCCGTCTTCGGCATCGCCGAGACCGCCTACCGCCGGGCCGCGGCTAACGGCGGGCGCTTCGGCGTCCTTTCGATCCAGGAAGGCTCCCTCGCCCGCCACCGCCGCTACATCGGGGAGCTGGGACTTACCGACTATCTCGCCGGGGACCGGCCCGTCGGCCTTGGCGTCACGGCGCTCGGCGACGACCCGGCGGCGACCCTGGCCCGCCTGGTGCAGGTGGGCCGACAGCTCAAGGACGGCGACGGCGCGCGGACCATCGTGCTGGGATGCACGGGCATGGCGCCCCACCGGGAGCAACTGCAGACCCTACTCGACCTTCCTGTCCTCGATCCGGTGCTGGCCGCGGCCGAAGCGGCGATCGAGGCACTGAAGGTCCGCACCTAACCCCGCACGAGCGCCCGAGGCCAGCATGCCGATCATCACCGACAAATCGCCCATCGCCTTTTCCGACCCGTTGCCGGCCGAGGTCGACGTGGTCATCATCGGGGCGGGGATCGCCGGGACGGCGACCGCCTTCTTCCTCGCCGAGCGCGGGATTAAGGCCTTGCTGTGCGACAAGGGCCGCGTGGCCGGCGAGCAGTCGAGCCGCAACTGGGGCTGGGTTCGCCAGCAAGGACGGGACTGGGCCGAGCTGCCGATCATGATGGAGGCCAACCGCCTGTGGCGCGGCTTGGCCGAGCGCACGGGCGAGGCGGATCTGGCCTTCACTCAATCGGGCTGCGTCTACCTGACCGACGACGCGGCGGGGTTGCGCAAGTATGAGCAGTGGCATGACCTCGCCAAGCAGCACCAGCTCGACACCGCGATGCTCTCGAAGGCCGACATCGAGGCCCGGCTCACCCATATCGGCGGCAAACGGATCGGCGGCATGATCACGCCCAGCGACGGCCGCGCGGAACCCTCCATCGCCGTTCCCGCCCTGGCCAGGGCGGCGCGCAAGTCGGGGGCGGCCGTGATCGAAGGCTGTGCCGTGCGAACCCTCGATATCGAGGCCGGACGGGTCGCCGGTGTGGTAACGGAAAAGGGGCGGGTGCGCTGCGCTCAGGTGGTGCTGGCCGGGGGCGCCTGGTCGACCCACTTCGCGGCCAATGCCGGGGTCGACCTGCCGCAGTTGACGATCCGCTCGACGGCGGCACGAACGCGAGAGGCGCCGCCGCTTTATTCCAACAACATCTCAACCCCGGGCCTGAGCCTTCGCCGGCGGGCCGACGGTGGCTATACGGTGGCGACCGGGGACCTGGCCGAGCACTATCTATCCCTGGCGTCGTTCAAGCACTTCACCAAGTTCCGCAAGCTCTTGCAAATCTCGGCCAAGGATGTCCGGCTGCGGCCGGCCGCGCCGCGGGGCTATCCCGGCCGCTGGGGCTTTCCCAGGCACTGGTCGGCGGCCGAGGCGAGCCCGTTCGAGCGGCTGCGGGTGCTGAACCCGCCGCCCTCGCCGATCGTCATCCGGCGGATCGTGGATCGCCTGCCCAGGCGCTTTCCCGAGTTGAAGGGTGTGGAAATCGCCGAGGCGTGGGCCGGCATGATCGACGTCACGCCCGATGCGGTCCCGGTGCTCGGCGAAGACCATCGGGTAAAGGGGCTCTATTTGGCCACCGGGCTCAGCGGACACGGCTTCGGCATCGGCCCCGCTATCGGCCGGATCATGGCGGACCTGCTGGCCGGTCGCGACCCGGGCCATGATCTGACCCGTTTCCGCCTGACGCGCTTTTCCGACGGCAGCGAGATTGTCCCGGGGCCCTATTGAGCGCCCGGACGGATCGCGGCAGGACCGACGCGCCATGACCCACGAGCCTTGTTGCAGAAGATCAGGGAGGCATTAGACTAGCCGCGCGGACACGCCATGGTCGAGATCGCGAGTCGGAACGACGATAGCTAACGCAAACCCGGTAATCGTTTGGTGATTGCCGAAAAGGACGGAGAGACAAACGATGGCTCAAGCGACGGCGCTCCAGCCGACCCTCGTAAGCGTGATCTGGCCGTCGGGGACGGCCAACAACATCCTGCGCAACGTCATTCTGGCGCTCGCCGGTACCGCGCTCTTGACACTTTCGGCCAAGATCCAGGTGCCCTTCTATCCGGTGCCCATGACCATGCAGACCTTCATGGTCCTGGCGCTCGGCATGGCCTATGGCTGGCGCCTGGGCGGCGCGACCCTGTTGCTCTACCTGGCGGAGGGTGCGATGGGCCTGCCGGTCTTCGCCGGCACACCGGAAAAAGGGATCGGGGTCGCCTATATGCTTAGCGGCACCGGCGGCTATCTGATCGGGTTCGTCCTGGCGGCAGCCCTTTGCGGCTGGCTGGCGGAGCGCGGCTGGGATCGCCGCTTCATAACCACCGCGCTGGCCTTGCTGATCGGCAATATCTTGATCTACGTCCCGGGCCTGCTCTGGCTCGGCGGCCTCTTTGGCTGGGACAAGCCGATCTTGGAATGGGGCCTGACACCCTTCCTTCTGGGTGACTTGACCAAGCTCCTGTTGGCCGCCGTCGCGTTGCCGATCGTCTGGAGGGCGCTCAAGCGCCGCTGAGGCGGGGGTGCGCGGCTTTACCGGGCCGCCGTGACCAGGATCCGCGCCGCCGCATCGACGTCTTCATCGCCGGTCAGAAATTCGCTGCGCACCCGCGGGCGGGCACTACGAAATTCCTCGTGCAACCGGGTAAGGACCTCGATCTCGGCGGAGCCGAAAACGCGGCCGAAGATGCGCTCGTAGTCGGGCAGACGGAGCCGGTTGAGATTATTGCTGGCGTTCAGCCAGCGCCGCCAGGTGGTTGCCGAGTAACTCAGCATCTCGAAGGGATACTTGAAGAAGTGGTCTCGCAGATCGACCAGGTGAAAATTGAGGCCGCCCGACTTGGTCAGTAAAAAACATGCCCGGACGAGGGAGTTCACGTTGTTCACATGCTCGAAGACCGCCCGGGACACGACGAAATCGGCGGTGCCCGGGTGGTCCTGTGCGTAGGGCTCAAGGTGGTCGCGCAGCACCACCAACCGATCGGGATCCGGGGTCCAGCTATCGCCACTTACCGTGAAGTACTTATCGCGGAGGGCCTCGGAAATGGCGCTATTTCGCACGGGGCGGAGCGGGGCGAAGGGGTCTTGCAGGATGACGCGGCGGGCCCCCAGTTCCAGCAGGTGAACGCCGACGCCGAAGGAGCCGCCGAAGCCGACCACGCAAACTGCCTTTCCGTCCAGTGCCTGCCCGCGCGCCTGCGCGCGCTCGCCATACCAGCGCGCCGTTTCCTCCGGCCGGTGCGTCTCCTCGCCTGGGGTGCGGAAAATGCCTCGATCATGGATGAAATCGATAAGGCCCTCGGGCAGGGAGCGCCGAATGCTGCGCATCAGCCAATACTCTATAGGCACCATCTCAATTTCCCGATCTGGCGGACGGCCAGGTTAGCGAGTCAGCCTATTCGATCGCCCAAGTTCGTACCGCGCCGGCAGGTCTGCCGGGCCACGAGGTCACGCGGCATAAATTCGCCGCATCTCCTCCTTGCTGAAGGGTGCGGCTTCCCCGGCACGCAGGTTTTCTTCCAGATGGGATAGGGACTTGGTGCCGGGAATGACCGTGGAGACGTCCTCATGGCCAAGAACGAAGCGCATGGCGGCCGCGATCCAGGTTCGTCGCCCGTCTTCGATCAGAAACGATAGCCGCGTCCGCTCGGCGGCAGCGTCCGCCGCGAGGCGAGAATCGCCGGTGCGCAGTCCGGTGGACACGCGGCCGGCGCCGGTCAACAGGCCGCGACCGAAGGGCACCCGCGATACGATACCGACACCCCCGGCCTTCGCCTTCGGCAGCAGAACCTCGGCGGCCTCGCGCTGCAGGAGATTGAACGGCACCTGCAATGCGGCAACGCCCGCATGGCGCAGGCAGAGCATGCCAATTTCGATGGTCTCGACTGAGGCCCCATAAAATCGGATCTTGCCCTGTTCCTTCAACCGCTCGAGGATCTCGAACACCTCACCCCGTTCGACGACGCCGGCGGGCGGGCTGTGCAGTTGATAGAGATCGATGTAATCCGTTTGCAGGCGCTTGAGGCTTCCCTCCAGGGCTTGCGTCAGATGGGCCGGGGAGAAGTCCTGCCGGTGCTTTGCTTTCTGCTTCAAGGTACCTTGGAAGGGTCGAACGAGCCGCCGAAAAGGTCCGATTGCGGGGTGCGCCAGCTTGCCGAACCGGCCCAGCGTGGTGGTCAGGTGGCCGCCCTTGGTGGCAATGACGGCCTTGTCGCGGCGGCCCTTGAGTAGCTCGCCGATCAACCTCTCCGAGCTGCCATAGCCATAGTTTGCGGCGGTATCGAAGAAGGTCACGCCCCGATCGAAGGCCCGCTCGAGCACCTCGCGCGA
>Ga0255057_10000335_pt1 | contig 26796 bp, 25 predicted proteins | sample Cases_109_6_MG_FD_189022 | JGI IMG/M metagenome (GOLD analysis project Ga0255057, IMG submission 189022) | Seawater microbial communities from Amundsen Gulf, Northwest Territories, Canada - Cases_109_6 | ecosystem: Environmental > Aquatic > Marine > Gulf | place: Canada: Northwest Territories... | reverse complement strand
AATTCGGACTACGTCGTCCCTGGTTGAGGTCTCGGTAAATGCCCAGCGTTCGTCGAAATCCTTGTCGATCGACTCGAATGCTCGCTGCACGATGTCTTCAAACTCGTTCGCGATCGCGAACGCCGGGAGAAGTAGCCCGATCAATAACAGAATTTTTTTCATAAGGGCTTATAGTGCGCCTCGCGCAGATTCGTTACAGGAAAAGCCTGGCTTAGATTGTGTGGTTATTGCTTGGCGCTTATGAAACATCCAGTTGAACTTTCTTGAATCGTCTGTGAGGCGATTGGCGTCACTTGGCAAGCCGCAACGGCTCTCAGTTGTCGAGCATATTCCATTTCGATATCAGCTCGCGCGACTGCTCTCAGTCGCGACTAATTTCCAATTTGTGACTTTTTAGCAACTTGCCTTTGAACGGCTACGCTATACATTTTGTCGTGCTGGAACAGTAGCTTAAAAACTTATTGACCAGCAGAAAATATCTGACGTAGTAAGAAAGCGACAACGCTCAACGTCAGGATGTCGATCCGCGAAACGTGAAACAGCCAGTTTACGTCAACAAAAATTCACTCACGAGGAGACGACAATGAAAGGCTTGAAACAGCCCGGAAAACCGGGTAATTGGCGACGACTTAGTAGTCTTTGGATTACGAGTTTCGCCGCCTTGTCCTTATGCGGAACTGCGCTCGCGCAGACCGATGATGGGACAGATGAAACACAATTGGAAGAAATCATCGTTACGGGTTCCCACATCAAACGGGACACGTTCAACTACTCGACGCCAATTACGGTAATTGCCTCCGCCGATATTGATGCGACGGGCTCAACCAATCTCGGTGACCTGTTGCAGACGATGCCGCAGACAATTTCGACGTTCAATAACGCGAACACGGCGTTTTCGACAACGTTTTCGGGACTTAATCTGACTGACCTGCGCTTTCTTGGCACGTCAAGGACGCTGGTTCTCGTTAATGGTCGCCGCTTCGTATCGGGCGCACCTCCGGGTGGTGGTTATGGCGTCGATCTGAACGCCATACCGACCGCGATGATCGAACGTATCGAGGTGCTGACAGGTGGTGCATCGGCGATCTACGGATCGGACGCTATTGCGGGCGTGGTAAACGTCGTTACGCGCACTGATTTCGAAGGCATCGAAGTTCGTGGGCAAGCCGGTGGCGCAACCGAAGGTGACAAGAACAAAGAAGACATCAATATTACATTAGGTGGTGAATTCGGCCGGGGAGGCTTCGCTGTTCTGTCTGCAGGTTGGTCATCGGAAGATGCGTTGCGTTCACGTGACCGCAGTTTCTCGAACACCGACCTTGCCGCCTACGATCTCGATGGTGATGGCTTTGCTGAAACCGAAGAATGGCTTGGATCAAGCTTCCCGCCTGCGGGCCGCCTGAATCCGCCAGGAGCTGGCGACCAGTACCTCGGTGATGGCACCGTATGGCGTAGCGGCCTTGCGGATCGCGCAAATTCGGATCGATTCAACCGCGCCGATTTCCGGACGATCTACAGCCCGGTCGATCGACGTTTCGCTGCAGCAAATGCAAGTTATCCACTTAGCGATGCGGTTACGGCATTCGCCGAACTGAACTATGCGCTGGTCGAGACCAACTCCGAGATCGAGCCGTTCGCGCTGGACATTAACGACGACGTCTTTATTTCGTCACGCGGAGGAACTGGCGGAATGGACGTTGCCGGCAACCTGTTAATGCCGCAGTTGTTGATCGACAACCTGCTAGCCGCAGGAGTTACCAACACCGCCCAGTTGGGTACGGGTAACTGGGTCCGGCGCCTGGTCGAATTCGGACCACGAGCATCGGACGTTTCTCGCACGACCTTGCGTTCCCTGGTGGGGATCGATATCGATTTGCCGAACAACATGGCGCTCGAGGCCTACTACAGCTACGGCAAAACCGATCAAGACCAGGAAAATACGGGTCAGATCAATACGGAGCGGGCGTTCAATGCGTTGAATGTTGAACTCGCGCCGGACGGCGTTACCGTTCAGTGTGCCGACGCTACAGCGCGCTTACAGGGTTGCGTGCCCTTCGATGTTTTCGGTGCAGGCACAATCTCGGCAGCGGCGGTTAGTTATCTGAGCGCACCGGGCAACCTGCAGAGCAATGTCGAACAGGAAATCGTCCATGTCGGTCTTTCAGGCAGCACAGGCCTGAATCTGCCCGGTGGCGATCTCGCGTTCGCAACCGGGCTCGAATATCGTGAGGAAAGTGGCGCCGAGATTAACCCCGGCTTCCTGCAGCGTGGCATCAGTGGCGGCAATGCGACGGCCCCGACAAACGGCTCGTTCGACGTATCCGAATGGTACGGCGAGCTGAATGCACCGGTGTTGTCACGCCTTACTCTGGACGCAGCTGTTCGTGTAGGTGACTACTCAACGGTCGGCGAGCAAACGACCTGGAAAGTAGGCTTTGATCTTGATGCGCATGACACATTGCGTTTCCGAGGAACCGTTTCGGAATCCGTGCGTGCGCCGAATATTTCGGATCTCTTCGCTGGAGCGGGAGAAACCTTCCGTAACGTACAGGATCCGTGCAACGGCATTACCAATGCAACGACCGGCGATGTCGCCGATAACTGTCGTTCGCAGCAGGTGATTCAGGACCGCATCGACGCAACGGGCTCGTTCACCTTGTCACAAGCGGAATCGCAGCAGACGGGCGGGTTCGTTGGTGGCAATCCGAACGTTGCCGAAGAAACAGCCGAAGCGTTTACGCTGGGTGTCGTATGGCAACCGAACTTCATCGAGAACCTCAGTGTCGCGGTCGATTACTACGACATTCGGCTCGATGACGCGATCGCCGTTACGTCACGCAACACGGTCCTGCAACGCTGTTACAACGTGTCACCGACGGACTTTGACGCGACCTGCGGAAACCGGGCACGACGTGACCAGCTGGCGGGTGCGGGCGCGCTCACGGGCGTCGATTCGGCCAGCAGTAACGAGAACATTTTCGACACGCAAGGTGTCGATATTGAACTCGCTTACAACTTCGACATTGGTCCGGGCAATCTAAGTGCCGGTATCCTGTGGAACCAGCTGCTGAAATGGGACGAGATTGGCATTGTTGACGGAGATCTTGACGACAACAAGGGCGAAATCCTGACGCCGGATCAGCGCGCTAACGGTCACCTGGCCTATTCCTGGGACAACTTCCAGGTGTACTGGCGGGCTCGTTACTGGGGTGCCTCAAAAGACTCCAATACGCCGCTTCTACAGGATGAGAACGGCGGTGTTCTTGGTAATCCGCTGCACCCGAGCCTGAATGAGGTCGCATCCTACGTGTACAACGACCTGTCCGTCAGCTGGGCTAACAACAACTACTCCGTTAGCCTGGGTGTCAACAATCTGAGCGACAAGCAACCGCCGTTGCTGACACAAACGAGTCAGTACGGCGTAACCGGTGTGAACACAGCGCCGGAGGCTTACGACACGATTGGTCGTCAGTGGTATGTCACTTTGATCTATAGAACAGAGTGATTGAAGGGTGACATGAAATAACCAAACGGTATCACCGTGGGGGGGCCGCACTGCGGCCCCTTTGTTTATACTCAACATATGAAAACTCGTAGCCAATTATTTCTAACTGGAGCCGGTATTTTGCTTTTGGTCGCTTGCGCGACACCATCGGAACCCATTATGAACGATGGAGTTGCCGAAGTACCTCCGGTTGGCACCCACGTCAAAAACAGAAGCGGCTACAAACGCGGCGGCAGTTCTTCCTCTGTAAAAGTGTTAACGCGTGAACAGGTCGACGAAGAGGGCGTTACCGCGGACGATATTCTGCGCCCGGACTAAATCGTTTCTTGTTTATCTGTTTTATGGTGTCCTGCGAAGATAGAAATCGAACGAGTCGCGTGTGCTACCGTAGCGATTGTTAATCCACAGGATCAGCATGCCTTCGATCCAGTGCGCGTTCTCGATTCCGCCAAGATCGATAGGGTCCAGCCCCATTTCTTTGACGAGCTCCGTGACTTTTCGCTTGGCACTGCCGCTGTTCCCGGCGAGCGGAATCGACACCGGGCCGCCCGATTCATCCGGATCCATCATCGTTTTCCAGTTCAGCGTATTAAAGGCTTTCACAACGTCTGCATCAGGCGCTGCTGCTTGAATAATCTCTCCGTTCGACGTATCGACTGCGTGCTTTAGTGTAAGCAAGCTGCGTTCCAGTGGATTCGTCGGATCGATAATAATCTTGCCGGATAGATCGCCGAGGCTTAGCGTGATTTCTTCGACAAGCAGGCCCGGCACGGCAAGCACGACGATGTCGGCGCCGATAACTGCCTCTGCTTGCGTCGTGGCCGTTGCCCCATGGCCCGTTTGCGCGACGAGATCCTGCACAGAACCACGGTCTGGCTTACGCGAGCCGTAAACAATCGTGTGTCCTTGTGCAGCAAACTCAATCCCGAGCGCGTGTGCTACGTTACCTGTACCAATGACAGCGATCGTATCGGCAACAGCAACGCTGCCGAGCAGCGCGAGGATCGTAGTGGCGACTAGTGCTTTCATTATTGTTCTCCTATCCAAGCCGTTCCCTGAGTTCTTTCTTAAAGCGGCGACTCACGGGAACCTTGATGTCCGATTGAAGCCGCGCTTCGCCATCGCCCGTATCGAAAGCGACGATTTCGGCCACGCGATCGAGGTTTACGATCGCGCTGCGGTGTACACGTTGAAACCCGAGCGGGTTCAGCCGTTCGCTGATGCTTGTCATGGTATCGCGCAGCGGATAGACGCGGCCCCTGACATGTAGATTCACGTAGTTGCCGGACGATTCGATCCAGTCGATATCATCCACCTTGACGAGGAACTCGCGGCCGAGTTTTTTAACCAGAAATCGATCGCTGATCACTCCGGGATCTGTGTTGTCCTGTCCTTCCGCGACAAAGCCGGCTTCCCCTTGTAGCCGCAAAATGACGAAGCGATACAGGTACAGAAAAATCACGATCAATATGTAGGTTCGAAAGTCTTTCAGGTACTCGTAGCCGAAATCTCGAATCCAGTTATCCCATTGATAAATGTTTCCTGAGTCGTAGATTCGATACAGGACGTTTCGACACCAATACATGATCGTCACGTGAATCAGTGATGCGACGACACTGAACAAGGCGTGCGCCGGCAGGTTCCTTTTCCAGGTGTTGGCGCGTATCGGAAAGCGACCGTCGAACCACAAAATAATCGGGATGATGACCGCCAGCCCAAGGTGGCTGGTGCCCTCCAGCACCCACGGCTCCCAGGCATCGAAACCGTCCGGGCGTCGAGCGAATTCCATCCACACCACGCCGAGATTGGCGAACAAGCTCAGCAGGACAATGCCGGCGCCGATCATGAACTCCCAGGCGCGGCGGTTTTCGAGGTATTTGTCGAGCGTCATACGCGCAATCCTAACCCCGAATCAGCCCAATCGCCGACTATTCGTCCCAGCCATCCGCCACTTGTCACATTGGGCGCTCCTTCCGGCACAAGTGCGTTGTACGAGCGGGCTCCAGCCCGCGACTATGAATTGAACGAGCGGGCCCCAGCCCGCGATTCTTATCCGTAGGAGCGGGCCCCAGCCCGCGATCAGTATCGGTACGAGCGGGCCCCAGCCCGCGATTCTTATCCGTAGGAGCGGGCCCCAGCCCGCGATTCTTTGGAGCAGAACATGACTAGCACAACCAATGGCACGGCCATTTCCACGGCGACGAGCGGCAGGCGTTACGACATCGACGTGCTGCGCATCTTCGCATTTAGTGTGCTGATTCTGTATCACGTCGGCATGTTCTACGCGTTTGATCGTGGCTGGCATGTGAAATCGGCATACCAGTCGGACTGGCTGAATATCCCGATGAATTTTACGAGCCAGTGGCGCATGGCGCTGCTGTTTGTCATTTCGGGTCTTGCCGTGAGTTTCGTCTGGGGCAAGTACAGTGCCGGGAGATTCGCATTGCGGCGCATCTGGCGACTGCTGTTGCCGTTGGTGTTTGGTATGGCCATTATCGTTGCGCCGCAACCCTATATCGAGGCGGTGAGCAAGGGCATCATCGAGCCGGGCTTTTTCGCTTTCATGGGTCAATACCTGACATTCCAGGATTTTCCGGGCGAGGCCTGGGGCGGTGAGGACATCATCACATGGACCTGGAATCACCTCTGGTACCTGCCTTACCTGCTGTTCTACACACTGATACTTATTCCGATCGCGAAAATTCTGGACGGACCGGGTAAACCCCTTCGAACGGGATTTCAGAATCTGCGCGGGATTTGGATCGTGCTGGTACCGATTGTGCCGCTAATGATTTTTGGCAATTTCATCTTTCCAAAGTTTCCGTACATCAATCACGCGCTGCTCGACGACTGGTACGCGCACGCCATGTACTTCACGTTGTTCTTTTTCGGGTTTCTGATCGGTCGCAATGAAGGGATCTGGAAGGAACTCGCGAGAATACGCAAACTAACGCTCGGCGCAGCAGTCGCTTCATACGCTTTGTATACGACGCAGGATGTCTGGGTTGGCGATGATCCGGCGTTCCTGCTCAATCAGGCGAGTATCGCCGTCGTGTATGTCAACCGCTGGCTCTGGATCATCACTATTTTTGGTTGGGGCCATCAGCTGTTGAACAGGCCGATGAAGTGGCTACCGTACGCCACTCAGGCCGTTTATCCCTGGTACATCCTGCATCAGACCGTCACTGTCGTCGTTGGCTACAACCTGGCGAAACTGTCCCTCGGGCCCGTCGTGGAACCGGTGCTGGTGCTTGGACTCACTATTGGCGGTTGCCTTGTTGGCTACGAGTACCTCATTCGACGTATTCCTGTGCTGCACCCGTTGTTCGGCGTCGGCGCAAACGTTCCGCCGCCCAAACACGAGAAAGGCGCGGCCGAAGCCGCGCCTTCCATTCCTGTGTAGGAGCGCTGCTGGCCGCGCGGTGGTCGCAGCGCACGCGCAGCTGCTGCAGGACCTCCTACTGCGTCCTGTTACCCAATGCGCTGCCGTCAAGAATCATCTCGAATCCCTGCATATTGGCCGGGATAACAACAACGCTACCGTCGTTATCGGCAAAGCGCAGCAGTGCCGTGTTGACCTCGTGCTGCAGATACTCTGCGGTCAGGCTCTGGTTAATGATTGCGTTCGCTTCGGCGATGCCCTTGGCACGCTCGACCTCGATTTCGGCATCTTTCATCGCGATCTCAACCTGTACCTCCTTTGCCTCCAGCCGTTTTTCCGCTTCAACCGCGTCACGAATGGCAGCCTCGATGCTCGGGTCCGTATTGAGTGCGCGAACGACGACACGAGTAATAACAATGTCACCCGGATCGCCTTGTTCCAGGCGGTCTTGTAGTTCCTCAAGGACATCCGTCTGCAAAGACTCGCGTTGCTTGTGCAGCTGCAAGCTGTCAATTTTTGATACCTGTTCATAGATCGCGGAGCGCGCTTCACGCACGACAAGGCCATAGGCTGGCAGGTAAATGCCGTCGGAACCGCGACCCGAAGTCTGTGCGTATTTCACATACAACTCCGATACTCGTTCCTGCGGAACACGATAGAAGACAGAAACATCGAGGTCCTTCAACGACAAGTTGTCTGCGGCCTTGGGTGTCAGATCGTTGATGTCGATCGCGATTTCCTTGGCGCTGAACTCCTGTTTGGATGTCACGAATGGCATCTTGAAATTAAGGCCTTGTAGTTGTTCCTCGTGGTTCACCTTACCGAGGGTTCGCTCGACCGAGACGTTGCCGGATTCAACCGTGTAAGCACTCATGAACGCAGTTACGCCGATGAGTACGGCCGGGAACAAAAATCCAAGTGCACCTAGTTTCTTCACGATATCCTCCGATTGGACCCTGTACGGGCCGATATGGCCGGAATTGGCCGAGCTTTGAGATTATTGTCAGGACCCAAGCGAAAAACAGGGACGAGTCCGCACTTTTTAACGCCAGGCGCATGATTTAAGGGCGATTTTCCCGATTTCAAGATGCGATCGATCCATTCCCGTATTGCCTGACCGGATGGGCAGTTTTGTGCTGATCTATGCGAAAATCCCCGCCATGACGAATCTGTTGACAGAACTAAAAAGAAGAAACGTTTTTCGGGTCGCCATCGCCTACCTCGTGCTCGGCTGGATTGTTCTGCAGGTCGGAGAGACGCTCGCGCCCGCGCTTCATTTACCGGAGTGGGTCGATTCCCTGCTCGCTTTCTTCGTGATCCTCGGTTTTCCGCTCGCGAGTTCCATTCATACTACTATACGTCGCAACAATCAAAACCCTTCAGACCACTCAAAAGATCAAAAGGGAGTCGGTGGTGCTAAACGTTGAAGACCTGGTAAAACAATACGGCGATCTAACGGCCGTCGATACAATTTCCTTCGAGGCCGGCGAGGGTAGCGTGTTCGGTTTGCTCGGCCCCAACGGCGCAGGCAAATCGACGGCTATCAATTGTATCTCCGGGCTGTTGTCACCAACGTCCGGGCGTATCGCTGTATCCGGCCACGACATTATCAAAGACGGTAAAGCCGCACGGCAGTCGCTTGGCGTAGTGCCGCAGGAACTCGCGCTCTACGAAGATCTGCCCGCAATCGACAACCTGCGTTACTGGGGCAAGGCCTATGGTTTGCGAGGTAAGGTGCTCGAAGATCGCGTAACTGAAGTGCTCGGCCACATCGGCCTCGCGGATCGCGCCAAAGACTTGCCAAAGGAATTTTCAGGTGGCATGAAACGCCGTCTCAATTTCGGCTGCGGCATCGTCCATAAGCCGAAGCTGTTGTTACTCGATGAGCCAACGGTTGGTGTCGACCCGCAATCGCGTGCCAAGTTGTTCGATCTTGTCGAAGCGGAACGTGGTGACGGCGCGTGCGTGTTGTACACGACGCATTACATGGAAGAGGCCGAACGTCTGTGCGACTCACTCGCCATTATCGATCACGGCAAGCTCATCGCTCAGGGAACCGTAGCCGAGCTGAAGTCTCAATTGGGTGCTCGCGATGCGCTGCAACTGACGGGCGAGTTTCCGGCCGAAGCCAGTAAAGCGGCGATCGACACTCTGGCCAATAGTATTTCGGACCTCGAGATTCTCACTCAGGACGACAATACTCTGCTGCTGACCCTGTCATCGGCGTCGCAGCATTTGCCAGCGATATTCGCGGCCGTATCAGGCGCTGGTGGTTCCGTTTCGGAAACCAATCTGCGCAGCCCCAATCTTGAGACCTTGTTCCTGTTGCTGACGGGCAAAGAGCTGCGCGAGTAAGCATGAAATTTCTCTTTGCGTCGGTAAAAAAAGACCTTGCGCGGTGGCGACAGGACAAGACCGCTATTCTGATCTGGCTCGGCATTCCTTTTTTGATCGGTGGGCTGATCACGTCAATGATCGATGGCGGGGGCGGTACTCCAACGGGCGTACTGCTCATCGCAGATAAGGATGAGTCGCTGTTAAGCGGATTCGTGGCGGGCGCCTACAGTCAGGACCAACTGGGCGAACTCATCGTCGCAGAGAAAGTGTCACTCGAGGAGGGCGAGAAACGTATCAATGATGGCGATGCGAGCGGTTTCCTGATCATACCCGAAGGATTTCAGGACGCGTTTCTCAATGAAACACCCGTAACGCTAATACTCAAAACCAATCCGGCACAAACGATCTTACCCGGCATCATCGAAGATGTGACCGAGATATTGCTCGACGCCGGATTCTATGCGCAACGACTGTTCGGACCGGAGATTCGGCAAATACAAAATGCAGATTCGATTACAGTACCGGATGACGTGTTCGTTGCGGGTGTTGCCGTAGAAATTCAGGCCAAGATGAGCAGCATTGGAACGAAATTGTCGCCACCATTGCTGGACGTCGTGATCGTCGAGCCTCCGCCTGCTGAACCTCGGCCTGATATGGCGTTGCTGTTCCTGCCTGGGATCATTCTTATGGCCGTGTTGTTCGCATCGAACAGCCTGGCGGCAGATTATTGGACCGAGCGTCAGAACGGCACCCTACGACGTCTCGTGTCTGCGCCCGGGGTGTTGACCGGTTTCGTTGCGGGCAAAGCAATCGCAGCACTCACTGTGATTGGGTTGATTGCCACCGTCACGCTATTCATCGGATTTATTTATCACGATGTGTCGTGGTCCAAGTTTCTGTCGTCGCTGGTTTGGGTTTCCTTCGGTGGCGTTGGCATGTTTGCCTGGTTTGCAGCGTTGCAAATGTTATTCGCGAACAATCGCGCCGCCAACCTCGTAACGACGATACTGCTATTTCCGTTAATGATGGCCGGTGGCAGTTTTTTCCCGCTGGCCGCATTGCCAGAATGGATAGCGGGCGTCGGGCGCTTGTCACCGAACGGATTCATCGTCGACCGCCTTTCCGGCGAATTGACAGCGGCGAGTTCGTGGACCATTGACGCGAACAGCTGGCTTACCCTGCTCGCAATGACGGCCAGCGGTCTCGCCATCAGCACATGGCGGCTCAAAGCCGGTTTCGCGCGGAAGTAGGCCGATGAAAAACATTCTCTTCATCGCCTGGCAGGACGTCCGCAATCAATTGCGCCAAGGCTCGACCTTACTATGGGTTTTCCTGATGCCGCCGATCTTCTTTTACTTCATCGGCACTGTTACGGGCGGTTTTTCGTCGGGCATTAGCGGTGGGCAAGCAACGCCGATCACCGTGATAGCCAAATCACCCGGCTTTCTGAAAGAACAGATCGATCTGCGACTTGCCGACAATGATTTCGCGGCCGAGTGGGTTGAGGAACTGGTGGTCGCAGTCGACGATGAAGCGCCAATCCGAACGTTGACATTCGATCCCAGTCTCAGTGACAAGGTCGTTGCCGAAGAACAGGTAGCGGCGAGCTACGAAACAAGCGCTAATGCGCTCACCCGCCAATTCGAAGAAATACGCATTCGACGTGCCCTGTACACGGCGCTTGCCGACATTGTCGTCGCGGACGCAACCGCGGGTCCGATAAGCTCTGCAGCGATCGCAAGCCTGAACGACGCTCCGCGCGTTTGGGAACTTGAGGTATCGGTGGCTGGCGAGCGGCTGGAAATACCCTCCGGATTCGAACAAGCCGTGCCGGGCATTCTCGTCATGTTCACGATTCTCGTTTTGTTGACAAGCAGTGGCACGATGCTGGTACAGGAGCGAAAACAGGGCTTGCTCCGGCGGCTCGCGTCGACACCCATTTCAAGAACCGAAGTCGTTGCCGGAAAATGGGGCGGTCGCATGGTACTCGCCGCAATTCAGATCTCGGTTGCGCTCGTTTTTGGCACCTTCCTGTTCAAAATGAACTGGGGACCGGATCTCGGCATGATCCTGCTCGTGCTTGCCGCCTGGGGCGGGTTTTGTGCCTCGGCCGGTCTCTGGTTGGGCACGGTTGCGGCCACCGAAGCCCAGGCCGGCGGTTTGGGTGTGCTATTCGCGAACGCGCTGGCCGCACTCGGCGGATGTTTCTGGCCTATTGAAGTGGCGCCGGACTGGATGCAAACGGTGCAGAATTTTCTGCCGACGGGCTGGACGATGGATGCGCTGCACAAGCTTATCAGTTTTCAGGCGGGTGCGGCTTCGGCGATCTCGAATGTTCTGATCCTGGTCGTTGCCGGCGTTGTTGTGGCCGCGATGGCAGTTCGCAACTTCAAATACGAGTAGCAGCCGCCCCAGGGACTGGCGAATAATGTGACAAATTAGCCTTTCTTTTTACTGGAGTTCTGTTAGAGTCCGCTCCGTCTTGGCGCACATCGGTCTGCGCCAACCACTCCGAGCGGCAAATTCGCACCTCGCGAGTCATAAGCAAATCCCAGTCTGGACCGAACCTCGCACAGCAACCCTGTGCATCAGGTCAGACGATTCAAGGAACAATCCAAATGTTATTTAACCAACTCGGCCTCTCGGCCGAATTGCTTCGTGCTGTGCATGAGCAAGGCTACGAAACAGCCACTCCCGTACAACACAAGGCTATCCCCCCTATTCTCGAAGGCCGCGACATTCTTGCTGGCGCCCAGACGGGTACCGGCAAGACCGCGGGCTTTACGCTGCCATTGCTGCAGCGACTTCAGGAAAACACCAACGGCCGGCGCAAAGTACGAGCGCTAATTCTCACACCGACCCGCGAGCTCGCGGCGCAGGTTCACGAGAGTGTTCGTAATTACGGCAAGTTCCTCAATTTCCGCTCGATGGAAATCTACGGCGGCGTCAGCGCTCGCCCGCAGATCAAAAGACTTCGTAACGGCGTCGACATCATTGTTGCCACGCCGGGACGTTTGCTCGATCATCTGCAGCAGGGAAATGTCGATTTGTCGGGCATCGAAATTCTCGTCCTCGACGAAGCGGATCGTATGCTCGATATGGGCTTCATTCGCGACATTCGAAAGATTGTTCAAATGCTGCCGAAGAAGCGCCAGAGCCTGCTGTTCTCAGCAACGTTCTCGAACGAGATTCGTAAATTGGCCAGCGACTTCCTTCACAATCCTGAGGAAATTCAGGTTTCGGCACCGAACTCGACTGTGGATCTGGTTGAACAGTTTATCTACCCGGTCGACAAACGTCGCAAGCGCGAATTGCTGTCCGAGTTGATCGGCAAGGAAAACTGGCAACAGGTGCTTGTGTTTGCACGCACCAAGCACGGAGCTAATCGTCTGGCGGAACAGCTGACCATGGATGGCATTCAGTCTGCTGCGATTCATGGCAACAAGTCACAAACTGCACGAACGAAAGCTCTGTCATCGTTCAAGGCCGGCAAGGTTCGCGTATTAGTCGCGACAGACATCGCCGCACGCGGTATCGACATCAACAAACTGCCGCACGTCGTTAACTACGAGTTGCCGAACGTGCCGGAAGACTATGTGCATCGCATTGGTCGTACCGCACGCGCGGGCCAAGAAGGGCAGGCGATTTCACTCGTGTGCGTCGATGAGAAGAAGTTGCTCGCGGACATCGAGAATCTGCTCAAGATGAAAATTGAGAAAATTTTGGTGCCCGGCTATGAGATTGATCCACGCATCAAGGCAGAGCCAATCGTACACGGTCGCCAGCAGCGTTCGAAACGTCCAGGCGGCGGCGGTGGCAAGAAGGCGTGGCGCGGCAAGCCCGATGGTTCACGTGGTGGAAAGCAGAATGCACACGGCGCGCATCGCAAGCGCTCGTCCGGTGCGCGACGCAAAGCGAGTTAGCCGGAGTACGAGCGGGGGGGGCCTCCCCTTTGGGGACCCCGGCCCGCGATTCGCAAGGCTCATCCGAAGTTTTGGAAGAGTCTCTGATGTTCGGTGACGATGCGTTCGGTTTCGTCATCCTCGACGTGCGTCGTGTAGTCACCTTCTTTGAAGATGCCGCCCATCAGTATCACGTCAGAACGCGGGAACATGTGCAAAAAGCCGCCATTGACGAACGGATTCCCGTCGACACCACCGAAGGTCATGTAGTCGACGGCAGGGTCGGGCGGCATGAACACGAGCTGTCCTTTGGCGGGCACGAGATTGTCGTCGCCAAATAGTTTGGCCGCGCCAAGGCCGGTGCAGTTGAATATTGTCGATTCCTTCAGCGACAAAATTTCCGACGCATCGGCGAAATTGCGAATGATAAAATTGCCGCCCACCAGCAGGTAGTCTTCAACAACCTGCCGAAGAAACACACCAGGGTCTATCTGCATCGTGACCATGTGTTGTGCGTATCTCGTTGGAAACGGATGTTCGCGCGGGCCCAGATTTCCCTTGTAGGAAAACAGGTCGCCAATGGACTCGTCGCCACCGTCGTCCGAAAATTCCGTGTTTGACAGTGTGTAGGCCTCAAGCCAGCGGATACCGTATTTTGGTCCGGTCAGGTTGGTGTAAGCATGGTGTGCAATACGCGAGGCCCATTCGAGTTGGGACTTAAATGCGTCCGACGAATCGGAAGGGCGATGCGCACTAAATGGCCCCCACTCGCCGGCGGCCACATTGGACGTCGTATGCCGATAAACGTCGCGCGTGTAGATCGTGACGTCCCAGCCGGCGTCCTGAAGAAGCCGAGCACTCGTGAGGCCCATGATGCCGCTGCCAATCACGGCAACCGGGCCGGGTTTCCTGCCCAGCGTTTCGCGCACGGCCAGCGCAGATGATCCCCAGGAAAGACTGATGCCGGCGCCGCCGTGACCGTAGTTGTGAACGACAAATTTGTCGTCCATTTCCTCACTGCGAACGACAAATCCCTTGGGTCGAAACGGGCGCTGTCCGGTTATTACCCGAATCACGCTGTCCATTGAAACGCGAGGCGCGGCGAACGGCTTGCGGGAATAGGGCCGCGCGTACTTCGGACCTGCTGTTGGCATCGGTGCGCAGGCGGCTGCTGATGCGACAAGGGCACCGGCGCCGAGTGACTTCAGTACGTCGCGACGAGTTGCCGCTTTGCTCGCAGCCAACTTATTTACCGTCACGAATAAATTTCGCGAGATCTTCTTTGAACTTCACCATCGACGGCTCGTGGATATACATCATGTGGCCCGCTTCGTAGTACTCGAGCGAAATATTGTCACGCAGCTCGTCGGGGAGGTCCATGTGCTCGATGTAGTACTCGGTAGCGAGGTAGGGCGTTGCGAGATCGTAGTAGCCTTGTTGCATCAGTACGCGCATTGATGGGTTTTGCTTCATCGCGAAGGTCAGATCGATGCTGGTATTCGGGAAGGGTAATTTAAAGCCGCCCAAATCCGGTTGTGCGTGGCGCCAGTCCCAGTCACTGACGCCACCGAGTACGGAGTAATTACCGACATCGGTCACTTCGAGATCAATCTGGTAGTAGTCCATGAATGTAGCGAGATAACCGGGCCCGATCGCGCTGAGCATCGGGTCGTAATCCATAGACTCGCCAACGCGGTTGATCATGTGTCCAGCGAAACGCGAATCGATACGGCCCACTATTGTGCCCTTTTCGCGCATCAGTTCCTGGGTAAAACGTCCCTCGTCAATGCGCAGATTGGCACTGTCCCAATAGTCCTCGGATAGACCGGTATATTGCGACAGCTTCGCCAGCACGGTCTGTCGTTGCGCATCCGGCAGGCTGCTGCCCAGCAGCAATGCCGGCGCGTATTCATTCAAAGCAAAGTTTCGTACCTCTTGCAGAAAATCTTGCAAATTTGCCGGCTGCGGATCCAGCACAGCGTGATAGTGTGCGGTCGCGGCGAAGGTCGGCAGGAACAGAATATGGGGGAGATCGATTCCCGCGCCTGCGGCTCCCGTCGCAAACTCCATGAAGGGCGAGACCAGGATGACGCCGTTCAGGGCCAGGAAGTGATTGCTCAACAGGTAGTACGCTACGCCGCCGGTACGAATACCTCCGTAGCTCTCGCCCAGCACGTATTTTGGCGATGCCCAGCGAGCATTCTCAGTCAGGTATTGAACAATGAATTCGGAAACGGACTTGATGTCCTGGTCCACGCCCCAGAAGTCTTCGCCCTTACCCTCGCCAACGGGCTTCGCAAAGCCCGTACCAACAGGATCGATCATGACGAGGTCAACTTCATCAATGATGCTGTAGTCGTTAGGTACACGCCTGTACGGACCATTGGTGGTAAAGCCAGCGTCGGTAACAACAGCTCGTTGTGGTCCAAGGATACCCATGTGTAACCAGACCGATGCTGAACCTGGGCCGCCGTTGTAGGCAAACATGACTGGCCGATCATTTTTGTTACCGCCTTTGGCAACGTAGGCCGTATAGCCCATCAACGCGATCGGCTCTTCCTTGTCGTTTTCCATCAGCATGGTGCCGGCGGTCACGGTGTATTCGATGTTCTTTCCGCCTATGCGAGCCGAGTGCTCTGTGACAAAAGTCTTGGCTTCCGGGACCTCTTTTTCGCTGTCCTTAGCTTCGTCGTCTGCAAAAGACACGTTTGTTAGCGACAAGAGGGCGATGAGTGTAAGGATTTTTTTCATTGTTATTCCTTGGTCTCTTTATTTGTCTAAAGCATAGCCTTTCGCAGCGAATCATCAAAGCGCTCAAGGTCTTCCTGATCCGTATATAGATGTGGCGCAAGTCTAAGACGGTCGCCTCTCTGGCTAACGAAGACATTGTCCGCGACTAATCTGGATGTAAGTTCTCGCGTATCAAGCTTTGTAAGCCGCGCGCTTTGGAAGTGCGGCGCACGAGTGCTGGCGGCGACCGTTTCAAAGCCATGTTGGTCGAGAATGTTTGCGATTTTCAGATTCGTGTTGCCGAGTTCTCGAGATATGTTTTCAATTCCCCATTCATCGATCATGCCGAGGGCGGCGATGGCGCCGGCGATGTTGGAGAAACTTGAGCGTTCACCGGCATCGAATCGTCTTGCGCCGGGTTGATATTGTTCGGTGTAATTCGCAAGCTGGGAAAAATCTTCGGCGCCGTCGCGGCTCATCCAGGCTTCCTCAATCGGAACACCGTCGAAATGTTGATCAGCGACATAGAGAAAGCTGGTGCCGTAAGGGCAGAACAGCCATTTGTAGCCTGCTGCAACCATGAAGTCAGGAGCCAAAGTCGCAATGTCGACAGGAAACGCTCCGATCGACTGAGTAAGATCCAATACGATCTTGCTGCCGTGATCGCGAAGTATCGGGCAAACCGCGTCAAGATCAATCGACTCACCCGTAGACCAGTGGTGCCGCGCCAACGCCGCAATCCCGACTCGCTCGCCCACCTGTTCGATGCATTCAAGAATGGCTGCGGCCCAACTCTTGTCGCCTTGTTTCGATACCACTCTAATCTCTGCGCCTGAGTCATTCGCCAGCCGTTGCCAGGACAAATAGTTGGACGGGAACTGGTCGCCCAATACAAGGATGACCTTGCCCGCATCAATCGTCAGGTTGTTTGCAGCGACGGCGACGCCGTAACCGGCCGATGGCACGATCGCTATATTGTCGGGAGAACAATTGACCTGTCGGGCGAAAGCCGAACGAAGTAACTCGACTTCTCGAAAAAAATCAGCCGGAGCAATTTGCCAGGCCTGCGCGCGGCGTTTGGCGCCGTTAATCGCCGCCTGCAGTACTCGCCTCGGCTGCGGCATCATGTAGGCGGCATTAAGGTAGCAAATGTCCCTGGGGATATCGAATGCGTTACGGTACGAATCTGGCATGACAAGCATCATTGATTCATCAGCAATTGATCATGCTACTTGCATGTCTGTGGTACAACATCAAGCCTGTGAAAATTCGAACGGACATTACGGCCTCATTCATCCTGATCGGTAGCCTGCTGATGGCAGGCTGTTACAAGGACTATCACGACATTGAAATAGTCCCTGATGGCCCAGCGATGCACAGGACTGTCACCGTTGGTGCTCGTTACGCAGGTCTGCCCGAGTTGTCTGAGATATATGGTCACGAGCCAATCGAAATTCCAGCCGAAAAAGCGAGTGGATCAGCGAAGCCTGACGTTCGGTTTGAAGGCCGATTTGAGAACGTGACGCCAGACGACATCGGTGGCTCGGGATTTTTGCTGCACTGCACGTCGGCGATGGGTTCTTCGTCCTTCTATTCAGAACAGTTTCGTGGACAAGGCGATCTCGCCGGCGTACTCGCGAAACAGGAAATCGCGTTCAATCGATTTTTCGACATTCTGTTGTTGTGGTTCGAGACTGAGTTCGAAAATGCGCCGGACTATTCGGCGATCCGCGAAGTGCTTGACAAAGAGTTGCGCAGCGACCTGTGGAACCTGAGCACGTACATGTCGACTATTGTCATTGGCGGAATGGCGATAAAGCCGGGCGAGGAGGGTATTGATGATTTTCTCCTCACGGATATCGGCATGCGCTCGCTGCATTTTCTGTTGGAGCGGGGCTACTTTGAAGTTTCGCAGATTTCACGCATAACTGGCGCTTCCAACGACGACGATGAAATTATCGACATTATGGTACGCGCCATAGCTTCGAAAATGGGCGTCTCGACTGCTGATCCGCTGCCACCAACATTGACCGCCATTCAAGAAAATATTGAAGAAATCGAAGATTCGGTTGATATCTTCATCGAGCAAAATGCAGAGCTGAAGAGGATGGTGGAGGGCTGGAATGCCGGCGGGATAGATGGAACTCCATATGTGTTCGAGGACTCAGAGTTCGTGGAGCAGATTGCGACCGACATGTTTCCAATCGAATTTCGTCTATTTGATGACGGCGATTGGTTACGAGTGAGGATGCACTTGCGAAACGAGCCGTTCCTGACAAATGGTGAATGGCACGATGCTGGTGTGTTGATTTGGGAAGAGCGCCTCGCGTCGATGGAACCCGAGAACGGTAATTTACCGAATGCCTTATTCGCAATGTGGAGCGATCCACTTGTTACTTTTCAGGAAAAACGCTTCGGCCGCGTTGTGATGGCGGGAGAAAACCTCGCCGACTATTGCGACTGGCGACGCGACTTGTCAAATACGCATGGCGCCGAATGGGATGAGTTAATTTTGACGCTGAAGCCTGGCGACGAGCTGGCGCAGCGGCTCAAAGATTTCAAGTTTGAAGGCGAGGACGACAGTTCCAGATTTAATAACGGCGGCACCGATATCAGGTCCACGTTGGCCTATGGCACTGTTCGGAAGATCACCCAGGAATTGAACAAACCCTTGGAAAAAATCCTTACTTCGTCTCCGATTTACTAACAAGAATTCTAAGGGTTGCGTAATAAGCAGCTCAATTCGCCGGTCTGAGTCTTAGAGCTATCACCCACTATGAGATCTAATCTGATGCGGATATCTGCAACAGCTTTCCTAATGCTAATTTTGATGGCTCCGGTTTTCGGTGCTGAACTCGCGCCCGATTGGCGCCTCGCAACGAGCGACGGCGGCAGCATTCGACTCAGCCAGGAAGTCAAAAAGCAACCGGTCGTATTGCTCTTCTGGGCGACCTGGTGTCCCTATTGCAAGGCGCTGATGCCCCATGTGCAGAGCATTCGGGTCGAATACGGTGACAAGGTCCGGATCCTCGCGATCCAGATCAAAGACAAGAAGGATCCCGTGCCCTTCATCGACGATGCTGCCTACGACTTTACGGTTTTCCCGCACGGCGACGAAGTGGCCGAACTCTACGAAATCTATGGAACACCGGGCGTCATTGTTGTTGATGGCGAACAGCTTATGCAGTTCGATCTTCGCGCATTGCCAAAGATGGAGATTCCTTCGAACGAAGAGAAGCCAAGCCACAGCAAGAAAGCTGCGTACCTGGCGCCGTACTGGGCAGCCGAATTGCGCAAGGCTCTCGACATCGTGCTGGATGACTCTTATTAATGGCTAACGTGCGAATCAAGCACCGTAAATCCGGCACTGTGCTCGCCGACGGTCCGATCGGATGGGGGATTACACCGTTCGAAGGCAACCTTTATATTCGAAAGAAATTCCTCAAGACGAAGGGATTCCGAGTGAACTTCATTCCGGGGCTTTGCCCGTACAAGTTTCTCTACGTATGGATGGACTGGTATCTGGACGAGGAAACACGCGTCCGCAGCCTGGGCTGGATGTACTGGCTGCCAAACCCATTATTCCCGTTTATCTGGTTTCGAGTGGGCGTGCCAAGGCATCACCCTGAGATCGAGATTGAAGAGTATTGAGAAATTCGCGATCGGGATCATAATCCTGTTGTCGTCAAATGCTGCTGCTGAATTCAACGGCTATGCGACTTTGACGACCGATTACGTGTTTCGGGGCGTGACATACAGCGATGGCAACCCGGCTGCGCAACTGGGCGCTGAATATTCGTCCAACAACGGCATTTTTGCGGGTACATGGATATCGAGCATGGATATCGATAACGGTCCCGGCCACCAGCGCGACGTTGAGATCAATTACTACCTTGGCTTCGGCAGGCAACTCGGTGAGACCTGGTCAGCTGCAGTGACGGCGATCGCCTACACCTACCCGGGTTCGGGCAACGCCGTCGACTACGATTACGAAGAAATCACACTGATGTTGAATTATGACGATATCGTGTGGCTTGAATACGCCTACGCGCCGGATTTATACGGAACCGACCGTGACGCGCAGAACATTGAAGTATATGCGGAGTGGCCGTTGCCGTGGGCATTGACCGTTGGTGCCGGTGTCGGATGGTATGACCTGTCGGAGTTAACGAATACTGACTACAGCTACTGGCAGGCCGGTATGTCACGGCATGTCGGTATCGTCGAATTTGATTTGCGTTTTCACGACACCAATCGCTCGGTGCCATTTTTCATTAGCGATGACCGTGCTGCCGCGCGAATTGTATTAAGTGTCCGGTTTCAGTTCTGACACGGCCACCTGATTCGACGATGCGGAGCAACTTCTGGACCCAACCATTAGCTGCAACGCCCTGCATGCGTCCACCGATATTCCTTGGGCGTCTGCAATCGATTGAGAACGTCTGAGAAGCGACTGAATCGCCGCGTCGTCGAGGTCGGGTGAATCGGACAACAACAGTGCAATTACGCCGCTGACGTGTGCCGCTGCGATCGACGTTCCAGTACGAAAATCGTATCCGCCGTCGGGAATGGCAACCATAATTCGCCGGCCCGGCGCGAACACAGCATCGATGTTCCTGGCTGCAGTTATCGTCTGGCGGTCGGTATCGGATGCCTGATCGCTGCTGGTAACGCCTATGACCTGTTTGAGATTGGCCGGAAACCGGTTTGATTTATGGGGGGTCGCAGGCTGGGCAGCTACGACGATGGTTCCACGTTCGTACACCTTCGCAATGAGCCGCCGCAGCAGCGGGTCATTTGGTCCGGTCAAACTCATATTCAGGATGTCGGCCGGTTCGCCAGCGAGCGCGTCCAGCGCTTTAGCAAGCGACAGTGAATCGCAGATCGCCTTGCGGAGATTCGAGTCTCGCCAGCAGGCGACGTGCAATTCGACTGTCGCCTCGGGTGCAACGCCCACAATTCCTTTCGAATTATTGGCTATGGCACCGATTACACTCACAATGGCCGTGCCGTGCGATTGATCAGGGATTGTATTCTTGTCGACGTGAAATTGTACTGTCGCAACTCGCCCTCTGAGGTCCTCGTGATCGAGGTCGGCGTGGCTGTCAATCACAGCAATACGAACCCCATGGCCCGTCGAGTAGGCGTGTGCGGCTAATATATTCAGTTCATCGAGGCCATGCTGAAGTCCCGCATAGGTATCGTCGTATGAAGCGCCAGTCGAATTACCGGTTTCAAATTGATTGAGAGGCTGGACGGACTCCACGCGTTCGTCAGCTTGCAACTCGGCGATGACCGAATCGCGTAGTTGTTCGTCCGCAAGCCTGAACACGACGCAGTAGACGGATAGCGAACTGATCGGCCAATCGTCGACCGAAACCAGGTCGTATTCCCGGGCGATGTCTTTTGCGTTGCGTCGTGCCGTTGGTGACATCACGTAGCGCTTGCGAAACCGGTACGGCGCGCCAGCACCAGCATTCGCGCGTACTCCGTTGCTGACGAATGTCACGAGTATGTCGCGACTGCTGTCTGTTCGAGAGTCCTCGGTCAGGGCAATAACAGGCGCCAGTACCAACAGCACGATTGCGAGGAAAAGTTTCATTATTTCTTTCCAATAGGCAACTTGAGTGCTACAACGTTCGCCGATTCCACCTCAGGCAAAGCCTGTACCGCAGTGACAAACACCTCTAGCTCATCAATCGAGCTCGCAGCGAGCGGCACGGTTACTGTGTATCGATTTTCGCTCGATGGTGCTACGTCAATGGAATTTATTGAGGAGAAAATCTGCTGGCGTGCATCGATCGATGTCTCCGGAGTAAAACGAAGCTCAAAAACGTAGTGCATCAATGAGTCGTCATCGGCCGACGTCGCGGTTTCGAATATTGTCGGCTGCGGTGAATCAAGAATAATATTTAGCAGGGCGACGATCGTAATGGCAATAAACACCGACGCCGCAATCGCGTAGTCAGCGTATCGTGCTACCCGTCCCCGTGGTCGCGGCGCATTGTCTGAACTGTGCAGACCAATCACACTCAGCACATTTGCTGCGTCGGGCCTCGGCACAATTGGTGTCAACGCATCGTTGCGAATCGCCGATTCTATTAATCTAAGTGCCTCGATATCCGATGTGCATTCTGCACAATCGGCTGCATGGCGTTCGACGGCAAATCGCTCTGTCTCTGACAGCGTGCCATTGACCAGCCAGGGCAGTAGCAAACTGGCTTGTTCATGATCTACGTCTGAGGGATGAGTGGTCATTGCTGTGCTCTTTCTGATTCTGGCAAGGCGATAGCGGGCAAGATGTCCTTCAACTTTCGCCGGACGTGAAACATGCGGGTTTTCACGGTGCTAACAGGGCAGTCAGTGACATTGGATATCTCCTCGTAGGACAAACCCAGGTAAAAGACAAGCATCGCCGTGAACCGTTGTGCCTCCGGCAGTGCGCCGAGGCCCTGCCGAACCCAATTCTCTATTTCTGGGGTGGTGCCTTCTTCAGCAGCAAGTTCCACCGAATCGATCGACTGGAACAGCTTGCTCTTGTCGCGAGACAAGCGCCGCATGCTTTGCCGATAGGCAATGCCGAAGATCCATGTCGACACCTTCGAACCACCGCGGAACGTTCCGGCTTTGCGCCAGACCAGTAACATGATGTCGTTGACAAGCTCATCCGAGATCGTGTGTGAGTGTGTCAGGCGATAGATGAATTTAAACAAGCGCGGGTGATACAACTCGAACAGCTCACTGAACGCCTCCCGGTCTTGCCCGACAACCAAGCCCAACAACGCCCGCTCACGGTCGTTGTTTTCTGCTGTCAAACGGCTCGCGCCCATCTTCATTTCGTCCTGCCTCGCCTGGCCTATGGGTGGGTGCCCAGCGGACCGGCAAAAGGTTCAATGTTCGACCTTATTGTTTCAATTTTGCTCCATTTATTGCCGAAATGAACCTTTTTGCCTCCTGGGGGGCACCTACGGGTAAGCCCAACGAGTACAAAGCAGGTCTCGCAATGAAATCCCCCGTTCGACGTTCGCATGCCCATGCCATCTTCGTGTTAATGCTTGCCGGCGCGTTTTCTGCTTGTGGCGGTGGAAGTGGCGGTGGTGGTACCACCACACCGCCACCTCCGCCATCCTCGTTCGGTCCGAATTTTTCCGAAATTCAGGCCAATGTTTTCACGCCGACCTGCGCGGTGCCGGGTTGCCATATTGGCGCTGGTGCCCCGCAGGGCATGCAACTGGACGCAGCAAACAGCTTCGCAAATATTGTCGGCGTCATGAGCAATGAGGACCCGGCGTTCCTCAGGGTTGACCCTGGCAATCCGGATGGCAGTTACCTGATTCAAAAACTGGAAGGGACCGCATCAAGCGGTGGTCAAATGCCACTGAGTCGTACACCACTCTCTGTGACGACAATTGCGACAATGCGCCAGTGGATTTCAGACGGGGCGATCGATGATCGTGCGGGGTCGACGGGTCCGATACGGGTCGCCTCCATCGCGCCGCAATCGGGCAGCATCCTTGCAGCGTCGCCGGTGCAAATAGTCATCGGCTTCGACCGCGATCCGGACGCGTCGACGGTCAATGCGTTGACCTTCCTTCTTGAGGCGAGTGGGGGCGACCAGACATTTGGCGACGGCAACGAAGTCCCCGTTGTAGCAACTTCAATTTCGGTACCGACGGCCAACATTCGCAGTGCCGTATTCGACCTGAGCGGAGTAACGCTGGCGGACGAGACCTACCGCGTGCGACTGCTTGGGTCAGGAGCATCGCTGCTACTTGATATGGACAGCAATGCGCTGGACGGAGAGTTCACCGGCACATTGCCCTCTGGTGATGGCACGGCCGGAGGAGATTTCGAGGTCGAATTTACCATCACGACACCGCCACCCGCGGGCACCACCCTGGATGAAATCCAGATGGCCGTGTTTTCGCCGACCTGTTCGAGCAGCACTTGCAATAGTGGACCCGTAGGCACGATATTGCCGAATGGCATGAACCTGACGAGTGCCGACAACAGCTTCGCCAACCTCGTCGATGTCGACAGTCTGCAAAATCCGACAATCAAGCGCGTCGCACCGGGCGATCCGGACAACAGCTACCTGATTCAAAAGCTCGAGGGGACAGCACCCGGGGCCCAGATGCCATTCGGCGGCACGCCACTCGACCCGGCGATCATCAGCAACATTCGGACGTGGATATCGAATGGCGCTGAGCGCTAGAAACGACGACGCATTGATGAGCAAGTTAGGCATTTACGTCGCGGTCCTGGTCGTCGGCATTGGTCTTTCGACAATGGCCAGTGCGGAGCCATACCTGGCGGTTAGTAAGGGCATGCAGTGTTCTGCCTGCCACAGTCACCCGGCCGGCGGTGGCCAGCGAAACGCCTACGGCAACGTCTACGCGCAAACGGAGCTTCCCGCGAAACGCGTGGGCGATTCCGACGACTTCTGGAATGGCGAGGTCCTCAACTGGCTGTCGGTAGGAGGCAATCTAAGAGCCGGGTTCGAGGCGATCGAAACGCCAAACCAGCCGTCTGCGTCCGAGTTCAACATCAATCGCGGAACGATCTACTTGCAAGCGAAGGTCATTCCGGACCGTTTATCGGTCTACATCGATCAACAATTCGCGCCGGGATCGAGCATCAATCGCGAGGCCTATGTTCGCATCAATAGCTCGTCGAAGAAGTTTCACCTCATGGCCGGCCAGTTCTTCCTGCCATACGGACTTCGCCTACAGGATGACAGTGCGTTTATTCGCCTGGTCACCGGCGTGAACTTTTTCAACGCCGATCGCGGCGTACAGCTCGGGTACGAATCAGGCCCGTGGTCGACACAGCTGTCACTCACAAACGGCAGCGGCGGCGCGGGAGATTCCGATACCGGTAAACAGGTCAGTATCATCGCCAATTACGTGCGACCAATCTGGCGTGTTGGTGCGAGTTTCAATTTCAATGATTCTGACGTTGGTGATCGCCAGATGCAGAATCTATTCGCCGGGATTCGTACGGGGCCGGTCGCATGGCTCGCCGAGATTGACCTTATAAGCGACGATATTCCATCAGCAGGGACAATTGACTCGATCGCCGGCCTGTTCGAGGCGAACTGGCTGTTCCGAAAAGGCAACAACCTCAAATTGAGTTACGACTATTTCGACCCGGATCGTGATTTTAGCGAAGACCACCAATCGCGTTATAGCCTGCTGTGGGAATACACGCCGATGCAATTCCTGCAGGCCCGTATTGGGCTACGTATTTACGATGGCGTTCCACAAGTGGATACGCAAAACCGTGAAGAAGCGTTCATCGAGTTGCACGGCTTTTTTTGACGGTCGGGTCTATTAGCGCAACAGGTCGTGATCGGGTGGTAGTTTGTGTGTCGCCCATTTGGCGAGGCGATGTCGCATCGCCGGCATACTGAGCTGATTGGCAGGCAGTGGCGAAATTGCTTTGTCGTGCACCAACAGTCGGTACGCGTACTCTATCTTGTCATCGTGCGAATCCGTCGGCTCGAATTTCACGACTCCTCGTTCAACCGCGTCGTCCATGACAATGCGCAGCGCCTCTTTCAACAGGCCTGCCTCGTTCTTCATCTTTTTGCTCATATAAAGGTCCTGTCTATCGAATGACTCATAGGCGTAGCGCGGCATCAAACAAAGCCTCGGCGATGTCCTTCGGGGATGCGTTATCGCTATTGGCCATGACGATGACGGCGATGCCATCGCGAACATCAATGATAATGTGTGATTTGTGTGCGGCAAACCAGCCATCGTGTCTTGCGACAGAATGGCCTTTGTATTTTTGAATTTTTAGCCCAAGACCCCAACCCGAAGCCTGTTTCTGTCGCATCCGTGCGCGCATTTCTTTCGATAGCACGTCGTCACCGCCATAGCCGAGCAAGAAGCGGGCGAGGCGGCCCATGTCATTGGCACTTGCGTAGATGCCGAATGCCGGTGTCATGGCCCTTGCGTCGTGGTACATGCGCACGTACCGATCACCGACTTTTTCGCCAACGCCTGCGAACGGCCGTTCTTCACTGGGGATAACACGCCCCGGCGGCGAGTAGCCGTTCGCGATACCGTCAACCGGCCCGGGCGCACCCGAATTACGCATTCGCAATGGCTGCAATACGCGGATGCGTAACGCATCGCTGTAGGACTGACCGCTGGCCTCTTCGATGACCGGACCCAGTGAGGAATAGCCAACGTTGGAATAGTGCAGGTCGGAACCGGGCTCTGCGCGCAGCTCGGCGCGGCGAAGATAGTCGCGAAGGCCCGCGGCGTCGGGAAAGTCGGCCGTAAACCAATAATTAAAATCGCCTTCGCGTGGCAGCCCGGACGCATGCGTCAGGATGTGCGATACGCTGATCGACGGTGTCGCAACCGGAGCGTCCGTTGCGATGCCATCGACCGTATCGACCAGTGACAATTTGTCGGCTTCGACCAGGTTCAGCGTCAGGATAGCGGTGAATACCTTGGAAAGTGAGCCGACATAAAGAATCGTGTCAGCTGTCATATCGCGACCGGCAGCGATATCGGCCAGACCACTGGCTCCAGCGAAGATCACGTCGTTGCCGCGAATCACCACGGCGCTGACGCCGGCCACCTCCTGCGACTCGCGATAGCGGTCAACAACGGACTGCAGGCTTGCCGGGCTTGTGGCCGCAAGGGCCGCAATTACTGTGATAGCGGGCAACACGGGGGTCATATCGCGATATTACATCCAATGACGCCCAATCCAAGCGGAAAACGTGTTAATAGAGTGCGCAATGAAGAAACAATGCTCGGAAACTCCTCGACTGATCGTTTCGCAGGACCGCGATACCCTCGGTACGTACCCGATGACCGACAAAAAGATGCTGATCGGACGCTCGGAATTTGCGGACATCGTGATTGAAGATTTATTCGCGAGCAAGCTGCATGCAATGCTGCTGGTTTACTCGGATGCGC
>Ga0255057_10000334_pt1 | contig 26822 bp, 24 predicted proteins | sample Cases_109_6_MG_FD_189022 | JGI IMG/M metagenome (GOLD analysis project Ga0255057, IMG submission 189022) | Seawater microbial communities from Amundsen Gulf, Northwest Territories, Canada - Cases_109_6 | ecosystem: Environmental > Aquatic > Marine > Gulf | place: Canada: Northwest Territories... | reverse complement strand
CGGACGGGTCGTCTCCCGCGGTCGTTGTTCTTGCTCGCAGTTGCCGGCTTCTGTGGGGCGCTCGCGGGAAACGGTCTCTCTCATTTCATCGTGCCCTCAGCCGTGGATGCGGGTATTAGTGAGGGGTCGGCGGGGATAGTGCTCGCCGCATCTTCGCTTTTCGTTGTTGCGGTGCGGGTGGGGGCGGGTTGGATCGTTGACCGCAGACATACTCTCGGACACATCGAAATGGCCTGGATGGTCGGCCTGGGGACAGTCGGAGCGCTCTTTTTGATGACGACCGACTCGGCTTCGGGCTACCTGATCGCCATGCCCCTGGCACTGATCGGGGCTTGGGGTTGGCCGGGCGTCTTCTTCTTCACCATCGTGCGCAGCTACCCAGAATTCCCTGCCAGGGCGTCGGGATTTGTTCTTTCCACCAACCTCACCGGAACGGTTCTCGGTCCTATCGTGGTCGGCCTTCTTGCTGCCGCTGGAAACTATCCGGCGGCATGGCTATTCGTTGCAACCGCCGCTGCAACAGCGACCTTCGCCTTCGTGCTCAGCTACAGAAGATCAGTGCGAGTCAGCTCTTGACTTGGGCGGACACCCGCTCGGCTTGATCGACTTCGATTGGAAGATCGATGACGTTGCCTGTGTCCACCGAAAGGTCTGCAGCGAGATAGACCTCCATCGTTGTGCGGGCGAGCCGCGGCTCAACCATCACCGGTCGGTCGTAGTAGACCGCTTCTAGGAAGTGGATGGTCTCTCGCTCCATCGGGCCGGCGTAGACATGGTCGACAAATTCACCGGGCATCGTCGACAGTGGGAACTGCACTCCGTCGTTCACGGTATGGAGGACAATGTCCTTGTGACTGGCATCCATCATGAGCGCACCGTCGGTGCCAATGAATTCGATCCATGTTGCTGAGAAATTGGGATAACTCGGAGGAAGCGACCATCCAGCAGCGACGGTGACGGTGACTCCATCGTCCATCGTGATGATGATCGTCTGGGTGTCGGGCACTCCATCGACTGCTCTCGCTCCGAAAGCGACCTGGGAGTAGACCCGGACCGGCTGCCTTGGCTCGAGGCACCACAAAGAAAAGTCGATGTCGTGTGTTGCCTCCATTGCCGCAGGGGAGAGCTTGGTCCTCGAAGAGATTTTTGCGCCCAGTGATCGGGTGATGTGACGGCTCACCAGGACGCTGACCGGATCGCCAAGAGACCCGTCGTTGACACTGCGCTTGACCAGAGCCTGCTTTGAGTTGAAGCGTTGCGAGTAGCCAATGGTGAACTTGAGGTCCTTGGCTTCAGCCAAGTCGATCAACTCGTCCGCCTCGGCCAGGGTCATGGCCATCGGCTTCTCGAGGAGAACATGCTTTCCCGCTGCCAGCGCAGCCTTCGCCATCGGATAGTGAATTGTCTCCGGGGTGGCCGAGATAAACAGAGCCTGAATGTCGGGGTCGGTGATCAGTTCCTCCCAATCCACCGTCGATTTGGTGGCCCCGGTCTCGGTCGCCACCTCTTCGAGGCGGTCAGGTCTGATCTCGGCAAGATGTAGTGGACCGACGAGGGCACTGTTGGCGGCCGTTATGGCGCGAATGCCACCGCACCAACCAGTTCCGATCACTCCGACGTTCAATGGTTCCATCGCTGTCTTCCTTTCACCTCTACCGATCTATGCCGAGAAGACGGGCGGCGTTGCCACCGGCGATCAGATCCCGGTCATCCTCTGACAAGCCATCCACTTTGTTGATCAGCCCTAAAGGGTCCTCTTCTCCCATATCGTAGGGATAGTCGGTGCCCAGCAACACATGATCCGACCCGTACTTGTTGATCAGAAAGCCGAGTTGATCCGGTTCGAAGACCATCGTGTCGAAGTAGAAACGGGACAGATACTCGCTCGGAGGCTTTGGCAACCCGTGTCTGACGTCCTTCCTGGCGTGATAGGCGTGGTCGAAGCGACCTGCATATGCGGGAAGATATCCACCCCCGTGTGCGAAGACGATCTTCAATGCGGGATGTCGGTCCATGACGCCGTCGAATATCAGACGACCGGCGCAGAGCGTCTCCTCCAGAGGATGCCCGATCATGTTTATGAAGAAGTGGTCGTTGAATCGCTCCGGATGTGTGAAAGGTGTGGGATGGATGAAGACGACCATCTCCAACTCCTCGACAGTGTCCCAAAAAGTCTCGAAGCGAGGATTGGAAAGCTCGTCGCCTTCGATCTGGGTGGCAATCTCGACTCCACGAAAGCCCAGGTCCGAGGAGCACCGCTTCAGCTCTGAGATAGCGGCGTCGGTGTCCTGTAAGGGCACCGCGCCAAGGCCGACGAAACGACTGGGATGCGCTCGGACCAAGTCAGCGAGATCGTCGTTGATCGCACGAAAGGCTTTCAAGCCCGTCTTGCCGCCGACCCAATAGAACAAGTGATAAGGCGAGACGGAGAGCGCTTGGATGTCGACACCCATCTCGTCCATATCGGCGATGCGGACCTCGACTAATTCCATTATGGGGCGCAGGGACTCCAACTGGATTCTGTTGACTTCCTTGGTCAGCTGGTTGCCAAACTGCAGGGGCTTGCGCCCCAGACGTTCGGCTTCCGGTTTGGCCAACGCCGCCGCAGCGCCGCACTCCCGGTGACTATGGATGTCGATTACCTGTCGATTCACACTTTGCACAATATGTGATTTTGAGTTCAGTCGTCCAAACCAAAGAGGCGGCTCGCATTCCCACCGGCAATCTTCTCACGGTCGCTCTTGATCAGGTTGGTCTCCGCGATGAGCGCTAGAGGGTCGGGCAGCCCCATGTCGAAGGGGTAGTCGGAGCCAAGTAGAACGTGATCCGCCCCGAAACGCTCAACCAGGATCTCAACCATGCGGGGCTCGAAAACGGTGAGATCGAAATAGAGGCTCGTCAGATACTCTGACGGCAGGCGGTCGATGTGCTCGCGCAACTCAGGACGATGGCGGAACGCGTGGTCGACCCTGGCCGGGTAGTAGGCCAGATACCCACCCCCATGAATCAGCATCATGCGGAGACCCGGATGACGCTCGAAGACTCCCCCCAGAATCAAACGAGTCACGGCCAATGTGGTTGACAGCGGCATGCCGATCACATTGACGAGGTAGTAGTCGGTGAGCCGCCGCGCCTCGGTGAACCCGGCAGGATGAAGGATGACAACCAGCCCGAGCTCCTCCAGCACCGACCAAATGGGCTCGAATCGGGGATCGTCGAGATCGGCACCGTTGACATCAGCACCAATCTCAACAGCGGGGAACCCGAGATCGGCCGCTCGATGAGCCTCGGCAACTGCGGCCTCTGGGTGAGCCATTGGCAGCGTTCCCACTCCGACAAATCGGCCGGACATGTGCGCTACCACTTCGGCTATCCGCTGGTTCTGCATCGCCGCCACCCTGGGCGCCAGATCAGCGTCGGCCCAGTAGAAGTAGTGAAACGGGGTCAATGCCACCAATTGAACGTCAATACCCATGGCATCCATGTCGACGATGCGGGCATCCGGATCGGTGTATTTGTCCTGAGCCAAGCGATAGAAATCGTTGTTGAGCTCTTTGGTGACGGAGGATGAGAACAAGGTGCGCGGCTCGTCCTCGGACTTCAGATGCGGCATGGTCATGTCCGCCGATTCGGGAACCATCAGGTGGGTGTGAACATCTACGGTCACCGACGTTGGCCTGGAGGTGGAAGTAGGCCCCCAGGCGTCGACCCACTCCTGTGGGCCAAGTTGACTCATTTCACCCGCCCGATTCCGCCTCGACGTCTCACTACTTCCATCACCGCCGAATTGTCGTAGTCGGCAAAACCTTCATCTTCGCCTTCGGCGAGGGCTGCCAGCACCACACTCACGAGATCCATCGGCGCACCAAGATCGAGTCCGTGCTGAACGATCAGGCGCGAGTCCTTGTGACTTTGCTTGAGACGGGCGAAAGGAATCTCGTGGTCACCGGCGATCATCCGATTCCCCCAGAGATCCATCGCCTTGGAGTAGGCGAGGCCATCGATGAGGACGGCCAACGTTTTATCGAGGTCCATCCCGCCAAGCTCGGCGACGACCAGACCCTCCGCCAGGGCGAGGCGATGTATCGAAAGGACATGGTTCACGATGAGTTTCATCCGGGCGCCGGACCCGACCGGGCCGATGTGGTGATGCGAGCGACCAATGGCCTCGAAGATTGGTAATCCGAGTTGATAGGACTTCTCGGACCCACCCATCATCACCACCAGCTCACCTCGTTCGGCCACCTCGCCGTTGCCACTCACCGTTGAGTCGGAGTAGGACACGCCATGCTCGGCCAGCGCGGCTGCAAACTCCACCGCATCTTCGGGAGGGCCGGTCGTGGTGTCATAGACGCGAAGATCATCAACTCCGGCCTCGGATATTCCGGCGTTGCCAAGACACACCTCGCGCGCAATATCAGATGTGGGCAGGCTGAGCACAGCCGCCCAGCAACCCTGAACCGCCTCTGCTGGTGAATTGGCCAACCTGCCACCGGCGTCGGCGAAATCGTCCCGTCGCGCCCGGTCGACGTCGTAGCCCCGAAGGTCCAAGCCGGCGGAGAGCAGGTTGGCCGACATCCTCGATCCCATCAGGCCGAGTCCAATCACAGCAACTTGTTGACTCAAAACTGCACCCTCTCAGACCACGGGGTTTCGGAGGGTTCCTATGCCGTCGATCGACACCTCGACAACATCGCCCGTCGCCAAGTACTTGGGAGGATCGAACCCAATTCCAACACCCTTGCCAGTGCCTGTTGCGATCACATCGCCTGGCTCGAGAGTCATCACCTCGCTCAAAGTGACGATCAAGCTTTCCACATCGAATATGAGAGCTTCGATCGGCGCTTCCTGACGTAACTCTCCGTTCACCTTCGTCCGCATCCACGAGCCCTTTATGTCCGGCAGTTCGTCGATGGTTGTGATCCAAGGGCCCATCGGGCAGAAGGTGTCGGGGCTCTTGCCGACGAACCATTGGACATGCTTCTTCTGCAAGTCGCGAGCCGTCACGTCATTGACGATGGTCCAGCCAAAAACATGGTCGAGTGCGTGGTCACGAGACACATTGCGCGCGGGACGACCGATGACCACAGCCATCTCACCTTCGTAGTCGGTTGTGCTTGTTGGGTCGTTGGCGAGGACTATTGGATCGTTGGGACCGACGACCGACGAAGTTGCCTTGCTGAAGATGACCGGATAGTCGGGGATCATTTGCTTCTCCGACGCATCGAATCCCGAATCGGAGAACTCACGAGCGTGGTCTCTGTAGTTGCGACCGACGGCGATAACGTCTTTGCGAAGCACCAGCGGTGCCAGCAGGCGCACGTCGTCGAGTTTGCGATGGATTCCCTGGGTGACTGCCTGGTAAACCTCCTCACGATCCCACTGCCCGATAAGGTCGATCGTGTCCGAAGGCAGTGCCGACGGTGAAAGATCGATGATGTCCTCATGCTCGACGACACCAAGGCGGCGTTCACCATTCCATTGGAAATTCGCCAGCCTCATGACGGGGGATCGTAGGTCCTACACGATGTATCTTGCATGATCCCCCAGACGCTTCGCCTTATCATCGCAACCGCCTAGACGGCGTATGTGAGAGGACCACAATTGACGACAATCGACGTGCACGCCCATGCGATCATTCCCGATGCCCTCACCGAAATGGCCGGTGCTCATCCCGACTTCGGTCCGAGTCTCGTCACCGAGGACGGAACCCTGCACTTTCTTCGGCCGTTGGGAGGGTCGGGGGCATGAGAATGGCGAAACTCGGGAGGCTCGACGTCTCTGTGATCGGGTTGGGCTGTAACAACTTCGGACGAGCTCTCGATGCCGACGGCAGTGCCGCCGTCGTCAATGCCGCTCTCGAAGTTGGAATCAACTACTTCGACACCGCCAGCAACTACGGGGAAGGCCAATCGGAGTCATTTCTTGGGGCCGCTCTCGGCTCACGCCGCAACGACGTCGTCATCGGCACCAAGTTCGGGGTGGCCGTAGAAGGGTGGGAAGGCAGCGGCGGCGCCAGTCCCGAATATGTGCGCAAGGCCACCGAGCGCAGCCTGCGAGAGTTGGACACCGACCACATCGACCTTCTGATGATCCACTTCCGCTACCCAGAAACCCCGATCGAAGACACCCTCGAGGCGATGAGCGCCCTTGTTGACCAAGGCAAGGTCCGCCACATCGGCTGCTCCAATTTCGATTCGGCGCAACTAAACGAAGCGCTCGACATTTCAGCTGAGGAGGGATTGGCCGGGTTCGTCGGCAATCAGGTTCAGTACAGCATGTTGCATCGCGAGCCCGAAGCGACTGGTCTCGACCAAGTGTGTCTCGACCGTGGAGTGGGTCTGCTTCCCTTCTACCCTCTCGGCAACGGGCTTCTCACCGGCAAGACCAGACGTGGCGAGCCGCCGAAGGGGCGTCTCCAGATGGATCGGTACCAGAAGTTCCTGACGGATGAGAACTTCGACCTCGTCGAGGGCATGGAAGCCTTTGCCCGGACGAGAGACCTCTCGATGGTTCAGGTGGCGCTGGGATGGCTGCTGGCTCAGGAGGCGGTCCCATCGGTGACACCGGGCGCGACCAAGGTAGAGCAGGTGGCGAGCAATGCTCAGGCAGCCGACTGGCGGCCGACGGCCGACGATCTGGCCGAGTTGGAAAAGGTGCTCCGCTGGAGCTGACAAGCACCACTGACAAAGACGGATATTTGACCGACAAGTACGTCGACAAGCCGGCCAAGGCCAAGGTCGGAAAAAGCGGTAGCAGCTCCGATTCTCTCGAGGTCATCAAACTGGCCTTCTTTTCTCCTCGGGGACCGAATTCAGGGTGACCAAAGCCAATCGACGGCCACCCATTCCTCGCCATCCCAGATCAGCGGGTTGATCTCCACTTCCGACAACCCAGACCCGACAAACCCCCGGCTGACGATGCTGACCAGCTGGGCCAATTCCTCGACATCGGCGGGTGAGGTTCCTCGATATCCGTCCAGCAGTTCACGTCCCCGCAAGCGACCGATCATCTCCAATGCGCCCTCGGTATCCACCGGTACCGGGGCGAAGACGACGTCATCGAGTAGTTCGCTGAGCACCCCGCCGAGACCCACCGAAACCAGCGGGCCAAAGCCATCGTCGACGATGGCACCAACTATCACCTCGAGGCCGGGGCGGTAGCGTTCCACCCGCACGCCCTCAAGGACAAGACCGGCTTGCGCTGCTACGGAACCGATCTCGTCACAACCGACCCGTACCTCTTCCTCTGTGGCGAGGTCGAGCTTGACCCCTCCTGCCTCCGTCTTGTGCCCAAGACCCGGCGAAACCAATTTGAGCACCACCGGATATCCGAGGCGCTCGGCCGCCGCGACGGCGTCATCGGAGTTTGCAGCAATCTCCCCGGCGACGAACCGAATACCCCAAGTCTTCGGGTCTCCTGCGATTGACTCAGGCCGGCTCCTCCGGTACGAGGCAGTCCGTGACAGCCCGGCCAACGCCCTAATCGCCGCCCTCGGCTCCTCTGTGACCGGGGCGTCGGCCTCCCGCAACGTGGAAAACGCCGCCTCGGTCTGATCGCCGGCCATCCACAGATGAAGGATCGGTTTCTCAATATCCAAGGCGAGCAACGAATCGACCCGATCTTGGCTGTGTTGGGGAGGATGTGCCGTGGATACGGCTAGCACCAGGTCGTAGTCGTCAGACATCGCAAACGCCTCGACAACCTCGGCGAATCGGACGGGTCCGGCAATGATCCCACCCATGTCGAGGGGGTTGTTAACCGCGCCATGATCGAGCAGTGGTTCGAGATGACCCATCAACTCCGAACCGGGGGCAGGCAGTTGTATACCTTGGCGTTCGGCCAGATCCGCGAGATGAATTGCGATACCACCCGAGTGGGTGACGATCCCAGCGCGGCCACCGGACGGCGTCCCGGCACGGGCCATCATCTCAGCCACTTCGAGGCCCTCGCCGGGGGTCTCTGCCACGACCACGCTAAGGGAATCGAGAACTCCGCGAAAGACAGCCTCGGGAGCGGCCATGGCGCCGGTATGTGTCGTCATCAGAGCTTGGCCGCGCGCTCCGGTTCCGATCCGGCAAACGACTACCGGTATCCCCCGAGCAATCGAGGATTGCACCGACTCTATGAAGGCCTCGCCGTCGCGCACCGTCTCGACCAGGGCGAGGACCACCTTCACCTCGTCGATGCGGGAGACAGCGTCGATGGCTTCACCGAGTTTGATGTCGACCTCATTGCCCGTCGAGACCGATACCGCGAGTCCGCCGCCTCGGCCCGCAGCCAGGTTATGCACATAGCTGCCTATTCCTCCGCTCTGGGTAACGACGCCGACCGGACCACTTCGGATCTCCTCGCTCGGGCGGTCGAGACAGGTCAAGAAGCTGGCAGCGAGCCCCCGCTCTGGCCGTATTACACCGCCACTATTCGGACCGAGAACCCTGGTCCCCACAGATAGGGCTACTTCGGCGAGAACGGTCTCCAGAGCTAGGCCTTCAACACCTGACTCGCCAAAACCACCGGCGAAGACGACCACACATCCGACGCCGGCCGCATCGGCAACGATGTCGGCGGTGGTGGCGGCGGGTACAGCAGAGACGATCAGGTCGGGTGGGTGGGGAAGATCGGCAATCGACACGAACATCTCCACCCCATCGATCTCGGGAAGTCGTGGGTGAACACCCCAGATCGCCCCTGCAAATCCCAGCCGCCGAAGATGCCCGAGAGCGCGGCCACCGTGTTTCGCCTGGTCGGCGGACAGGCCGGCAATGGCGATGCTCGCCGGATCGAGAAGGCGATCCAGGTCGGTCATCGCAACTGGGGGATCACCTCAGAGGCGAACAACTCGAGACTGTCGCTCTCGCCCATGTCATAGAAATACAGAATCATATCGGTGCAACCCTCGTCGATGAACTGGCCCATGCCGTCGACGGCTTGGGAAACGGTGACGGCAAAGTGCTCCTCGGAGAAACTCTCGGGGGATGTCGAGCGGCGACGAGCGGCGATATCCAGCTTCTGGCGAAGATCCGCCTCGTCCCTGCCGATCACCGACATCAGATGGGACGTTCGACCGATCTCCCCATAGGGTCGACCCACAGCCTCGCAATGGCCGGCCAACACCGCAGATTTGTGACGGAAGCTCTCAATCGAATTGCCAAAGTTGGAGAAGTCCCCATGTTTGGCGACGATGCGGAGAGTCCGCTTCTCGCCGCCACCGGCGATCCAGAGCGGAGGATGCGGTTTCTGCAATGGGCGGGGACGATTGATTGCACCGTCGACGGCATAGTGATCACCTTTGAAGAAAGCTTCGTCCTCGGTCCACATCGTCAACAGGACCTGAACTGTCTCCTCCAGTTGGTCGAGCCGCTTCCCCGCTGAAGGAAAATTGTACCCATACGCCTCGAACTCTCCCTTGGACCAGCCAGCACCGATGCCAACGTCGAGTCGCCCACCTGATATGACGTCGATGGACGATGTGATCTTTGCCAGCATCGATGGCGAGCGGTAAGCGGCACAAGTGCACATCTGTCCCAGCCTGACCCGGCTCGTGGTAGCGGCGAGAGCGGCCATAAGCGTCCATGCCTCGAACGTGCTCTCCTGCTTGACGACGGGATGGGTGTGGAAATGGTCGTAGACCCACAGCGAGTCGTAGCCGACCTCCTCGATCACCTTGGCAACAGCGAGAACCCGATCCCACTGCTGATCCGCGGCAACTCCGTCCTGATCACCCTTCCATCCCTGAGGAACAAAGGTCCCGAATCTCATCGCTCGCCACCTCCTTGGCCGGGGTTTGGCCATAGCTTGACCACGTCCTCGTCGGCAAGACTTCTCACCTCAGACTCGTCGAGGCCCAGCCGGTTGGTCAGCACCTCGATGGTGTGCTGGCCGAGCATCGGGGCAGACTCGTTGGGACTCTCCCAATCGCTGAATTTGATCGGACTTGGCGGGTAGCGAACTTCCCCCAGCGTCGGATGGTCATAAGACCGGATCATGCCCCGTGCTTGCACTTGCGGATCGTCAAAGACCTCGCCGATGTCGTTCACGGGGGCGTTGGGAATGTCGTGCTCATCGAGAATTTCAAGCCAATCGAGGGTCGGCTTTGAGATGAAGACCTCGGTGAGGATCGGAATCAGGTAGTCCCGATTGGAAACACGAGCGGCGTTGTCCGATGTCAGCGGGTCCTCGATCAAATCTGGCCTCTCGATTGAATGACACAGGTTTCGCCAGAACTTTTCGTCGCGGACCGCGACCACGATGTAGCCATCGCTGGTTTGGAAGGCCTGCCAGGGAACGATGTGGGCGTGGGCGGTGCCCAGCCGGGTCAGCTTGCGGCCCGAGTTGAGATAGTCGAGTGCGTCGTAAGAAAGCATCGATACCAGGCTGTCGAGCATGGCCACATCAGCGTGACGACCCTCGTTGTGACGCTCTCTCCCCACCAGGGCTGCCAGCACAGAGATGCAGGAGTAGATGCCCCCAGAGATATCGGCTATCGGTATGCCAACCCGGGCCGGGTCCCCGTCGGCCGGACCTGTGATGTCGACATGGCCGGAATAGGCCTGCACCACCAGATCGAACGCCGACTTGTCTCTGGCCGGCCCATACTCTCCAAACCCCGTCACGGAAACGGTGATGACTTCGGGATTGTGCTCCTTCAACGTGGCGTGATCTATCCCGAGCCGCTCCATGACTCCCGGCCGGAAGTTGTCGATCACGACATCGGCCTGGGCCACCAGCGAATAGAACATCTCTAGGCCACGCTGATCCTTGAGGTCGAGGACCACGCTCTTCTTTCCCCGGTTCATGAAGAGATGGATGGCGCTCTCGCCGTGGAGAGGGGCGATGGTCGCATTGCGTGCGGTGTCTCCCGAATGAGGCTCGATCTTGATTATCTCGGCACCGAGGTCCGCCAGGATGACACCACCAAAGTTCCCAGCGATCACCTGACCCAATTCGAGGATTGTGACCCCAGAGAGCAGACCTGTCACTCGTTCACACCGGCACGAGAGGCAGCTTCGGCCCGCTCGATGACTGTCCGAGCAACTCGGGCCACCGCGTAGTCCACCATTTTGCCGTCGACAGCAATAGACGCCTCACCCGCTGCCTCTGCCCGCTCGAAGGCTGCGAGGACCTTGCGCTGGTACTCCACTACTTCAGCCGAAGGCGTGAAGACGTCGTTGATGACGGGTATCTGCGCCGGATGAATGGCCACCTTGCCGGTGTAGCCGAGGGTCCGGGCAAGCTCTGATTCGACTCTGAGGGCGTCGAGGTTCCGGAAATCCATGAACACCGCTTCAATTGGGTAGAGAACTCCAGCAGCGCGAGAACTGAGCAGCACCTGGGAACGGGCGTGCATAAGCCCGGTTCCTTCCGGCGTCCACTCCACGCCGAGGTCGGCGACCAGATCACCCTGCTCCCCACTTCCAAACATCACACACTCCACCCGGCTGCTGGCCATCGCTATCTCATAGGTGAGACGCACCCCGAGGGCCGACTCGATGAGAGGAATGACGGTCACCGAACCCTCACGCTTGCCCGACGCCCTTTCCAGCTTGGTCAGAACCCCGTCGATCTCACTGAATACTCCTGGATCCTCGGCTTTGGGCAGGACGATCCCCACCACCTCCGCTGCGCCAGCGGCGTTCACGTCGTCCCAGAGAAGTCCAGTCTCCGCGGCGTTGATGCGAACGTAATACGGGACCGGCGAGGGCGGAAGCTCCTCCAGATTGGATCGGGCAAGAGGTTTCTTGTCCACCGAGACCGCGTCCTCGAGATCGACGATCACGGCATCGGTTCCGGAGCCCGCCGCCTTCTCGACCATGTCAAGCCGATGGCCGGGGGTGAACAACATAGAGCGGACAGGGTTCATCTAGTGGGTGTCACATTCCTCTTCTCGCTACTTCGTGCCCGGGACCGAGCGTGCATGATGCACGATATATGATCGGGCGGCGCGCTGACCAAAACAGGAGCAATGGACTACGAGTTGACCCCAGAGCAGGAATCACTGCCGATAACGGTGCGCGACTTCTGCGAGATGGAGTCGATCCTCTATAGACAGCTTGCGCCCGCCTACCTAGAAAAGGAATTGCAGCGGGGAGGGATCGTCACCGGAGCCGACAGTGAGGGAACCGACCTCGAGCTCTGGGCCCAGAAACCCGACGGCACCACTACCACAATCGGGAAGGCCAGGTTCGCCCTCCGATGAAGATCTCAGGGGCGCGGCTACTCGCCGAAATGCTCGAAGGCTACGGAGTTACCCACCTGTTCCACGTGCCGGCGGTGCTCCGCCGCACCATGGTTGAGATCGAAGCGCGCACGTCGATCAAGCGGGTTCGACCCCACGGCGAAAAGCCGGCCGCCTACATGGCCGACGGCTACGCCCGCGCATCGGGAAGGCCAGGGGTGTGCGCAGCCCAGGTGGTGGGCGCTCTGAACCTGGCAGCTGGTTTGCGCGACGCTTATCTCGCGCACTCCCCGGTCATCGCGTTCACCGGAGGAAGGGACCCTCAAACCAAGTTTCGCAAGGTCTATCAGGAGGTCGACGATCTTCCTGCCTTCGAACCGGTCACCAAGCTGAATGTGACCGTGGACGCCGTTGAGCGGATCCCGGACCTGGTTCGTCAAGCATTTCGGGCGGCAACCACTGGAGCACCAGGCCCGGTTCACATCCAATTTGCCGGCAACGAAGGCCAGATCGACGCCACCAAAGCCGATCTGGAGGTCTATTGCGAGGAACAGTTCGCCTCGGTGCCTCCCTTTCGGCCCGTCGCACACGACACGCATCTGGTGCGGGCGTTAGAACTGCTGGCGAAGGCGGAGCGTCCGGTGTTTGTGGCGGGGGGCGGGGTTCGCTCCTCCAGGGCAGGCCCTGCATTGATCGCCCTGGCCGATCGGCTCAGTATCCCGGTGGCCACCTCCCTCAATGGCAAGGATGTCATCCCCGATAGCCACCCTCTTTCCGTTGGAGTGGTGGGCTCCTACTCACGAGATTCGGCCAATCAGGTGGTGCTGGAGGCAGACCTGGTTTGCTACATCGGGAGCGAGACCGGGGGCATGACGACGCACTTCTGGAAGGTCCCTCCGATCGGCACACCCGCGATCCAGATCGACATCGAGCCCGATGCGTTGGGACGGAACTATCCACTCGAGGTTGCGATCAACGCCGACGCACGCACTGCTTTGAGCCGGATGCTGGAGCTGGCCGGCGAACCGGTGCGTCACGACCAATGGGCTTCAGCGGCTGCGAGCCACGTGACTGACTGGCAGGCCGATTATGCGCCACTGCTCGAATCAGATCAGGTACCTATCCGTCCCGAGCGGCTGTGCGCCGAGTTGTCCGACCTGGTCCCTGACGACGGAATCGTTGTGGTCGACACCGGCCATGCTGGGATGTGGATGGGTGGGATGTACGACCTGCGAGCGTCGACACAGTCCTACATCAGGAGTGCAGGGCACCTGGGTTGGGCTTTCCCTGCCTCGCTCGGCGCGAAATGCGCCACACCCAATCGTCCGGTTGTCTGCTTCACCGGCGACTCCGGGTTCTGGTATCACGTCGCCGAAATCGAGACGGCGGTGCGATGGGGCATCAACAGCATCACTGTGGTCAATAACAACCACTCCGGCAACCAGTCCAAACGTGGTTTCGATCGGGTTTACGGCGGGAAACAGACCGAGAAGGCCAAGGAAATGTGGGTGTTCACCGATGTCGATTTCGCCCGGCTCGCGGAGGACATCGGAGCACTGGGGATTCGAGTGGAGAAGCCTTCGGAATTGGCCGCAGCGTTCGACCGGGCACTGTCCGCCGACCGGCCCGTTGTGATCGACGTTGTGACCGACATGGACGCTCTGGCTCCGCTGGCGGTCGAATAGCCGGTCAATCGACCAACAGCACCGCCTTGCCATTGACCTCCCGTGAAGCCAGGGCAGCGAAGACGGTGTTGGCCTCGGTCCAAGGTGCTTCCAATCCAATCTGAGGATTCAGCGAACCGTCGGCGACCATGTCGGCGAGAAGCTTCAGGTCTTCACCGAAGGTGGGTGGTTCACCACTTTCGTAGATAAAAAAGGCAACGATCCGCGCTCCCGCCCGACCTCGAAAGTCGCCAAATGAGACTTCGGCAGACATGTTCGAGGAGTTGCCATAGACGGCAATGGTTCCACCAGGCGCAACAAGGTCTATCGCCGCTTCCAGCGAGGCACCACCTACCGATTCGAGAATCAGATCGAAGGTGCCGCCGGCGTCGGCGATGTCGTGGACAATCGCGCTCGCTCCCAGAGCCTCCAGCCCGGCCGCGCGATCGGGGCTGGCCGTGACACCGATCACTTCGGCTCCCGCTTCTGCTGCAAGCTCAACGGCAAACCGGCCAACACCACCGGCAGCTCCGGTTACGAGCACTGTCTGGCCCGAAAGGTCGCCGCCAAGACGAAGTACTCGGAGTGCGGTCATCGCGGAGATAGGCAGCGTCGCTCCCTGAGCGAAGCTCACCTCGGGTAGCAGCGAAGCGAGATGCGAACTGGGAACAACGACCTGCTCGGCCCAGCCCTCCTGTTCCGGCCAAGCAACGACACGGGTTCCCTCTACAGGGCCCGACCCGTCGGCCGCGGCGGAAACGACTACACCTGCCACATCCTGACCAGGTCGCCAACCGTGGGGACGCATGGCCAAAAGGCGAAGCTCGCCTCTGTTCACAGCCACTGCTCTGACTTGGACAACAGCTTCGGAAGGGGTCGCCTCGGGGTTGGGTACTTCTGCCAGATCGACCGCCGCCGCACCGTCGCCTCGATTGATCAGAGCCTTCATTTCTCCTGGTCTCCCGTCATGTTGCTGCTTTCGAACCGACCGTCGTTAAGGGACCAGCAGAACAATCGCCACGATGATCGCCAGGTAGATGACTGCAAAAAACCCCAGGGCACCCATCGAGTAGAGGTACCGCTGTCCAACGGTGAATCCATCGTTGATGAAGATCCTCACATTGGCGCTGAAGCCAGCAAAGCCGACGAGGATGTCGATATACCCGCCTTGTCCGAATATTGCATAGACAGGAAGTAGAACGGGAAGGCCCACCCAGATCCATTCGGCGCCTGCGATGCGACGACCAATATTCGCAGTGTTTGTTTGAGCGACAATGACTGGCGTAATCCCGGAGTATCCAGGCCTAACTGTTACTTCAAAGTCGCCACCGTCGCCTATTGGGATAAGGAAACTGGATCTCTTTGACCCCCGCTTGACTCGAACACCGTCCACGAGAATCCTCAGGCCACCCAAAAAGCCGTGGCGAACGGTCACTTCATTACCGGTAGCGCCCGGGATCGCCAAGGGAAAGGTCGTCGCCCAGAAGCCACCCTCACCCTGACCGACCTCTACCCGATCTTCCATCAGGCTCGTCGCACTTCTCGTCTGGCAAAGGACACCGAGCCGCCAAGGTCGTCGCCCAGATCCGTGCTCTGCCCCTTCATGCGTCCACGATGGCCACTGCTCGGGTGGGGCCACCGTGGGCGCCGACCACCTTCAACGGGAAGCCGACAAAGATGAACCGCTTACCTACAACCTCGGTGAGGATCAGATTCTCATAGTGGGTCTTCTTCTCGTGCCGACACATCAGATGCACCGGGTAGATCGTCGAAGCCGGATTGTCCGGCGTGGGTGAGTCGACGCCGAAAGTACCGATTCCGTTGTCGAGAATCCACTGGGCGGCCGAATCGCCGAGACCTGGGAAAGTAGTCAGATACTCGGGCTCATCCGCGTAACGGTCGTAGGTGGCCGTGTAGAAGAAGCAGTGGTCCCCAGGCTCAATCGAAAGTCCCGATGACGCCAGCGCCTCGTCGAGATGCTCGGCCGTGATATCGGTCCGGGGTGGGACCTCGGAGACATCGAGACAAAGCGCCGGACCGTAGAAATAGCTCAGGTCCATCAAGTCGATTGTCAGCGCCTCGGGATCGGGGTCGAGGTGACTGAACGAATCGACATGAGTCGGCCCGTTGTCGTTGAGCATGAACCCGAGAGTCTGGAACGAGAAGTCGGAGGTGAACCTCGGGGCTGTCTCCTCATGGGTTACATGCTGAAAAGTCACCGTCTTTAGATGGCCCGGATAGACCTTCATCGTCTCGAATATCGGCTGGGACAGATCCACTAGTCGCGTCATAGACGGATATTGCTCCTTCGACTCAGTACATGACCACCGCCGGAATTGACGTCGATGTCGGCTCCGGTAACACCGCTCGTCGCAGCCACAAACAAGTCGTGTGCCATGTGAGATATCTACTCTCGGGCTCGCACCTCGTCGAGGTCGATCACCGTGCCGGTGGCGGCACTTTCCACGATCCCCTCGAGGACGACTACTGCCTCCAGCGCCTCGGATCCTCCGGTCTCGGGCGCGGTGCCGCTACCGACGTTCGTTACGAACTCCTCGAGTTCGTCCCGTACTGTGTCCAGGGTCTCGACCGGCCGTTCCGATCGCTCCATCTCCCCGACCGGTTGAAAATAGAAGCGCTCGCCATCCATCTCGTTCCACGCCGCCGCTTCTGTTCCCCACACCGCGGTGCGACCGATATCGGGAATGACCATCGAAGTCGCCAGAAAAGCAAGACACCCGCTCTCGAACTCGAGCGTGGCGGTAGTGGCGTCGTCGAGTTTGCTGACGCCAATGTTCTGGCGGCTGAAGGCCGCCACCCGGGCCGGGCGCCCGAGCAGGTAGTTGAGATTGTCTGCCATGTGAACCCCGAGACCGGTCATCCCTCCGGCGGGGCTCTCCGCCGGGTCGGCCCGCCAGCCACTTCTGGGGTTGAGTCCCTTCGGATACGACAAGTTCGCCTCGGCGTAGTGGGGCATACCGAGTTCGCCGCTGTCGACCATCTCTTTGAGGCGACGGTTGGCCGGCTGACGTCGGCGGTTGTGACCCACCTGAAGCACCACTCCCGCAGACTCGGCGGCCTTGATCGCCCGTTTCCCGTCGGGAACGGTAAGCGTGAATGGCTTGTCGACGAAGACGTGTTTTCCGGCGGCTGCAGCCTCGCTTACGAGATCGGCGTGGGTCGAGTGCGGTGTCGCCAGCAGCACGGCTTCGACTTCGGGATCGGAGAGGACCTCATCGAGCGAACCGGCGGGCCGCGTCCCATAGTTCGCGGCGAACTCCTCCCTGGTTGCAGGAGTGCGGGCAAAACAACTGACTATCTCAATGCCGGCGTCTCCCGCCTTCTCTGCAAGCATTTCGCCCCATCGCCCCAGTCCAACCGATGCCACCTTCAACGGCTTCATCACACCTCCATGTTCCGTATAGTTTGCCGCGGACCTCCGGAGAACGGGTACTAGCCGGGGCTCGCTTGACCAATTTATTTGTACTCGGTATTCTACATAATGCAGGAAAAGTCCAAGAATTATCGTCAGCGACGGGCCCGGGGCCTTATCGCGGACATCGACATTGGAGGAGGAGTTCAGTGATTTCCAGAGCGAAAAGGCGCGCTATATCCGATCCACGGAAGCGAGCCTCCCATTCTCGAGGAGCCCTAAAAGGCCTGGCATTGTTGTTGGTGATGGGGCTGGTAATTGCAGCCTGTAGCGACAGCAGTGATACGACGACCACAGCAGCCGGAGGTGACGACGGCGGCGATGCCTCCGGTGATCCGGTAACCATCGAATTGATACTCACCAGGCCGTACTACGTCCCTACAGGCTTTGTCGAGGCCATGTTGGAGGAGCACAACATCGAGTTGATCGTGGACGTCCAGACCAACGACGACATCCTCCAGCAATTGCAGACAAGGCAAGATGCTGGTCAGCCGCTGCCTGATCTGCTCGGCGCCGAGGACTCTTTCCTCATGCCCGCTTTCGAGGAAGCCGGGCTGCTGACGTTGAGCACAGCCGAGACGTTCAGGTCGGAGTTCGAAGCAGCAGATCCTGATCTCTACAACCTGCTCTGGGATGTTGTTTGGACAGAGCAGCCTGTCGGTGCGTCGATCACGGCGAACTTCGACGCTTTCTATTACAGCGTGGAATGGTTCGAGGAAGCCGGTGTAACCGTTCCGTTCGAGAGTTTCGACGATGTGCTCGACGGAATGCGGGCCTTGAAAGCGACCCGACCGGATTCGATTCCGCTCACGGTCCAGGCCAAGGCAGGCGACGGGGTGACCACCCTGAAGACAATGCTCGCTGGTACTGGAGCGCCATTCGATGGTGCAGTACCTGACCTCACCTCCGATGGTGGGATGTATACCTGCCAGTGGTGGGTCGATGCTGCGACCGAGGGTCTAACCCCACCTGATGCAGTTGCATGGGGTGAGGACGAGTCTCGTGGCGCCTTCACCAGCGGTGACGCAGCGATGATCCTCGACGGTTTCACCACCGCCGGCGACTTCGCCGAGGTCGGCTATAACTACCCGGACCAGTGGGGTATCACTCCGGCCCCGATATCCCGGTCCAGCGGCGATCCCGACGGCACGGCCTGGGCGGCTGCCCGGACCTGGGGGATCCTCGAAGGAACCGAGCACCCGGTTGAAGCCGCTTTGATAATCAGGGAAATCGCTGAGACGGAATGGCTCCTCGGTCAGGCCGCAGAAGGTGGCGTGCCGGCACGGAACCAGGAAATGATCGACAGCCAAGAGCTGCTGGATCTCTGGCCGTTCTTCAACGAAGACCTGAAGGCCGCCTACACGGCCGCCAGTCCTCAGGCTGCCGGTGACAATGCCGGCGAGGTCGAGGCGATCCTCGAGCAGTTCTTCGGTGAGATCGTCTCAGGTGTAAGCGACGATTGTGCCGAGTTGACTACCAGATATCAGGCTGAGCTGGACGAAGCCTGATAACAAGACGGTGCCCCCGTAACGACGAGCACCAACAAAATGCAGAACGCTCCCTCGCCTTCACCGGCGAGGGAGCATCCCTGTACTCTCGCAATGTGACGATATCCAACCTATGACGACAACCACCACGGCTCCCAAGCCGAAAACCGACCCTAAGCCAAAGGGCGACCGCCGCTGGTGGCAACGCAAAGAACCACCACGTCGCGACAACAACGCCATCATCGGCGTCAGCAAGGCGACGCCCTATCTCTTCAGCCTCCCGTCCATACTTCTCGTGGCTGGCCTACTCGGTTTTCCCGTCATCTATGGCCTGGTCCAGAGCCTCTACCGTCGCCCATCGCTCGGGGCAGCCCCCGAGTGGGTAGGTACCGAGAACTACACCGACATGTTCTCGTCAGACGCTTTCTGGCACTCCCTTAACAAAACCGGAATATTTGTCGTTGGCTCCCTAGTCCTCGGAATGGCGCTAGGTCTTTTCTTTGCATTTGCCCTTTTCAGAGTGGTCGGGAAGCTCCGATTCCTCCGGGCCATAACCATCGGCCCCTACATCGTTTCCAACGTAGCTGCGGCCGTGATGTTTCGAATCCTCTTCAACTCCCAGTTTGGAACGTTGAACCAAGCAATCGAGTGGCTCCCATGGGTGGATAGCGGCCCAAGATGGCTGGCCGACCCCGCAGTAGCGATGGTCACCGTCATCTTCACTCAGGTGTGGACCGACCTTCCCCTCGTGATCCTTCTGATTCTCGGAGGGCTGATGACCATTGACAAGACACATCTGGATGCGGCCCTTGTCGATGGAGCTACCGGCTGGAAGCGTGCCCGCCACGTCACCATTCCGCTCCTCGCCCCGCAAATACTGATAAGCATCGTCTGGCTGAGCTATTCCACACTCACCGGGCTCGGAGTGGTGCTCGCTCTCACCGGCGGTGGTCCACTCAAAGCCACTCAGACGATGGCCATGGAGATGTACACCGTGGCCTTCCGTAATCTCGAGTTCAACCAGGCGCTCGCGATCGCAACATTCATATTGATCCTCAATGCCCTGCTCACGCTGGGCTACGTGGGCATCGGCCGCAAATACGACTACGAAGCATGACCGACACACTGCCTCAAGACGAGTTCCTCACCGAGTCACTTGCTGAAGAGGCTCTCAAAGCCTCCGAAGGCGCCCCGCGGGAACCGCGACGGACGGCGGGTCGCAGGGGAAAGGGGATCATCAGGAACATCCTGATCGCGATCCCGTTGATCGCACTGGTGATCTGGACTGTGACGCCTTTCTTTGTGACTCTGTCGATTTCCCTTAAGGATAGGGCTGAGGTTTTCTCGGATCCGTCACTGATCCCGGCAAACCCGAGCCTCGACGCCTATGCCCAAGTTCTGGCCAGTGAGACTTTCACAACTTCGTTCTGGAACAGCGTCATCGTCGGCGTCGGCACCACCCTATTGACCATCGTGCTTGCAGTACCTGCCGCTTACGCCTTCGCCAGATTCAGGTTTAGAGGCCGCCATCTCTTGCTCCTTTTCACCCTGCTCCCCCGCCTGGTGCCGAGCATTGGCGTGATGATCCCGATATACCGACTCGCTGTAACCACACAGATGCTGGACAAACGCATCACCCTGATCATCGTTTACACGGCAATGCTCTTACCTCTCGGCGTGTGGCTGTTGGTTGGCTTCTTCCAGGCGATCCCACGCGAGATCGAGGAGGCGGCAAACGTCGATGGGGCCAGTCTTTGGGGGCGTCTCCGATACATAGTGGGACCGCTGGCCGCACCCGCCATGATCACAGTTGGCGTCCTCGCTTTCCGCGAGGCCTGGAACGAGTTCACCCTGGTCCTCGTGCTGGTCAACTCACCGGGAAAACGGACACTGCCATTCGAGCTCTACAAGATGCAGGGCGTCGAAGGTATCGCCGACTACCCGATAGAGGCGGCATTCACTGTCCTAACCATCATCCCCTTCATACTCGTCTACACCTGGGTGGAGAAGTACGTGGTCGCCGGCATCATTTCCGGGTCAGGAAAGTGATCCGATAGATTCTGCCAGTGCGCCGAATCGTCGTCTCAGAGTTCCTGCAGGAGAAGTCCCTTGCTCGTCTGTCCGCTGAGTTCGACGTCGTCTTCGACCCGGACTTGTACGCAGATCGTCCCCGACTGCTCAAGATTGTTGCTGACGCTGAAGCGATCGTCATCCGCAATCGAACCTGGGTTGACACAGAGATTCTGGCGGCCGCCACGGAATTGAAAGTGGTCGGACGTCTTGGAGTCGGACTGGACAACATCGACATGGAGGCCTGTGCAAGCGCAGGGGTAACGGTGGTCCCAGCGCTCGGGGCCAACGCAGTTTCGGTAGCCGAGTACGTGATGACGGCCATGCTCATCCTGACGAGACCTGTCTTCGGAATGACCGAGTCGATTGTGGCTGGGGATTGGCCGCGTCAGGGTCACGCGTTTGGAAGGGAGCTGATGGGAACAACGCTCGGACTGGTCGGCTATGGCTCAATCGCCCGCACAGTCGCCATCAGGGCAGCGGCATTCGATATGACAATCGTTGCCTACGATCCCTTTCTGTCAGGCGATGACCAAGTTTGGAAAGACACTCAAAAGGTCGAATTCGACGAACTTCTCGTTCAGGCCGACGTAATCAGTCTCCATATTCCCCTCAACGAGGGAACAAAGAATCTGATCGATGCGACCCAATTCGAGCGGATGAAGCCACGGGCCATCCTCATCAACACATCGAGGGGTGGGACCGTCAACGAACCAGCTCTGGCAAGAGCCCTGCGGAAGGGTCTCATTTCCGGGGCCGCCATCGATGTTTTTGCGTCAGAGCCCCTTGGCCCAGAGCCGGCAGCGACCTTCGCGGGTCTGGACAACGTGATTCTGACCCCCCATATCGCCGGCAACACCATCGAGTCCGTCGACCGGGTAGCCAATATGATCACCGACGCAGTAATCGGACTGCTCAAAACCTGATCCGGTTCAGATCAGAAGACGCTCCTCGTACTCCACCCTGGAGAGCAGGTGGGGGTCCCCGTCGGTGATCAAGACCATGTCTTCGATGCGAACCCCTCCGCCACCACGAACGCCGGGGACCCACACAAGTGGCTCCACTGCAAAAACCATGTTCGGCTGGAATTCGTAGGTGGTCGTGCCCTCGAGGGTCTCCCCGATATAGGGCGGCTCATTGGCCCCCATGCCAATGCCGTGACCGATGAACAGGCTGAACAGATGGTCTTCGAACCCGTGATCGCCAACCTTGGCGATGATGGCATCGGCGCAGTCTTGGTTTGTGAATCCAGGGCGCATCTTGTCTATCCCGGCCATTAGACCCTCATACACCGCGGTGTAGATCTTCTGTTGCGTCTTGGAAGGCTTCCCCACAACCGTCGTTCGGCCGATGTCGGCGAAGTAGCCGTTCCACATGGCCCCGATGTCGATGAAGCAGAGATCCTGGTTTCGAATGATCTTGTCGGTAGCCAAGCGGTGGGGAGGGGACATGTGCTCGCCCGAGGCGACAAACGGCGTGGTGACGTGTGCCATCTCTCCACCGAGTTGGAAGAGGGTCTGCATCGCATCGGCTGCTACGTCTAACTCCCGGCGTCCGGCCCTCGTCTCATCAAGCGCACGTTGCGTAACCGAGTCACCTATGGCGCAAGCCTCTTCGATGACAGCTACCTCGAGATCACTCTTGATCCACCGGGCCTGCTGCATGATCGTGTCGGCGTCGACCAACTGAACGTTGGGCAGATGGGTCCGCACCGACTCGATAAATGAGATGTTTGCCTGGTCGACTCCCAGCTTCCCGGAGAGAAGATCTCGCTCGCGGAGAACGGATGTCATCGTGCCGGTGACAAACCCGTCTACAAGCTCCCGCTGCTCCATGATCGGCACCGCATGCGCTTCGCCGATCCAGCTCATACCGAACTTGGCCTTGTCGACCTCTCCTCCCGAAGCGAGCAGTACCGGTTCCTCGGACGGTGTCAGCAGCGCCCCATTCAGCGAAGTCGTCTTTCCGGCTATGAGCTGAGCGCGCAGCGAAGTCAGGTAGCGGACGTTCTCGTCTTTCCAAACGAGAATTGCATCGACTCCAGAATCCAATAGGGCCGCCTGTGCTTTGGCAACTCGCTCCCGACGAAGCTCAGGGAAATCGTAACGATCCTCCCAATCGACCGCGAACGGACCCTTGGCGTATTTGTGGATGACAACTCCCGAGTAGAGGAACCCTGTTCTCTATAGTCGGTATACTACAGGACACTCATTGTGATCACCAGAAGACGCAGTTTGGGGAACCGAACCCGATCGCGCTTTTACCGGTATAGATCAAAGGAAATCTGAATGAGCAGCGGGGAAAGTTTTCGTCTCGACGCTTCGCTGTCGCCCCGGGTGACAGCAGTCGAACTGGTCCGTGGCACCCTTCGTGCCGCCATTCTCCGTGGTGATCTGCCGGGGGACTCGCAACTGGTTCAGACCGAGATCGCCAATCAACTCGGGGTCAGCACCACACCGGTTCGGGAAGCAATGCGCGATCTGGCCAGCGAGGGTCTCATCACGATGGACAGTCATCGCATCGGGACCGTGCGCAAGCCCGATTGGGACGAAATGGTTGAGATCGTCGAGATCCGACGCTCACTCGAAGAGGTCGCCATCAGACGCGCAATAGCCCTGATCACCGAAGAGGAGATGAATCGGGCGAGGACCCTGGCCGACGAGCTATCCGATGAACAGGACCTCGGGACGTGGGTAGAGCGCAACATCGATTTCCACCTGATTTTTCATGAGGCAACACGGACGGTCCGGTTGAGCAGCATCCTCTCAACGCTCGAAGAGGCAGGAGGGGTCTTTGTGGCACAGGCGCAGCGTCTCCACCCCGAGATTCGAAGACGAGCGATCGCCGAGCACTACTCACTCATCGAGGCGTATGAGAAGGGTGACGTCGAGGCAGCGGTCGCCATCCAGTACGGGCACATCAACCACCCCCTTGAGGCCTTAGAGCTGGACTCCGAATCCGACTGAAGCCGCCATCCCCAGATTGGGGATTACCAGAGCTGTGAGAAGCTCTCCTTCACAGCGGCCAGCCCGGTCGTGACCAGCTTCACGTCACTGGTCGGCGAGATCAGGGTGCAGCCCTTTTCGATCAGCAACGATGCGTAATCCGGATTGGGGGTCACCGCACCCCAATGCTTGCCGTGGGTGCGACAAGCCTCAGCAATACGATCGACGACCTCTATGTTCTTCTCGCTGGTGAAGTCGCCGATGGTCCCCAGCGCTTGACTCAAATCCGATGGGCCGACGAAGAGCAAGTCAACGCCGTCGATTCCAGCAATCGCGTCGACTTCCTCAGCGGCCTGGGCAGTCTCAATCTGTACCGCCACAAACGACTCACGGTTGGCCCGTTCGGCGAACTCGGCCAAAGGCACTGACCCGAATGAGCCGTCGTAACCCAGTGGGTTGAGGCCTCTCCGCCCTCTTGGAGCGAATTTCGACCAACGAACAAACTCCTCCGCTTGTTCGGCCGAAGTGATCTGAGCCGCCATCACGCCCACCGCCCCGCTCTCGAAGCACCGGGTCACAGTGGCGTAGTCGGTCGGTGGGACACGAACGAAACTCTCCAGTCCGTGGGCCCTGCCCGCAGCAACGGCAACCTCGACGTCTCTTACCGAGAGACCACCGTGCTCGACGTCGATCCAGAAACCGTCGAAGTCCCCGGTCATGCCCAGGTACTGAATGATGTTGTGATGAAACATCCTTCCCACTGCGAAGACGACGAGTCGCTCGCCGTTCTGTATTCGCTGTTTGAAGGATTCGGTCATGATTCGTCTCTCGGTTGGCGGTTGGGCTGAATGTATGATCCAACCTGCTGACATGGCAATCGGCTTCCTTCCAACACTCCCCGGTAGGGGTGGGAGACGCCCACGCATTTGATCGAGGAAAGAGGCCGGCTATGCCCATTATCGACATGCACGCCCACCTGTCACCTGAGCGTTACAAGGACGCGGTTCGCACCAAGGGTGAATGGTTCGGGCTCGACGAAGGTCCGGGTGAACTCCTATTCGGGAAGTTCGCGCAGTCCCTTCCCGAGCGACTCAGAGATATGGATGCCCTAGGCGTGGACATGCAGCTGATTACACCGACCATCGGGTTCTACCAATACGACAACGAATTGGAGATGACCAAGCGCATCCAGCGGGAGTGCAACGACGAGATCGCTGAGACGGTGCAAGCGCACCCGACCCGCTTCGCCGGAATGGCGACGGTTCCGATGCAGGACACCCCGAGCGCAATCGCCGAGATGGAGAGAGCGATGGTCGATCTGGGTCTCAAGGGTGTGATCCTGAGCGACCATGTGATGGGTCGAACCTACGACGACCCCGACTTTCTGCCGTTCTTCGCTACCGCCGAGGAGCTCGGGGCGCTTCTTTTCTTCCATCAGGGTCGCGACACGGTGGTAGAGCACAGAATCCAGAGCTACAAACTCCCAAACGCAGTCGGAAACCTCACCGAGCGGGCACTGGTCTATGCGACGCTCGTCTTTGGTGGCGTCATCGATCGGTTTCCGAAATTGAAGCCGTTCTTAGGGCACGGTGGCGGCTACACCGCTTATGGAGTGGCGAGGATGGACAAGGTGGCGGGCGCCCTCGAGGGTCACACGTCAGACGGCATGGCACCGCCCTTCGGGCCCAGCGACGGGTTCTCCCAGCAACTGCCACCGAGCGATTACCTCGACCGCTTCTATTACGACTGTTGCACTTATAGCGGCCCGGTGCTTCGTTTCTTGATCGACACGGTCGGCATCGACCGAGTGGTTCTCGGCACCGACTATCCGGCACCGATGGTGCTGCACGATGCGGTGAATTGGGTCCGTGGCTTGCCGGAGCTGAGCGACGATGAGAAGGACGCGATCCTCTCCAAGAATCCGACCAGCATTCTCGGACTGTGACTGACAGGACCTGATGCAATGACTCGGCTGGGGCGTCATCGGCATCGGCAACATCGTGCAGGGCAAAGTCGCTCCGGTGATGGTCGCCGATGAAGTGGTCGGTTCATCACAGGTTGTCCATCTCGAGGTGGGCTCGGGGCCGAGGCAACAGCTATCGGCCGTCTCTAATGCTGGGTACTTGCCGGGCGGGTGCTGTTGGGCTGGCCCGCGTCCTGGCCATTTTCCGCGAGGAGCTCTGTTTGACAATGGCGATCATCGGATGCCGAAAGGTCGATGAGATCAGGCCGAATCATGTCAGATGGTCTTTCCCTGCCCCACCGTCGGAGCCCGTCTAGTCGTCGAGACGGTCGTGGAGTTCGAACCGGTCAGCCAGGCCACGAAGCTGGTCGAGCAGTGTCGGCGAAATCTCAACACCAAGGTTTCGCTGCTCGGCTTCGAGTCTGACCGCACCATCACCAGGAATGTGGACCGTGCCCGGAGGCCCCGACTCCCGCAACTGTCGTAGGTGATTGTCCATCGAGCCTTTGAAATCCTGGAGATCACGAAACAGGTCGGGCCGCATGACCAGGATCGCCTGGCCGGTGTTCGCCGGCTGACCGGGTACAACCCGATGGTCGATTACCTCCGGCCCGAACGCAGCATCGTTGAGCACTCCGGCCAACAGGCCGATTGCCATATTCAGGCCTGAGCCCTTGTAACCGCCGATCGGCATCAAGAATCCCTCATCAGCTTTGCGAGGATCAGTGATCGAATTTCCCTCCGAGTCGATGACCCAACCCTCCGGCATGCTCTCTCCGGCTTGTGCCACCACCTTGATCGTCCCGTGTGACGCCACCGTGGTGGCGATGTCGATTTGAAGTGGCGTTTCGTCACCGGCTGGGATCGCTATCGAAATCGGGTTGGTCCCGAGGAGACGCACTGACCCACCCCAAGGTGGCATGACGTTGGCGCTGGCCACAGCCATGTAGATGCCAATCAGATCCTGCTCCAGAGCGAGCTCCGTGTAGATGCCTGCAGCACCCGCGTGATTGGAGTGCACCGTGCCCACCCAGGCCATGCCTGACCGGGTTGCCTTCTCAATCGCAGTCTCCGTCGCCCTG
>Ga0255057_10000333_pt1 | contig 26832 bp, 25 predicted proteins | sample Cases_109_6_MG_FD_189022 | JGI IMG/M metagenome (GOLD analysis project Ga0255057, IMG submission 189022) | Seawater microbial communities from Amundsen Gulf, Northwest Territories, Canada - Cases_109_6 | ecosystem: Environmental > Aquatic > Marine > Gulf | place: Canada: Northwest Territories... | reverse complement strand
TCCGACTCCTCGGTCCGGCCCACTTCCTTCAGGGCGACGGCGCGAACGAAGTGAACGTCCATGTCGATGGGGCAGGAGTCGAGCCAGGGTGCGGAGGTCGCAATGATGCCGGTCCAGTCCTTGGCCGGGGCCTGCTCGGCCAGCGCGACGAAGGGGCGTTCGTCCACGCAGAGGGCATCGAAGTCGTCGCGATTGCCGTACTCGCCGCGCAGGGCCGAAAAGTCGACCGGAGCACTCCAGTCGCGGGGCGCTGGCGCCGCCTGGGCCGCTGCTGTCGAACCTTCCGCATCCTCGCCTCCCGGCGTCTGGCAGCCGATGACTAGCAGCAGACAGCCAAGGGCTGGCAGCAGCCAGCCGAGCGCCAGCCGCGGACCAGCGCCGGGCCAGCTCACTCCGACGACTCGATCTGGAGCAGTGGCGTAGGGCGCTCGATGAGATCGGCGTAGAAGTCGTTGCCCTTGTCGTCCACCACGATGAAGGCAGGAAAGTCCTCCACCTCGATGCGCCAGATCGCCTCCATGCCGAGCTCCTCGTACTCCTGCACCGCCACCTGCTTGATGCTGTGCTCCGCCAGGCGCGCCGCCGGGCCCCCGATGGAGCCCAGATAGAAGCCTCCGTGGCGGCGACAGGCCTCGCGCACCTGGGGCGAGCGGTTGCCCTTGGCGAGCATCACCATCGACCCGCCGTGGCTCTGGAAGAGGTCTACGTAGGAATCCATGCGGCCGGCGGTGGTCGGCCCGAAGGATCCAGAGGGCAGACCTTCGGGGCGCTTCGCGGGCCCGGCGTAGTAGACGGCGTGATCCCTGAAGTACTGCGGGAGCTCCTCGCCACGGTCGATGCGCTCCTTCAGCTTCGCGTGGGCGATGTCTCGGGCCACGACCATGGTCCCATTCAGGGAGAGCCGAGTGGAGACAGGATGCTTCGAGAGCTCGGCCAGCACCTCGGACATCGGGCGATTCAGGTCGATGCGCACGACTTCGCTGCCCAGCTCGGCGTGCGTCACCTCGGGCAGATACTGGGCCGGGTTGGTCTCGAGCTGCTCGAGGAAGATCCCCTGCTTCGTGATCTTTCCAATCGCCTGCCGATCCGCGGAGCAGGACACGCCCAGACCGACCGGGCAGGAGGCACCGTGCCGCGGCAGGCGAATCACACGCACGTCGTGGGCGAAGTATTTCCCCCCGAACTGAGCGCCGATCCCGGTCTCGTTGCAGAGCTTGTGGACCTTCTCCTCGAGGTCGCGGTCTCGAAAGGCGCGGCCGAGTTCGTTGCCCGTATCGGGCAGATGATCCAGGTAGTGGGTGCTGGCGAGCTTCACCATCTTGAGCGTGAACTCGGCAGAGGTGCCGCCGATCACCAGAGCCAGGTGGTAGGGCGGACAGGCCGAGGTGCCGAGGCCGCGGATTTTCTCATCGACGAAGCGCAGCAGTGACTCGGGATTGAGCAGCGCCTTCGTCTCCTGGTACAAGAAGGACTTGTTCGCCGAGCCCCCGCCCTTGGCGATGAACAGGAACTCGTACTCGTCGCCGGGCTCCGCATAGAGCTCGATCTGCGCGGGAAGGTTCGTCCCCGTATTCGTCTCCGTGTACATGTCGAGGGGTGCCATCTGCGAGTAGCGCAGGTTGCGCTGGTCGTAGGCGTCGTAGATCCCCTTCGACAGCCACTCGGCGTCGTCTGCGCCGGTGAACACGTTCTCGCCCTTGTGACCGACCACGATGGCGGTGCCGGTATCCTGGCATCCGGGCAGCACGCGCCCCGCGGCGATGTTTGCGTTCTTGAGCAGCTCCAGCGCCACGAAGCGGTCGTTGTCACTGGCTTCCGGATCTTCGAGGATGCGGCTGAGCTGCTTCAGGTGGGAGGCGCGCAGCAGGTGGGCGATGTCGTCCATGGCCTCCCGGGCCAGTAGAGCCAGGGCCTCGGGCTCGACCCGGAGGACTTCCCGACCGCCCACGTCGACGCTCGAAACGAACTCGGTGGAGAGCTTGCGGAACTCGAGGTCAGCGTGGCTCGAGAGCTCGCAGATGGGCTGGTAGCGGAACTCGGCCATGGGACTCTCCGGATTTCGTCACGAAAGATCAAATTAGCGCAGCGCCTCACCCGCTTCGATGCGCCGGATCTGGCGACGCAGGCGGCGCGCGCGGACCAGCAGCGCCACGCCGATCCAGCCGGCAAGAAGGCCAACCGGAAGCGCCACGACGCGCGGCGTGAAGATCGCCAGCAGCGGCACCAGCAGCATCACCCCGCCGATCGCCGAGAGTGAGCGCGCCTCGGCAGGCGCGAGGGGCCGCCTGGTAATGGCCGCACCCATACGGCCTCCGAGCTCGAGGGCTGCCGCGGCAGCGCGGCCCGCGCTCCCCGGCGACACGCGGCGCACGCGTGCGGCCGGCTCGCGCTCGACTCGCGGCTGCACCTTCCGCCCGGCTTCGAGCAGGATCTCGGTCGAGCGGTCGAGATCCTGCAGGTAGGCATCCTCCATGCTCTGCCCGAACCCCGTGTCTTCGACGCAGACGTCGAGCTCCCAATTGCCCACCCAGCTCGCCATGTTGAGGTTGGTGGAGCCAACGCGCGCCCAGCGCGCGTCAACCACCGCGCTCTTCGCGTGCATCATGGGCCCGTCCCACTCGAAGACGCGCACGCCGCTTTCCAGTAGAAGCCGGTACTGCGTGCGCGAGAAGGTGGCGAGTGCCTCGATGTCGCTGGCGCTGGGAACGAGGAGCCGAACGTCGACGCCGGCCCGCGCCGCGGCCTGGAGCGCCCCGAGGTAGGCGGGGGTCCCCACGAAGTAGGCGTCGGCCAGCCATAGACGCTGCCGTGCGATGGCAGCCCACAGCAGGTCCAAGCGCAACAGCCCCGTGGTTTCGGGCGATGTGGCAATCACCCGCAGCGACTGCTCACCCGCGCGCGGAATGTCCTCTCGGCGCGGGATCTCTTCAGCCGGCAGAGGCTCCCCCTCGTTGGCCCACACCTCGGCGAAGGCGCGCTCCACGTCCGCCACAGCCGGGCCGCGGATCGCCACCCCGGTGTCGCGCCAGGGAGCCACTCCGCGCTCCGGATGGCCTGCCCAGTCCTGGCCGATGCAGAGCCCCGACACGAAGGCCAGCTGCCCGTCCACGATGATGGCCTTGCGGTGATCGCGGCGTGTCCAGGCCAGCGGACTGTCGAGCCGGGGAGGGTTGCAACAGCGCACCTCCACACCCGCCTGGCGCAGCTGCTGCCAGAACCGCGAGGATGTCTTGCCGAGGGCGCCGAACCAGTCGTAGAGCAGGCGCACCGTGACGCCCTCGCGGGCCTTGCGCGCCAGCAGCTCGGCGAAGGGGCGTCCCACCGCGTCGTTGCGAAGGATGTACATCTCCACGTGGACGCGCTGCCGAGCGCCCTCGATGGCTTCGATCCAGGCGGGGTAGTTCTGCTCGGCGTCGAGCAGCAGGTCGACCTGGTTGCCGAGAACCAGGGGCGCCCCGGCCGCGCGCGAGAAGGCCTGCTCGGCCAGCAGACGCCGCAGGGCGTCTAGGTTCTCCGAGCGCGGCACCTCCGGAGCGGCACTCGGGCGCAGCGTGGGAGCCGTCATGGAGCGAGCGTAGCCCCGCAGAGCCGGCCCCGGAGCGGGCCCAGGAGGTGCCGCAACCTCAGCCGCCCGGAAGCAGGGTTTCGAGGTCTCGCATGAGCAGGCGATGGTCGAGGAAGCCGCTGCTGTAGACGTTGCGCACGCCACCCTCCGAATCGACCAGGAAGACCTTTGCGACGTGGCGCATCAGACCCGTGTTGCTGCCCTGCTCCGTCATTACCGGCACCGCATCCTGCCCGAAGTCGACGAGCACCGGCTCGATGTCGGCCTGACTCGCGCCGGTCAGGAAGCGCCAGTCCCCCTTCGGCGCCATGTGGTGGCGCAGGCCCCTCATCGCCTCGGGGCTATCGCGTCCAGGATCGAAGCTCACGGTGACGAGGCGAACGCGGTTGCGGAGATCCGGGCGCGCCGCGATGGCTCGGTCCGCGTGCTGCAGCGAAGCCAGGGCCAGGGGGCAGCCGCGCGCGTCGGTACAGTGCAGATACACGAACGCGATCAGCGCCACGCCCCCCTCGGGCGCCGCCAGCACTGGCCTCGCCTGCCCCTCCGCGTCGAGCAGGCTGTGCGGGCCGACCCGGTCGATCACGGGGAGCTCGTAGCTGCCCGCCTCGGGCAGCGTGTAGAGCAGCGGGGGAAGGGGAGCCGGCTCGATGGCTGCGACCGGCGCCGCGCTGGCCAAGCCGACGGCAAGCACGGCGGCCCGGGTCGACCCGAAGCCCAGCCTCAGCCCCCTCAACTCGGTTGCAGGCCCGTTCCCGGCGCGTCGAGCCGGGCCGCCTTGCCGAAGTCGATCTTGCCGAAGCGCATGATGTGCGGCCGCCCCAGCTTCGCGGCGCGGAAGTCGATCTCGAAGGCCGGCGTGAGCTTCTCTCCGTTCCAACCGAAGACCTTCAGGAACTGCGCATCGTCGCCGCCGCTACCGTCCCAGTTCGCGAGCAGCGAGGACGTGAAGTAGATGCGCTCGCCGTCCCAGGACTGCGACACCATGTTCACCTGGGGCCCGATCTTCTGCTCGTAGACCTGCACGGGCTTGCGCGGATTCGAGACGTCGAAGACGCGCACCATGCCGTCCATGAAGGTGTCGACGAACAGGAAGCGGTCGTCGGCCGAGAGGCTGATGTCGACCGGCAGCGGCGTCTTGGAGGGGTCGCCCACGTCGGCCAGCTCGACGGCCTCGAAGCTCCCGTCCTGGTTGCGGAAGATGCCCCATAGCTTGGAGGTGAGCGCCGACGTCGTAAACGCGTAGTGGTGTTCGGGCTGGAGCGCCCAGCGGACTTCCAAGGGCGCGCCGGGCACCTGGAGCTCCTGCAACGCCTTCCGGGCGTGGAAGTCCCAGACCACCATGGTATTGCCGAAATTCTTCATGGCTTCGGCATCACCCATCAGCTCCGGCAGCTTGCGCATGTAGTTGGCGTGGCCGGTAAACGAGGAGGTCAGCATCCGGTTCAGCTCTGCCTTCACCCGGGCGTCGTAGCCGTAGGGCGCCGCGTCGGGCATCCAGGTGGTGCGGATGTACTCGCCGTCGTTGTTGTACTCGACCAGCGCGGTGCGGCCGCCGAAGTCGCCGGAGTTCGAGAGCGCGCTGATCAGCATGCGCCCGGGCAGCGCGTAGAAGCCGTGCGGCCCCACGACGCCGCCACTCTTCTCGACGAAGTCATCGATGGTCTTCACGAGCTTGGGCTTGGCCGGGTCGCTCGCGATGTCGAAGAGGAAGATCTTGCTGTCGTCGAGACCGCCGGCCCACAGGAAGCGCCGGTCATCGGTGAGTCCGGCGTGGTGCGCCTCGTGCCTTCCGCCCACCGACACCGACGACACGACCTTGCCGTAGTCCGGGCGCTTCGGGTTGACCCCCACCGTCACGACCTTGTCCGAGCCGTCCCCCAGGCCTTCGATGCCGAGGGTCCAGATGTAGACGTAGTCCTCCTGCCCCTCGAGCTTGGGCAGGTACGGCGATTGGCAGGTCTCGTCGGCCGCGGCGGGCAGCGACGCGGTGAAGAGCGCGGCGGCGGCGACGAGACCCAGAAGACGGCTGGTGGCGTGCATCACTGTTTGCCTCATATGGGATCCCCCTGAGGTCGGATTCTACTACCCTTTGAAGAGTCCCGGCGGAGGAACCCATGCAGGAAGACCTGGTTTGGCGCGAGATTCGCGAGGAAGTGTCGCGGGAAGCCCGGGTCGAACCGATCCTGGCGAGCTTCCTGCACGCCACAGTGCTCAACCACGACCGTCTCGAGGATGCGCTCAGCTTCCGCCTGGCCGAGAAGCTGGAGAGCCCGAACCTCCACGCCATGCTGCTGCGGGAGGTGATCGGCGAGGCGCTCGCGAAGAGCCCGGGCATCACCGATTCGGTGCGTGCGGACCTGCGCGCGGTGCGCCAGCGTGACCCGGCCTGCACGGGCCTGTGCGTACCCCTGCTCTACTTCAAGGGCTTCCACGCGCTCCAGGCCTACCGGGTGTCCCACTGGCTGTGGAACGAGGGGCGCGTCCCCATGGCGCTCCACCTTCAGAACCGCGTTTCTGAGGTCTTCGCCGTCGACATCCACCCGGCCGCACGCATCGGCAAGGGGGTCTTCATCGACCACGGCACCGGCGTCGTGATTGGCGAGACGGCCGTCGTGGAGGACGACGTCTCCATGCTCCATGGGGTGACACTGGGCGGCACGGGCAAGCAGACGGGCGACCGCCACCCCAAGGTGCGCCGCGGCGTCCTGCTCAGCGCCGGAGCGGGGGTCTTCGGCAACGTCGAGATCGGCGAGGGCGCGAAGGTGGGTGCCGGTAGCGTGGTCCTCTCGGACGTCCCGCCGCACACCACGGTGGTGGGCGTGCCCAGCCGCGTGGTGGGCCGCCCCGCCAGCGACCAGCCGGCCCTCGAGATGGACCAGACGCTGCCCGGCACCGGCGGCGATGGCATCTAGATAAATGGGTTCCGCCACTCTCCGTGTGGTATATGCTCTCGCCCCACACAGGGAGGGGACGTATATGAGAGCGATGATTGCTGTGTTCGCGGCCGTGAGCATGCTGATGGGCCTGGGTGCCTGCTCGGACCAGGCGGGGGAGAACGCCGGCAAGGCCATCGACGATGCCCGCGAGGAAGTGACGGATGGCGCCAAGGAAGCCATGGACAAGGCCGAGCAGAAGCTGGACGACGCCGGCGAAGCGATCGAAGAGGCCGCCGAGGACGCCGAGGACGCCGAGAAGAAGCTCCAGGACGAAGGCTGAGCGCTGCGCTGCGACGCCAGGCTCGCCTGAGGCGCTCCTGCCGAAAAGGCGAGTCCGTCGGTCAGGCAGTCAGGCGGAGTGGGCTTCGATCCGGGCGCCGAAACGCTCGAGGCGCTTGAGAAGCTTGCGATAGTCGCCCGTGGAGGCGACCAGCCGAACACCAAAGCCCTGCCGGGCCTTGGCGCGCGCGCGGGCATCGAGTGTCGTCCACCACACGACGCCGCTCGCCTCTACGACCTCGCCGTTCGGCCCCCGGAAGCTGAGCCACACCTTCTCCCCACGCTCGGGGATGGTTGCGGTGCGCACGAAGACGCCACCGGGTCCGGCGTTCTCGATGTTCCCCTCTCCTGCCAGGCTCCCGAGCTGGAACCGAGTCCAGATGCTGGTGTCATATCGGGGTTGCTGGTCCATGGCCGGCGGATCGGCAGGACCGCACACCAGCTTGCGTGATTTTCGTCACCGCCAGCCCCAGGCGGCCGAGCCGGCCCCTCCGGCCCAGGAGACGATTCCCTAGGCTCCGGGCATGGAGCCCGTGACCATCCTCCTCTGGCTGCTCGCGTTGGTGCTCGCGGCCGTGGGCATCGCTGGCCTGGTGCTGCCTGGCCTGCCGGGGGCACCGATCCTGTTTGCCGGCCTCTTCGCCGGGGCGGCCACCGATGGCTTCGCCAGCGTGGGCACCTGGACGCTGGTGGCGCTGGGCGCCATGGCGGCCCTCACCTACGCCGTCGACTTCGGAGCGGCTGCTCTGGGGGCGAAGCGCTTCGGTGCCAGCCGCCGCGCCGTGATCGGGGCGGCACTCGGCATGCTGGCCGGCCTCTTCCTGGGGCTGGTGGGCGTCCTGGTGGGACCCTTCGTGGGCGCCGTGCTGGGCGAGCTCTCGAATCGTCGCAGCCTGCCCGAAGCCGGGCGGGCTGGGCTCGGCGCCACGCTGGGCCTGGCCATCGGCGCAGCCGCCAAGCTCGCCCTGGCCTTCTCGATGCTGGGCCTCTTCGCCGCGGTCCGCTTCTTCTCCTGACTGCTATCCCTACGGAGTGCCGGAGCTCCCGGACATCACGGTCTACCTCGAGGCGCTCGAGCCACGCATCGTGGGGAGGCCGGTCGAGAAGATCCGCATCATCGGACCCTCGCTGCTGCGCAGTGTGGATCCCCCTATCGGCCATGCCGAGGGCCAGCGGGTGGTGGGGCTGCGCCGCCTCGGCAAGCGCATCGTCTGGGAGCTCGAAGGCGAGCTCTTCCTCGTGTTCCATCTGATGATCGCGGGACGCTTGCGCTGGAAGTCCGCGGGCGCGGCGCTGTCCCGCAAGGCCGGACTCGCCGCCTTCGACTTCGAGAGCGGGACCCTGATCCTCACCGAGGCCGGAACCAAGCGCCGCGCCTCGCTCCACTTCGTGCGCGGCGAGGCGGCGCTGGCGGAGCACGACCGCGGCGGCCTGGAGGTGCTGGAAGCGCACTTCGAGGCCTTCAGAGAGTGCCTGCTGCGAGAGAACCACACGCTCAAGCGGGCACTCACGGACCCCACCCTCTTCAGTGGCATCGGCAACGCCTACTCGGACGAGATCCTGCACAGGGCCCGGCTCTCCCCGGTACGCCTCTCCCAGAAGCTCGAAGAACGCGAGGTGACTCGCCTCTTCGAGGCGACTCGGGAGACCCTGGTGGAATGGACGGAGCGGCTGCGCGCACAGACGGGTGAGGGATTTCCCGAGAAGGTGACGGCCTTCCGGCCCGAGATGGCGGTGCACGGCCGCTACCGCCAGCCCTGCCCCGAGTGCGGCGCTCCGGTGCAACGCATCGTGTACGCCTCCAACGAGACCAACTACTGCGCGCCCTGCCAGACGGGCGGCAAGCTGCTGGCCGACCGCGCCCTCTCGCGCCTCCTGAAGAAGGACTGGCCGCGCTCCCTGGAAGAGCTCGAGGCGAGACGGAGCGCCTGAGAGTGTCCCAGCCGCCCGACTCGCGTTTCGCGCGCTGGCGCGAGCGCGACCACACGCGCGGGAACCTGCTCGGCTCGCTGCTGGTGCTGGCGCTGCCGCTCATGGGCAGCAGCCTGCTGGGCGGGGTGGTCTTCCAGGTGGTGGATCTCGTCTTCCTGAGCCGGCTCGGTGACGCCCCCATGGCCTCCGTCATCATCGTGAACCAGACGCTGCGTCAGCTGCTCTTCTTGATGCTGATGGGGGCGAGCTTCGGCAGCCAGGCGCTGATCGCGCGGGCCATCGGACGAGGCGACGTGGAGCAGGCGGAGAACGTAGCCGGACAGCTCGTGCTGCTGGGGGCGGGCTTCGCCCTCGTCGTCGCGCTCGCCGGGCTCTTCTTTGCCGACGAGCTCTTCACGCTGACGGGTGGCGAGGAGGTCTTCCGGGCCACCGGTGTCCCCTATCTCAGGCTCGTCTACCTGCTCGCCATCGGCATCATCGGCGTGCAGCTCTTCAACGCCATCCTGTCCGGAGCGGGCGATACCGCCACCCCCTTCCTGGTGATGCTGCTCCAGACGACGGTGGCCATCGCGGGCGAGTGGATCCTGATCTTCGGAAACCTCGGCGCGCCCGCTCTGGGCGTACGCGGGGTCGCGCTGGGGGTGGCGGCTGGCCAATTGGCCGGCCTGGTCGCCGGCATGCGTGTGCTCTTCCGAGGAAACGCTCGCATCCACCTGCGGCTGCGCCACCTGCGCCCCGACGCGGCCGTACTGAAGCAGATCCTTCGGCTTTCGTGGCCGCCCGCGGTGCAGATGGGCACACAGGTGCTGGTCACCTTCTCCTACCTGCGACTGACCGCTCGTTTCGGCACCGACGTGCAGACGGCCTACGCCATCGGGCTGCGCATCAGCATTCTCGTGCCCATGGTGGCCTTCCCCCTGGCCTCGGCCTGCGCGACGCTGGTGGGCCAGGCGTTGGGAGCGGGCAACGTGCCGCGTGCCTGGCGCACGATCCGGGTGGGCATCCTGGTATTGGGCTCGGTGATGTGGAGCACCGCGATCGCGATCTTCTTCCTGCGAGAAACCATCGTGTCCTGGCTGAGCGACGACCCCCGCGTGATCGAAGTGGGAGCGGAGTATCTGCTCTTCGCTGCCGCCTCCTTCTTCTTCTGGGCCTTCTACTTCGTCTTCCTGCGCTCCCTGCAGGGGGCCGGCGATATGCTGGTGCCGATGCTGATCTCCGTGGGTACGGCGCTGTGTGTTTCGCTGCCCCTGGCATGGTGGCTGGCGTTGGAAACCGACCTGGGCCGTCTAGGCATCTGGACCGCCTTCCTGACCACGTCGGTGCTGACGACCGTCGCTATGGGGGCACGGGTCGCCAGCGGGCGCTGGACCCGCCGCGCGATCCCGGGCACGGATTGAAGACCCCGCCGCGCTGGGCACTCCACATCGTCCTGGCAGCCGCGGTGCTCTGCGTCTACGAACCCGTGCGCGACTACCCCTTCGTGGTGTTCGACGACAAGGCCTACGTGAGCGAGAACCCCATGGTGCTCGGCGGTCTCTCCCGCGAAGGCACGGTCTGGGCCTTCACCGAGAGCGCCCAGGGCAACTACGTCCCGCTGGCCTGGCAGAGCCACATGCTGGACGTCGAGCTCTTCGGCCTCGACGCAGGCGCCCACCACATCGTGAACCTGCTGCTGCACCTGGTGTCGACGCTGCTGCTCTTCGAAGTGATCCATCTCCTGACGGGTGCGCTCTGGCCCAGCGCCTTCGTGGCCGCCTTCTTCGGCATCCACCCCACCCACGTCGAATCGGTCGCCTGGATCGCCGAGCGACGCGACGTGCTGAGCGGGCTCTTTTTCGTCGCGAGCCTCGGGGCCTATGCGAGCTGGGTGCGACGCGGCGGCGGACTGCGCTACGCGCTGCTGCTGCTCGCTTTCAGCCTCGGCCTGCTCGCGAAGCCGATGCTGGTGACCCTGCCCTTCCTGCTGCTGCTGCTCGACATCTGGCCGCTGCGGCGTGGCGACCGCGGCGTGGTGCAGCTCGTCGCCGAGAAGCTCCCGCTGCTGGTGCCGGCGATCGCAGTTTCGGGCATGGCCCTTTCGACCCAGCGCCTCGCCATGCCCACACTCGCGGAGCATCCCCTGGCCCAGCGGCTCGCGAACGCCAGCGTCTCCGGCGTCAGCTACCTGTGGAAGACGGCCTGGCCCGCCGACCTGGCCGTCTTCTACCCACTCGACCTGGACGTCCCGCTCGGCAAGGCGGTGGCCGCCGCGCTGCTGCTCGCGGCGCTCAGCCTGGCCGCCTTCCTGGCCCGCCGCCGGCAGCCGTGGCTGCTGGTTGGCTGGCTGTGGTTCGTCGGCATGCTGGTGCCCGTCGTCGGGCTAGTGCAGATCGGCTCCCAGTCGATGGCCGACCGCTACACCTACCTCCCCAGCATCGGCCTGGCCCTCGCCGCGGCCTTCTCCGCCGCTGCGCTGGTGGCGAGTCGCCCTCGGCTCGGACGCTTCCTGGCCGGCGCCAGCGTGGGCTGGCTGGCCGTGTGCGCGCTACTCGCTCGCGGCCAGGTCTCGACCTGGCGCGACAGCGTCGCCCTCTTCGAGCACGCCCGCTCGGTAACCGGCGGCAACGTCGTCGTCGAGCTCAACCTCGCGGAGGCCCACGAAGACGCGGGTGACGTCGACCTCGCGCTGGCGCACTACGAGCAGGCGCTGCACTGGCAGCCCGGAGCGAAGGGAGCCCACGGGCGCATGGGAGCCCTGCTGGCCGGGCGCGGCGAGTTCGAAGCCGCCGGCCGCCAGCTGCTGCTCGCCCTGCGCTTCGACCCAGGCGACGCGCGCGCACGGGCCGCCCTCGGCACCCTGCTGCTGCGCACCGGACAGCAGGAGCCAGCGCGGGCCGAGCTCTCCCTGGCCCTCGAGCTCGAGCCGGGAAACGCCGCGGCGCGCTATCACCTGGCAGAGCTCGAGGCGCTGGACGGAAACCACGAGAGCGCCGTGCGCCTGTTCGCCGAGGCCCTGAGTGCTCGACCGCCGGCGGAAGACCAGCCCCTGGCCTACGCGCAGCCGCTGGTCCTGGCTGCTCTCGCCGCGGGCTGTGCCGAAGCGGGGCAAGCCGAGAGCGCCGTGCGCTGGGCCACTCGCGGCCTCACCCTCGCGAGGCTCAGCCGCCTGACGGAACTCGCGGCGCGGCTCGAGTCGGACCTGGAGCGCTACCAGAGGGCCGCCAACTGAATCGACTACCCTAACGCCCGGAGGTCTCTGCCATGCCCGGCCCCCTCGACGGTATTCGCGTGATCGACTGCACCAGCATGATCTCCGGTCCCCTGGCAACGATGCTGCTCGGCGACCAGGGCGCCGACGTCGTGAAGGTGGAGGCCCCCGGCACGGGCGATCTGGTACGGCACATGGGCGCCGGCCTTCGGGGCATGGCACCCACCTTCGCCACCGGCAATCGCAACAAGCGCTCCCTGGCGCTCGACCTGCGCGACGCGCGCGGGCGGGAGCTGCTCGAGCGCCTCGTCGCGGGCGCCGACGTCTTCGTCCAGAACTTCCGGCCCGGCACGGCCGAGCGCATGGGCATCGGCGAGGAGGCGCTGCGCAAGCTGCGACCCGACCTCGTGTACGTCTCCATCTGCGGCTTCGGAGACTCGGGCCCCTACCGCGAGAAGCGCGTCTACGACCCGCTCGTGCAGGCGCTCTCGGGTCTGGCCTCGATCCAGGGCGCGGCCGAGGGGCGCCCGCGCATGCTGCGCCTGATCGTCCCCGACAAGCTCACCGCCGTGACGGCAGCCCAGGCCATCACCGCGGCGCTTTTCGCGCGCGAGCGCGGAGCGGGCGGACAGCACGTTCGGCTCTCCATGCTCGACGCCATGGTTGCCTTTCTCTGGCCGGAGGGCATGGTCGGCTACACCTGGGTGGGTGACGAAACAGCGCGCTCACGCGTGCAACTGGCTCAGGACCTGGTCTTCGAGACGCGCGACGGCTACATGACTGCCGGCACCGTCTCTGATGCAGAATGGCAGGGCTTCTGCCGCGCCGTGGAGCGCCCGGACCTGCAGGACGACGAGCGCTTCGCCACCCTTGGCGCCCGTGTGACTCAGGTCGAGGCGCGCCTGCTGGTGATGGCAGAGCTGCTGGCAACGCGCACCACCGCGGAGTGGCTCGAGCGCCTCGACGCCGAGCAGGTACCCTGCGCGCCCATCCTCACGCGCGCAGAGCTGCTGACCCACCCGCAGGTCCTGGCCAATGAGCTGATCGAGGAGAGCGAGCACCCGCACGCCGGCCGCATGCGCCAGCCGCGCCCGGCCGCGCGCTTCGACGCCACGCCCGCCGGCATCCGCCTACCCGCGCCACTGCTGGGCGAGAACAGCGACGAGATTCTCGCGGAGCTGGGGCTCGCCGCAGCTGAGATCGCCGCGCTGCGTGACGCCGGCGTCGTCGCGTAGAACTTCCCGGCCCCGCCTTCCAGCAAGGAGGCTCCATTGGAGCTCGCGACCGGCCGCCAGCTCGACGAGGGCCTCTGGGCCTTCGAGCGACCGCTGTCTACGTTCGGCTTCCAGATCGGCACGCGCATGACGGTGGTGCGTCTCGCCGACGGCTCGCTCTTTCTGCACTCGCCGGTGACGCTCGACGCCGCCACGCGTGCCGACCTGGACGCGCTCGGGCCCGTTCGCTTCGTAGTGGCTCCCAATCGCGTCCACCACTTCTACGTCGCAGCCTATCGGGAGGCCTACCCCGAGGCCGAGCTCTGGGCCGCGCCGGGGCTGGCCGAGAAGAAAGCTTCGATTCCCTTCGATCACGTGCTGGGCGACGCGCCAGCGGATGGCTGGTCGGCGGAGCTCGACCAGGCCCTGGTGGCCGGTATCCCGCACCTGAACGAAGTCGTCTTCCTCCACCGCCGGACGCGCACCCTGCTCCTCACCGACCTCGCGATGAACTTCGTCGAAGGCCAGACCCGGCTCACGCGGCTCTGGCTGCGCCTGATGGGCGTGCACCGGGGCTTCGCCACTTCGCGCCTGGTGCGTTCCCTGGTACGCGACCGCAGCGCCCTGCACGCCAGCTTCCAGCGCGTGCTCGCCTGGGACTTCGAGCGCGTGAGCGTCACCCACGGCGTGGTGCTCCAGCGCAGCGGCAAGCGGGTGCTGCGCGGCGCCTGGGAGTTCGCGCAGCCCGCCGCCCCAGAGTGCCACTCGCGCAGCTAACAACTGCCAGCCCCAGAGGCAAGCCGCAGGCTTGCCGTACCGGCAGGGCGGCGAAGCCGGCCGATAACCGGCGAGCCCAGGGCGGCGCCAGCCGGCCGATAACCGGCTAAGCGAGATGGTCCGCGACCAGACCCAGGATGTGTGGGGAGAACAGCATCGAGACGTGGCCGACGTCGGGCACGTGGACTTCCCGCTCGTGGCTGGCAAACACGCGGGGAACCACCAGGTTGTCGGCGCCGGCGACCACTGAGAGGAAGTCGACGTCTGCGAGGCTTCGGCCCTGCAGGCGAGAGAGCAGGGGAGAGTCGGGCCGCAGCTCGCTGCCCACGCGCGAGCTGAGCCAATAGGAATTGTAGGTGCCGCGATGCGGTGTACCGAGCGTCACACAGCGATCGACGCGACGCGCTCCCCCGAGCTCCTCCAGGTAGACGCGAGCCACGAGCCCGCCGAGGCTGTGGCAGACGAGATCGATGCGACCACCGCGGACGTGCTCCCGCAGGTAGTCGCGCAGGGCCAGGGCGGCCTGTTCCACCCCCGTACTGGAGCGGTAGTTGAACGAGAGAACCTGCCCGAAGCCTCGCAGGCGGAGATAAGCGGCGACCGGGAACATCGTCGACCGGTTCGACAGGTAGCCATGGATGAGCACGACCGTCCGCTGGTCCGGCTGGCGAGGCGTGCGACGCCGGGAGGGCTTGACCCCGAAGGGGAAGAGCGCGGCTGCCGCCGCAAAGCCGAGAGTCTCTTGAGCAATCGCCTGCCAGGCCGGCCGATCGGATACGCGATAGTCCTGGATCACTTCGTCCCCCGATCCCTCCGAGGCCAGCTAATCGCTAGCAGTGGATTCCGATGCGATGAGATCATCGATGAAGCCGCGGAAGTCGGCTTCGTAGAGTCGTTGCCCGTTCGACCACCAATCGCGAGCCCCGGGCCGGGCTGCGACCCAGCGGATCTCGTCGCTGAGATCGTGCATGATCGAGTCACCCCGCAGCCGGAAGTAGTCTTCGAAGCTGCTGGAAAGATGCTGCATCATGGCACCGAATCGCCACTGGTCATCTTCATTGAGCGAGCGAAAGTCCCTGAGCCCATCTCGATAGATGCGCGCCACTTCGGGATCCGAACCCAGCATGGCTCGGAACTGCTGAATCTCCTGTTTGAGCGAGCGGTAGGTGGCCGTGTGAGACGAGCGCGTGTTCTGACGGATCTGCAGCCCCAGATACGCCAACGATGTCACGACGCCCAGCGCTCCGGCGAGCTCGGCGATGGCGCCAACCGCGTCCCAGTTCACAGGTGAACGGGATAGATGGCGTTCAGCACCAGGCCGAGCACGAAGAGACCCCCCGCCCGGCGCGTTACCAGGAAGGCCCAGGCTACGTACCAGAGCGGCCAGATCGGGTAGTTCGCGGGCGGCGACTCCGGCTTGGGCTGATTGTAGACCTTGAGCACCTGGACCAGCTTGGGCAGGGCCCCGAAGGAGAGCAGCGTCCACACGCCCAGGGTGCCGGTCAACACGAGTGTCAACACGAAGACGAAGAAGGCGACCATCAGCGCCTGGTTCAGGAAGAGCGAGCGCTCGCGGCCCAGGATCACCGGCAGGGTGTGGATGCCCTTGGCCGTGTCCGCTTCGAACTTGTCGACGTGCTTTCCGATCAGCACCGTAGTCACCAGGATCGCGTAGGGGATGCTGGCCACCAGCACCCACGGTGCCAGGTAGCCCGTGGTGACGAAGAAGGTGCCGCCGATCATGAGAGGCCCCCAGACCAGGAAGACACCGGGCTCACCCATGCCGCGGTGCTTGAGCTTGAGAGGCGGGGCCACGTAGAAGACGCTCACAAAGAGGCCCGCCAGCGCGAAGGCCGCCGTGGGCCAGCCTCGCAGCTCCGTCAGATAGACCAGGATCACGAGGTCGAGCAGGTTCAACACCGCGATGGCGACTAGCAGACCCGTCTTCGAGATCAGCCCGGAGAGTACTGGATGGGGCGCGTACTGACTGCGCACGTAGTCGTCAGTATCGACGCCCCCTTCGAGATCGAAGTAGTCGTTGATCATGTTGTTGGCCGCGTGAGCCAGCACCAGGCCAACGAAGGCGAGCGCAAAGCAGAGGAAGCTGGCGCCCTCGGCACCCACCGCCAGCAGGCCACCGATGGCTGCCGAGGTGATGGTCATCGGGAACACGCTGGCGCGCGTGATCAGGAGCCAGCGGGAGACGCTGTCCATCGCCCGGTCCGACGAGAGATTCTGGGTGCGAATGATCTCGCCCCAGTTCCGGAGCGCAGTCGACATGTCATCCTCCAGCGGGACGCGAGGGGTCGTTCGGCAGGCTAGCATGGCGGCGGGAGGCCGGCGGCTTTCGTCGCGCGCCCCTGGACGAGCCCCGTGCCCAAGCCCCGCGCTCTACTCAGCAACGTTCTCCTGGCACTCTGTGGCGTGGTCGCGACGCTGCTCATCGCCGAAGGGCTGGCCGGGCTGCTGTGGCAGGCACCTTGGCACGAGCGGCTGCTGCTGGAGCAGGGCGAGTCTCAGGAGTTCTCCTACCGACGCAACAGCTTCGGTCTGCGCGGCGACGAGCCCGAAGTCCCCAAGCCCTTGGGCACGCAGCGCGTGCTCTTCACCGGCGACTCCTTCACCTTCGGGCTCGGAGTGAAAGACGACTCCGACACCTTCCCGACCGTGCTCGAGCAGCAGCTCGCCGACGAGCAGCAGCTCGCCGGCGAGCCTCGGGCGGTCGACATCGTCAACGGCGGCATCTCCGGCAGCCTCACCGGTGACTGGGGCGCGCTGTGGCGACGCACGGGCGAGGCCCTCGATCCGGACGTCGTGATTGCGGTCTTCTTTCTGCGCGATGGCACGCGCCTGGCCACGATTCCGGACTTCTTCGGCCAGATACGCGAGGAGATCGCACGTCACAACGAGGGCTCGACGCTGTACCGCTACTCCCACCTCTACCGCAGGATCCGCGACTACCAGGATCGCTTCCGTGTGGGCGAGATCTACACGGAGAGCCTGGTGAACGCCTACCTGGGAGAGGACACCACCGAGTGGCAGCGAGCTAAACGCAACCTCGTCTCCCTGCGCAACATGGTGCAGGAGCACGGAGCCGTCTTCGGCCTGGCCGTGTTCCCGGTGCTGGTAGAGCTGGGTCCGGACTATCCCTTCAGCGGGATCGTCGACGAGCTGATGGGCTTCGCGCGGCGCAACGACATTCCGGCCCACGACCTGCTGCCCGCCTTCCTGGGCCTCGACGGTCCGAGCCTGTGGGTGTCGGCGCTGGACCAGCACCCGAATCCCCGGGGCCACGCCATCGCGGCGGAGTCACTGCTGCCCTTCGTGCGCGCGCTCCTGGAGCAGAGCGAGGCGAAAAAGGCGGCCTTCAGCCCGGCTCGACGCTGATGGCATGCTCGGGGCAGTTCTCCTGGCCGAGCCTCGCCTGCGACTCGAGCGCGGAGTCCACCTGCTCGCTGCGAACCACGCAGTAGCCACGCTCGTCTTCCTCGAAGACGTCGGGTGCCAGCACGTAGCAGCGGCCGTGCCCTACGCACTTGGCCAGGTCGACGCGCGCCCGCACGCGGGCTTCAGACCTCCCATTCGAGAGGCAGGTAGAGCACCTCGCGGATGCCGGGACTGAAGCGCGGCTTCTCCCCGGCCTTGATGTGGTAGTCCGGAATGCGCCGGTGCCACTCTTCCATCGCCACCTGCAGCTCCATGCGGGCGAGATGAGAGCCGAGGCAGCGGTGCGGGCCGGCACCGAAGGCGAGGTGCAGGTTGCGTCCGCGCTCGAAGTCGATCTCGCTGGCGCCCTGGAAATGCCGCTCGTCGACGTTGGCGGCCCCGATCAGCAGGGTCACCATTTCTCCCGTCTTGATCTCGAAGCCACCCAGCTCCACGTCCTGTTTGACCACGCGGGGAATCGCCGTCACCGGGGTCTCCCAGCGCAGCAGCTCTTCCACGGCTCCGGGGATCAGCCCCTGGTTGCGGACCAGGCTCTCGCGCGGCTCCGGGTTCGAGGCCAGGTAGGCGATGTTGCAGCCGAGCGTGGCCGTCACGGTGTCGAGACCAGCCAGGATCAGCAGGAAACAGATGTCGAGAATTTCATTGCGCTCGAGCTTCTCGCCCTCGATCTCCGCGTGCACGAGCTGTCCCATGAGGTCGTCTCTGGGCTTGGCCAGGCGTTCGTCGATCACGCGGTCGAAGTACTCGTAGATCTGACGCCCGCTTTCGGCGCGCACGGTCTTCGCCTTCTCCATGATCTCTGCGATGGCGAGCCCCTCGAAGAGCTCGGGCTGGGCGGTCTGGGGGCGGATGATGCCGTCCTTGAGCTTGAGGAAGAGATCGAGGTCGCCCAGGGAGAGTCCGCAGAGGCTGAGGAAGGCGGTACAGGGGAGCGGGACCGCAAACTCCTTGTCGAACTCGCACTCACCGCGGTCGACGAACTTGTCGATCAGCGCACTGGCATGCCGACGGATGTCGGGGACCAGCGCCTCCATCTTGCGTCGGGAGAAGTGCGGGTCGAGCAGGCGCCGGTAGCGGGTCTGGGCCGGCGGATCGATCTGTTGCGGAATCATCGGGCGCTCGGTGCCGAGCGCCATCTGCATCTCCATCTCCGACGAGAAGATCTCCGGATGCCGCATCGCCCACGCGACGTCTTCGTAGCGCGAGATCACCGGCGAGCCCGTGAAAGCAGCGCGTGTCACCGGACACTGCTGCTGCAGCAATCGCCCGTAAACGGGTTGGGGGCAGCGGGCCAGCTCCGCGTCGAAGAGGCTGACCTCGCCTGTCTCCGGATTGGGGTTCGCGGTGGGTGTGCTCGTCTCGGACACGGCAGATCCTCCTCACCACCCCGGCCCTTCGAGGGTAGCCCTTACCCGATCTGGCCAAAACACATACTTAGGCGGGCGAAATTAGAGGGATGCAACAGACGAAACGACTCCTGGTCAGATCTGACCAGGCGCGTCGCTAAACAGCGGCTCGAGCTCGCGCTTCAGCACTTTCGCCATCGCGTTGCGTGGCAGGGCCTCCAGGAAGACGATCTGGTCGGGCACCTTGTAGCGGGCCAGCCGCTGGCAGAGGTGTTCGCGGAGTTGCGACGCACTGGCCTCCTGGCCCGGCTCGAGCTGCACGGCGACGGCGACGCGCTGGCCCAGGCGCTCGTCGGGCAGGCCCAGCACTGCGCAGGCGGTCACTGCGGGGTGTTGCTGGAGTGCGCGCTCCACTTCGGCCGGATACACGTTGGCGCCACCGCGCAGGATCAGCTCGTTGCGCCGGCCGCGGATGTAGAGCACAGCGTCCGCGTCGAGCAGGCCGAGGTCGCCGGTGTGATAGGCGTCGTCGCGAAGCGCGGCGCGGCTGACCTCGGGCTTGTTCCAGTAGCCGAGCATCGGTGTATACACGCCCGCCCAGGGCCCGCTCGAGGCAGGGCGCACGCAGATCTCCCCGATCTCGCCCGCGGGAAGGCTCTGGCCCCGATCGTCCAGGATGGCGATCTCTACCTGGGGCAGGGCCGGACCACACAGGCCCGGGCCTGGCGCGGCCTTGCCGTCGGACCAGGTCACCGCCGTGGGCGCCTCGGTCATGCCATAGCCGATCGAGACTTCTGCCCCGAAGCGCTCGCGGTAGAGGCGCCGGAACTCCTCGGGGCACTCGGCGCCCCCGACTTCGGGCCGTAGCAACGGCGCGAGATCTTCGGGACGCACCTTCGGGTGGGTGAGCAGGTCGTGAAAGATCGTCGGGACGCCGGCAAAGTTGCCGACCCGCTCCGAGCGGATCCACTCCGCGAGACCCTCCGGATCGATCCGGTCGATGCAGACACAGCAGCTCCCGACTTGAAAGGCGGTGAGCGGCCCCAGCACCATCAGGTTGAGGATCGTGAGCGGCAGCACCACGCCCTTGCGCAGCTCCGGGGTGTAGCGTCCCGTTGCCTGCGAAACCGAGCCCGGCAGCAGCAGGTTGTGCTGGCTGTGCACGGCGCCCTTCGGATGCCCGGTCGTGCCGCTGGTGTAGGCGATGGCTGCGGGCCCGAAGGGATCGACGCCGTCGCGGGGGAGCGGGTCGGCGGGCGCCGCGTCGACGGCCTCCCCCCAGTCGTCCCGCCCGGCGGCACGGTCGACGACCAGGACGCGCTCGAGGTCCGTGAGCTCGGGGCGCAGGGACTCGAGCTGCTCCGCCACATCGGCGGTCGTGAGCAGGCAGCGCGCTCCGCTGTCACGCAGCAGGTAGGACTTCTCCGGCGGCGCCAGCACACGATTCACTCCCACCCACAGGGCACCGAGGCGCATGGCGCCCAGGAAGGCGACCACGATGTCGACATCGTTGGGCAGACAAGCGGCCACGCGGTCGCCCGGTTCGACGCCCAGCCGTCGCAACGCCTGGGCGGCGCGGTTGGCCCGCTCGTCGAGAGCGCCGTAGCCAAAGCGCGCGTGCCGCCCGACCAGCGCCTCGCGGTCCGGGTCCAGCTCCAGCACCCGGTCCAGCACTTCGGCGACGCCCTGGGGCCCGCCGCCGGGGATCTCGGGACGGCGGCTGGGCGCGATCAGGCCGAAGCGCTCTGCCAGGGCTCGTGAGCGCTGCGGCGCGCTCATTGCGGCGGCGGCCACGCCTCGTCCCAGGCGGCCCGTTCCTCTTCGCGCGGGGCTTCGCGCAGGCCGCAGCGCGCTCCCAGCTCCATGCTGGCGCGCCGCTCGACTGTGTAGACCGGCCAGGCTCCGATTCCTGGGTGGCCCGGATCACCCGAGCGCGCGAAGCCGAGCCATGCGTCCATCACGTTCGCGGCCAGCCCCTGGGCGTCTTCGCCCGCTCCGGCGAAATCCCGCATGCCGGGTGCATCCAGGTTGCCGAAGCAGAAGGGGAGATCCAGGGCATGGCAGGAACCGAGCGCACCTTCGCGCGCCGGGGAGTCCCAGGTGAAGAGGTACATGCGAGTCGCCGGCTGATGCATGGCCTGGGCTTCCGCCACGCGGATCGCCGGTGTGCGCAGGTGCAGATCGGTGAGGATCGCCCACAGCAGGTCCGCAGGCGCGTGGCGCTCGCCGCGCCCGGCGCGCGTAGCGCGGTACAGCTCGACCAGCCGCGCGGCGTGTTGCGAGCGAGTCTCTTCCGGACCCGGCAGCTGGAGCGACACCAGCGTCGTGAGAAGACCCGTGTCCGACGGCTCGAAGGGAGCCCCCACGTAGAGACGCATCTCGTCGCGCGTGCTTCCGATCACGAGCTCGACGTCCCGGGCGGCACCGGCGTGAATCGCAGTCAGGGGACGCTCGGGCAGCAGCTCACCGTCCACCACCGGCGCAAAGAGCATCCCGGTCTGCCAGGGGCCTTCGCCCAGCAGCTCCTGCTGGGCATCCAGCAGCTTCTCCAGCGGAGCCGCGCGCAGGCCCGTCGCATCGCCCGGCTCGAGGCCCAGCTTGGCCAGCAGTCGCTGGCTGCGACGCGTGGCCTCCGGGAGATCGATCACACCCTCGGGTGCAGCGCTCTGGACGATGGCGCGCGCAAAGAGACCGCGAGCGTGCGGCATGGCCAGCAGCGCCAGCAAGCTGCCCGCACCGGCGGACTCCCCGAAGACCGTCACGTTCTCGGCATCGCCGCCGAAGGCCCTGATCTCCTCCCGCACCCAACGCAGCGCGGCGAGCTGGTCCTGGAGGCCGAAGTTGCACCCGCTCTCGCCCGCACCCAGGCCGAGGAAGCCGAGGGCTCCTACGCGATAGCCGACAGTCACGACGACGGCGTCGCCGCGAGACGCGAGTCGGGCCCCGTCGTAGAGCGGGGAGCCGCTGTAGCCGCTCACGAAGGCGCCGCCGGGAAGCCACACCAACACGGGCCGGCGGCCGGCGTCGGCGGCGGGCGTCCAGACGTTCAAGTAGAGGCAGTCCTCCGCAACGCGCTGCGGCTGGAGTCCCAGCGCGGCGTCGAGCTCGCCCGGCCGCTGCGGCGGGGCCGGGCCGAATTCCCCGGCACTGCGTTCTCCCCGCCAAGGCGATACGGGCGCGGGGGGGCGCAGCCTCGCGTCGCCAACGGGAGGCGCCGCGTAGGGGATGCCGCGGAAGACCGCCACGCCGCCCTCGCCACGGCCCAGCAGCACGCCGCAGCGCGTCTCGACCCTGGGATGGCTGCCACCCTGCATGCAGCCATTGTACGAAAGCGCAGCTTTACGCAGCGGGTGGAACTGGAAATACTCCTGCCATGCAGGCGCTCTCCGAGGTGATCGACGCTCACGCCGCCGCTCGGCCCACCCAGCTCGCCTACCTGGAGGGCAACCAGACCCTCTCCTGGCAGGGGTACGCGCGCCGCTCCCAGCGCCTGGCCGGCGTGCTCGCGGGCCTGGGGCTGGCGCGTGGGGAGCGCCTGGCCGTGTTGCTGCCCGACGGGCCCGGCGTTCACATCGCCTACGTGGCGGCCGAGAAGATGGGCCTCGTCGCCGTCGGCATCGGCCCGCGCGCGGGCGCCGCCGAGCTGCGCCACCTCTTGGGCACGACCCGGGCCGCGGCCCTGATAAGCCGCGCCACCCACCGCGACCTCGATCTCGCAGCCACCGTGGCTGAGCTGCGCGCCACCGGTGAGCTGCGCCACCACCTGGTGGTCGAAGCAGAGCTCGACGAGGGCGCGCCGCTGCTGGTCGACGGCGCTGCGGCAGCGGAGCCCGATCTCGCGAGCCTCGACGAGACCGTGAAGCAGCGACGCCTGGCTCCCCAGGAGATCTTCCTGCTGAACTCCACCTCCGGCACGACCGGGCTGCCCAAGTGCGTGGTTCACGACCAGAGCCGCTGGTTCGCCTTCCACGAGCTGGCGGTGGAGGCGGGCGAGCTCACTGACAACGACGTCTTTCTCTCCGCACTGCCGGCGCCCTTCGGCTTCGGTATCTGGACCGGCCACGTGACTCCGACGCTACTCGGCAGCCCCACGGTGCTGCTGGCGAGCTTCTCGCCCGAGGAGATGCTGCGGCGCATCGAGGAGCACCGCGTCAGCGTGCTGGCGGCGGTGAGTACCCAGTTCATCATGCTGCTGAACTCGCCCGAGCTGGGCCAGCGAGACTTGTCATCGCTGCGCGTCCTCTTCACGGGCGGCGAGGCGGTTCCCTACGAGCGCGCCGCCGAGTTCGAGGACCGCACCGGTGCCCGCGTGCTGCAGTTCTACGGGTCGAACGAAACCGGCGCCCTCTCGCGCACCACTACGCGCGACTCGCGCGAGGTGAGGCTGCGCAGCGCGGGCCGCGTGATCGAGGAGATGCAGGTGCGCCTCTTCGACGAAGAGGGCCGAGACGTGACTCGCAGCGGCCGCGGTCAGCCGGGCTGCCGCGGGCGCCTTACCAGCCGCGGCTACTTCGAGGATCCGGCCGCCAACGCGAAGCTCGTGACGGCGGACGGCTGGATGCTCACGGGAGACCTGGTGACCCTCGACGCCGAGGGCGTGCTCCGCGTCGTCGATCGGGTGGCGGACTTCATCATTCGCGGCGGCAAGAACGTGAGTGCCGCGGAGGTGGAATCGGCCGCCAGTACCCACCCCGACATCGCTCTGGCCGCCGCCGTGGCCATGCCGGACCCGGTCTTCGGCGAGCGAGTCTGCCTGTACGCGGAGCGGCGCCCCGGGGCCGAGCCGAGCCTCGAGGAGCTGGTGGCTCACCTCGAAGCCCGGGGCGTGTCCGTGGAGCTCTTCCCCGAGCGTCTGGTGCTGATGGACGAGCTTCCGCGCAGCTCCGGTGGCAAGATCGCCAAGGGACGGCTCCGGGAGGACGCCCGGCGCCGCGCCCGAGGCGGCAGCTAGAGGAGATACCTGGCCATGGCGGACCACATCACGCGCTACGACTTGATGCCGATTCCCCCGGTGGAGAAGCAGACGCGCTGGTTCGAGGCCGGCCGGCTGCGCATCGGCGTCGAATATCGCCTGCTGACCGACGCCATCGCCGCCAGCAGCGAGGTGCAGCCCGCCAGCGGCGCCGTCTCCGCCGACTCCCAGAGTTTCGACGATCGCGGCGTTTCCCTGCACGTCTGCGTCGAGGGCCGCGGAGAATTCCTGGAGCGCCTGCGCTTCGACTGCTTCGAAGAAGACCCTCACTACCACTACGTGTCCTGGGAGGAGCGGGCGAACGAGGTGCTGCACCTCGATCCGATCGCGGACGGAGACCCGCTGCACTGGGCACTGGAACGCATCCGCACGCGGCTGGCCCAGATGCTCGAGCGCGCGGGCGTGAAAGACGCCGCCAGCTGTGTCGACCCGGTGCTGCTGGAGGAGGCGCTCCCCCGCGTGACCGAAGCCGCCTTCGCAGCACGCTTCCACGCAGACGAAGACTCCGTCCTGCGCGACGCCTTGGGCAGCTAGCCGCGTGGCGGAAATCGGCAGCGGCGACACCGCCTCCGCGAAGGTCCGCGCCCGGCTCAACCACCCGGTGATCGACGCCGACGGCCACTTCATCGAAACGGCGCCCGTCTTCAAGCGCTTCTTCCTCGACTTCGTGAAGGACATCGGGGGCGGCGACCTAGTGGCGCGCTTCGAGAAGGCGGGCGGCATGGACTACGACGACATGGTCCTGCGCCCCTGGAGCGCGCAGAGCGAGACCGAGCGGCGCAGCGCCTGGCTGACCCGCCCGCCCTGGTGGAGCCTGCCGGCAGAGGCCCTGGACCGCGCGACGGCCCATCTGCCCCGACTGATGTACGAGCGCCTCGACGACCTCGGCATCGACTTCGCCGTGCTCTACCCGAGCCGCGGCCTCACCACCGGTGCCATTCGCGACGACGAGCTGCGACAGGTGGCCTGTCGAGCCACCAACGCCTATCACGCCGAGATCTACCGCGACTATCAGCAGCGCATGACGCCGGTGGCGCTGATCCCCACCCACTCGCCGGCGGAGGCGATCGCGGAGCTGGAGCACGCGGTGGGCGACCTCGGCTTCAAGGCGATCCTGATCAACGGAGTCGTGCACCGACCGCTGGGAGGCGGCGCGGCGGAAGCCGGCGCCAAGCCCAACTGGGGCTCGGGAAGCGCCGAGCGCCTCGACACCCTGGCCCTCGACAGCGAGCACGACTACGACCCGCTCTGGCGTCGCTGTGTCGAGCTGGGCGTTGCGCCGGCCTCGCACACTCCGGGCCAGGGCTGGGGCAGCCGCCGCTCGATCTCCAACTACATGTACAACCACATCGGGTCCTTCGCGGCGGCGATGGAGGCCTTCTGCAAGTCGCTCTTCCTGGGCGGCGTGACGCGGCGTTTCCCGGAGCTCTCGTTCGGCCTGCTGGAAGGCGGCGTGGGCTGGGCCTGCCAGCTCTATGCCGACCTGATCGGCCACTGGGAGAAGCGCAGCGCCGAAGCCATCCAACGCCTCGACCCGGCCAGGCTCGACACCGACCAGCTGCTGGAGCTCTTCCGCAAGTACGGCGACGCGCGTTTTCTCGCAGACCTCGATGGACTCGCCGAATCCTTCACCAAGCTCGAGCCCGAGCCGCCGCTGCTCGACGAGTGGCAGGCATGCGGCATCGAGAAGCGGGAGGACATCCGCGAGCTCTTCGTCCCGCACTTCTACTTCGGCTGCGAAGCCGACGACCCGGGCGTCGCCTGGGCCTTCGACACGCGGGTGAACCCGATGGGCGCGCAGCTGCGCGCCATGTTCAGCTCCGACGTCGGCCACTGGGATGTGACGGACATGGCCGGCGTGCTGGCCGAGGCCCACGAGCTGGTCGAAGACGGACTGATCGACGCGAGCCAATTCCGCGACTTCGTGTTCACGAACCCCGTGCGCTTCTACACCAGCGCCAACCCGGACTTCTTCCGCGGAACGCGCGTCGAGGCCGAGGCTGCGGCCCTGGTGGAGGCGGAGCGCTGAGCGGCGTGGGAGCTCTGGCGGGGCAGGTCGCGATCGTCACCGGCGCGAGCCGCGGCATCGGCAAGGGCTGCGCGCTCGAGCTGGGTGCGGCCGGCGCGACGGTCTACGTGACGGGACGCAGCTTGCGCCCGGGAGACTCGCGCCAGCCCGGCAGCCTGGAGGAGACCTGCGAGGAGATCCGCGAGCTAGGCGGGCGCGGCATCCCGGTGCGCTGTGATCACCGCAACGACGACAGCGCCATCGCACTCTTCGAGCGTGTGGAGAAAGAGGTCGACCGGCTCGACGTGCTGGTGAACTCCGCCTTCGTGATCCCGAAGGAGCTCACCTCGGGCCGCCCGTTCTGGGAGACGCCATTCTCGAACTGGGACGACATGGTGGGCGTGGGCACACGCGGTGCCTACGTGGCCGCCGCCCTCGCAGCCCGAGCCATGCTGCGCGCGCAAAGCGGCCTGATCGCCAACATCAGCTCCTCGGGCGCCGCCGAGTACGCTTGGCACGTGGCCTACGGCGTCGGCAAGGCAGCGCTGGACCGCTTCAGCGCCGACGCGGCCCACGAGCTCTCGGGCCAGGGCGTGGCGGTGGTTTCGCTGTGGCCGGGCCTGGTGTTGACCGAACGCAATGCCGCGGCCCAGCAGGCCGTCCCCGGGCTCGACTTCAGCCGCGCCGAATCGCCGCGCTTCTGCGGCCGGGCCGTGGTTGCCCTGGCCGCGGACCCGGAGCGCATGCGTCACTCGGGGCGGGCGCTGATCTGCCGGGAGCTGGCCCAGAGCTACGGCTTCCGCGACGTCGACGGCAGGCTGCCGCCCGGCCCCCTGCACGAGCGTCCGGCCCGCTGAGCATGCAGTGCGCTGAGCCGGCAGCGCGCTGAACCGGCAGCGGTCTCAGGCGCGCGGGTCCGGACCCACCCGGATCATGCGCTTGCCGCGGTTCTCGCCCGCCAGCAAGCCGATCAATCCGCGCGGCGCGTTCTCGAGCCCGTCGATCACGTCCTCGACGACCTTCAGGCGGCCGTCCGCCGCCCAGGTCGCCAGGTCTCGCTCCGCCTCGGCATCGCGGTCGGCGAAGTCCATCACGATGAAGCCCTCCAGACGCAGCCGCTTCACCACGATCAGGCCGGGGACGCCCACGGGGCCACTCAGGGGACC
>Ga0255057_10000332_pt1 | contig 26862 bp, 25 predicted proteins | sample Cases_109_6_MG_FD_189022 | JGI IMG/M metagenome (GOLD analysis project Ga0255057, IMG submission 189022) | Seawater microbial communities from Amundsen Gulf, Northwest Territories, Canada - Cases_109_6 | ecosystem: Environmental > Aquatic > Marine > Gulf | place: Canada: Northwest Territories... | reverse complement strand
TATGGTGCCCGGACCCTCCACGAGACGAGTGCGCAGACCATGAAAACGATTGACATCCACTGTCATCTCGCCACCCCAGACAGCCGCGCTCCCATCGAGTCTCATCGTCGGGGTGAGTATGAGCATTACAACTATTTCATGGGTGAAGACTCCAAAGAGCAGAACAAGTTGATGTTCCCTTCGATTCGCGAAAGTCTGACCGACCCCGCTGCCCGAATCGAGCACATGGATCGCATGGAAGTCGACCTCCAGGGTCTCGCCACTTTCGTATCTGAATATTTCTACTGGGCTCCCGCGACGGCGGCGGCCGAGTCGGCGAGGATTCAGAACGACAATCTTGCGGCGGTCGCTGCAAACAATCCCGATCGGTTTGTTCCTTTGGGGGCGACGGTTCCGCTTCAGGACACCGATCTCGCCATCGCTGAGATGGACCGAGCCGTCGATGACCTCGGCTTCAAGGGCCTCCAGATCGGCGGGACGGTCGACGGCCACAATCTCGATGAGCCCCGGTTCCGTCCATTCTGGGCGGCAGTCGAGGCCAGGGGCATTCCCGTGATCCTCCATCCAAGTGGCTACCCGGAAAGCCAGCGGCTTTCTGACTACTTTTTGGTCAATTGCATCGGCAACCCCCTGGAGACGATGGTTGCAGCGACCCGGATGATCTTCAGCGGTTTGTTCGAGGAGCACCCCGGGATCAAGCTGGTCTTGCTCCACGGGGGTGGGTATCTCCCGTTCTACAGCTCCCGAGCCGACCACACCTGGGAGGTCCGACCCGAGACCAGGCTGAAGATCCCCGATCACACGCCGAGCTATTACATGAAGAAACTCTTCTATGACACGATGGTATTTCAGCCCCTGTATCTCCGCCATCTCGTGGAGGTGGTCGGAGTTGACCATGTGATGCTCGGCACCGATTTCCCCTTCGACATGAGCGAGACTGATCCCCTGGCCTTGATTGAGGCCACCGAGGGAATCAGCAACGACGAGCGCGCCGCAATCTCGGGCGGAAACGCTGCCGCCCTCTACGGCCTCAACTGAACCAGGAGGGCTCAAGGGCTGGCCTGAGCCGCCAACTCGGGCTCGTCGGGGTCGTATTCATAGTTAAGGAAACTGGGTGCCCAACGGGCGATGCCCAAAGATGCGATCACGCAAGCGAGACCACCGGAGACGATTGAGAACCTGACCGAGGTGAGAGCAGCGACGACTCCTGCTTCGAGATCGCCGAGCCTCGGTCCGCCGGCCACAACGGCCATGTGCATCGAAGACAGCCTTCCCCGCAGCGAGTCGGGCACTGATAGCTGAACGATCGAGCCGCGGAAGATGGCAGAGACGACGTCTGCCGCTCCGGCCAGGGCCAGCATGGCAAATGCCAGAGGTAGCGAGGAGGTCAGGCCAAAAACAGCGATAGCAAGACCCCATCCGATAACGGCCAGCACGACTGCCCTTCCTTGCCGGCGAACGTGCGACACCCATCCTGACGTCAATGCGCCAACAAGGGCGCCTATCCCCGGTGCGCCATAGAGGAGGCCAACAGTGAATGCATCTCCGCCGAGCACCTCTGTTCCGAATGCGGGGAAAAGCGCGGTGGGCATCCCGAAGACCATGGCGCTCAGGTCGATGAGAAAGGCGGCTTGGATGACACGCCGTGGTTTCAAGAAACGGAATCCTTCCATGATCGAGGACATCGAGAATGGCCGGCCCCCGCCTTCAGTTTTCACATTCGGAATGCGGAGGATGAGCATTGCGCTTGCGAGGAAAGCCATCGTTTCCAGGCCGTAGGTGACGGAATAGCCGCTTGTCGCTATCAAGAAGCCGCCAATCGCGGGAATGGCCGCTTTGGCGACGTTGGTCTGGGTCTGATTCAGTGCCAGAGCTGATGGGAGCAGTGCCCTTCCGACGAGGCCAGGCACGAGGGCGGCTCGGGCTGGGGAGTCGATGGCCGAGATCCCGGCGTTGATGGCGCTCAACACGAAAAGCGGCCAGAGCGCAGGACTGTCGGCTAGGGAGTTCCAGAGCAGCCCAGCTCCGGTAAGGGCGAGAACCAGCTGAGAAATCCAGAGCAACCGCTTTCGGTCCATGGCGTCGGCGAGAGCGCCCCCGACCAGCGAAACCGCTAGCAGCGGGATTAGTTGCGCCAGACCCAGCAGACCAACGGCAATTGTCGATCCGGTCATCTCGTACACCTGGATCGGGACCGCCACAACGGTGAGCTGTCGACCTATCTGCATGACGAACATACCGGCAAACAGCCAGCGATAGCCCGATACCTGCCTCAGTGGCGTTATGTCCACTACGGCAAGACGTCCCAATCTGCGCAGACGACCCGTCAATGATCACCAAACCTTGTTGGTCTCGCCCGCGGACCCCAATCGGGAGATCACCATCTCGGCGGTCTGGCACGGCGGGAAGCTGACCCAGAGACCGTTGATTCTAGAGGACTGAGCAACGGTCGGGTACTGTCGCCGAACCAATGGAGATACGATGAGAAAGCTCACACTCGCCGAGGCCGATGTCATCATTGATGCGGCCCTGGCCAAAGGCCGCACCCTCGATCTGGGGAGGCTATCGGTGGTCGTGCTCGATGACGGTGGAAACCCGATTGCGATGAAGCGCGAAGACGGGTCGGAGTTCATGCGTCCCGAGATTGCCAAAGCCAAAGCGTGGGGAGCGCTCGGCATGGGTCTGCCAAGTCGATTGCTCCACGAGCGTGCCAAGAAGCTCCCCGTCTTCATGGGAGCGCTCGCCGAGATCTCTGGTGGCCGCCTGGTCGCGCTGCCCGGAGGGGTGATCATTCGAGATGACGAAGGTCTCATCATCGGTGCGGTGGGGGTGTCGGGCGATGTCTCCGAGCCGGACGAAGTTTGTGCTGTCGCGGGAGTCGAAGCTGCCGGGCTCCAGCCCGACTTCGGGCAGAACCCGGACTGGGCCCGACCCTGACCCGATGAACAGCGAACTGGCGATCAAGGGCGGAACCGTGGTGTCTTCTCGGGGCCGTCACCGTGCCCACATCTACGTTTCTGACGGACGGATAGTTCACGTCGGTGACCAGGATGAGAAGGCCGATCAGGTGGTCGACGCCACCGGGTTGAGTGTTCTTCCGGGGATGGTGGACACCCATGTCCACCTCATGGATCCGGGGGCGACCGACAGGGAGGACTTTCCGACGGGGACGGCAGCAGCCGCTGCGGCAGGAGTTACCACAATCGTCGAGCACACCCATGCCAACCCGGTGCGCAGTGTTGGCGACCTGAGCGAGAAACTCGCCTACCTCGAAGGCCGATCCAACGTCGACTTCGGACTGGCCGCACACACCTGGCCCGACCGCATCGACGACCTTGGTGCCCTCTGGGAAGCTGGCGTGACGTTCTTCAAGATCTTCACCTGTACGACCCACGGAGTTCCGGGACTCGACGCTGCCCACCTCGAAGAAGCCCTCGCCGTTATGGCTTCATTCGGTGGGGTATGTCTCATTCATTGCGAAGACGAGACCATAACTGCCGATGCAGAAGCAAAGCTTCGTGAGCAGGGGAGAAAGGACAATGGAATTCTCAATGAATGGCGCACTCTGGAAGCTGAGGAGGTCGCGGTCGCGGTAGCGGTTGTTCTTGCTGAACGCACCGGAGCACGAGCAACAATCGCTCATGTCAGCAGTCCATCGGTGGCCGACATCATCACCGATGCTCGGGGGAGAGGCGCCGATCTGGTTGCCGAGGCATGTCCCCAGTACTTCGCTCTCCGGGAGGACGAAGTCCTCACCGAGGGCCCGTTCCGCAAGTACACCCCACCTGCCCGAAGCCGGTCCGATGCCGACGAGGAGAAGATGTGGGATCTGTTGCGCACCGGGGTTCTGAACCATGTATCCACCGACCACGCCCCCTCAACTCGTCAGCAGAAACAGCACGGGATTTGGGACGCACCCTTCGGGCTTCCCGGTCTGGATACCACCGCGCCGTTTCTGTTCGATGCAGTCCATCAGGGGCGGCTTACCCTGGAGGACGTGGTGAGGGTGTATTCGGAGGCCCCGGCAAAACGCTACGGCCTCTTTCCCCGCAAGGGGCATTTGGGTGTCGGCGCCGACGCCGATCTGGTGCTGGTCGACGAAGAGGGGTCATGGACGGTGTCGGACCATGATGTGATCTCAAAGGCAGGCTGGTCTCCGTACACGGGGCGGACGCTGATCGGCCGCGTCCACACCTCCTATCTCCGGGGCCGTTTGATCGCTTCGGATCGAAACCCAATCGATGGGCGAGGCGGCCGGTTTATCCCTGGAGCCGGGGGCCAATAGGACAGATTCTTGGTTGGGTGGGCCCATATATATTCAGAGCGCCCAGACGTAACATCGAAGGTGAGGCCACAACAATGAGCGACAAGGTGCGATTGGCTTCTGTTGGCCTGGGATGGTGGGGCGCCGTCCTGGCTGAAGCAGCGATAGCCGGAGGTGCGGAGTCTGCTGGCGGGTTTGCAAGGACTGTCGAATCCAGGGACGCCTTCACCGACCGACACGGCGGCCGGGCTTTTGAGAGTTTTGACCAAATCCTCGAGGCACCCGACGTCGATGGTGTCCTTCTGGCCACACCACACACGACCCACGCCGACCTCATCGTGGCGGCGGCCGAGGCTGGTAAGCACGTATTTGTGGAAAAGCCGCTTGCCCTGACGGTTTCTTCCGCCAGGCGGGCTGTCACAGCCGCCGAAAAATCCGGAATTGTTCTCCAGGTCGGCCACAACAAACGGCGTCAGCCGGCCAACCGGCGCTTGAAGGTGCTCATCGAGACCGGGGACCTGGGGACCGTGACGATGATCGATACCTATCAGTCGACTCCAAATGCACTCGGCTTCGAGTCCGACTACTGGCGGGCCAATAGCACCGAAAGCCCCCTTGGCGGAATGACGAGTCTCGGGGTCCACATGATCGACACGATGACCTACCTGTTGGGACCGATCAAGAGCGTGTTTGCATTCAGCAAAGGGATACTCGACACACCGCCCATCGACCATGCCACATCCATTGTCTTTGAGTTCGACTCAGGTCCATTGGGTTATCTGGGGACCTCGTTTGTGGTCCCTCGCTCCACCTCGGTGGCCGTTCGAGGAACCAAAGGCGCCGCGATCAATGACGACGACGGCACCCGGTTCTATTTCCAGACTCCACAAGAACAGGTCCGCAGCGAGCAACCCGTAGAGATCATCGACACAATCGCGGACGAAGTCAGTGAATTCGTGTTGGCGATTCGGGGCGAGACGAAACCCGAGACTGGGGGGGCAGAAGGCCTCGAGGTTGTTGCGGTTCTCGAAGCGGCTATGGCTTCAAGCGAATCTGGATGCGTCAAGGCCGTAGCGGAATTCCGATAGATAGCTAACGAGCGAAGCCGGCCTTTGCTTCCAACAACCGGGCGAGAGCCGCTGCATCGAAGTCGCCCAGCTCCTGCTCAACCGCCTCCTCGTACCAGGGAAGACTCGCATCAAGGAGCGGTGTTGGGACCCCGATATCGCGACCAAAATCACCGATGACGTTGATATCTTTGATGAACATCTTGAGTTTGGCGGCGGGTGGGTAGGCGTCTTCGACCATCATCGGTCCTCGGATCTCAAATATTCTCGAACTCCCAACCCCGGCGGAAACCACATCGAGAATCTGCTGGGGGTCCAGCCCAGCTTTCATCCCCAAAACGAACGCCTCGGCGGTGGCGAGGTTGTGGACCGAGACAAGCAAGTTGGCCACGAATTTCATCTTCGAACCGTTGCCGAAGCTCCCAAGGTCGAAGGTGACTTTGGCAACAGCATCGAGGACCGGTCGGACCCGCTCGAGGGCGGTGGTGTCGCCACTTGCGTAGATGACGATTTCTGCGGCCTCTGCTTGGAGACCCGTGCCGCTGACCGGGGCATCGAGCATGGTGACTCCAACAGATCGCAGCGCGGCGCGGGCGCGTTTCTTAGCTTGGAGGGGGAAGGTGCTCATCTCCACGACGACGAGGTCGCTGTGGCCGCCCTTGTCGAGCCCGTGTTCTCCTTCGACTGCTTCCTCCAGAGCAGACACAGAGGGCAGGGCAATCAGGACGACGTCTGAGTGGGCGGCGACTGCAGCGGCAGATTCGGTGGGCAGGCCTCCCGCATCTTCCATAGCCTTCCGACGAGCCGGCTCGATGTCGAAGCCGGTAACCCCGAACCCCGCTTTCAGCAGGTTGCGAGTGTAGGCCGTGCCCATGATCCCCAGCCCAACCAGTCCGATTCTGTCCATTTCTCCTCCTAGTCCGGGGCTGGCATGGGCCTTGATCCTACGGAACATTGGCTCCTTCTCAGTCGGGGAGGAAGTCACATGGTCCTAGTCCCGTGTGCTCAGGGGCGCTCAGATCGTATATAATGCACGAAGTACCCATTTCGCACTTAGGCTGAAACTTCGGCACCTGCCAAGATCTGACCAACTCGGTATTCTGTTGTCAGTTTCAACTTTCTTGAAGGAGTTCGATGTCTCAGATAATCCTTGACACTGTTGGGAAGATCTACCCCGATGGCACCCGTGCCGTGGGTGATCTTGATTTGACGATCCGGGATAGCGAGTTCCTTGTTCTGGTCGGACCTTCGGGCTGCGGTAAAACGACCGCGCTACGAATGATCGCCGGCTTGGAGGAGATCACCGAAGGGACGATTTCGATTGGCGACCGCGTTGTCAACGATCTCCAGCCAAAGGATCGTGACATTGCGATGGTGTTTCAGAACTATGCGCTGTATCCGCACATGTCGGTTCGGGACAACATGGGATTTGGCCTAAAAATGCAGAAGGTGAAAAAGAGTGAAATCACCCGTCAGGTGGCTGAAGCAGCAGAGATTCTGGAGATCACCGAACTTCTGGACCGAAAGCCGAAAGCCTTGTCTGGTGGTCAGAGGCAGCGGGTGGCGATGGGTCGGGCGATAGTCCGGGAGCCTGCCGCATTCTTGATGGACGAGCCGCTGTCGAACTTGGACGCCAAACTCAGGGTGCAGATGAGGGCCGAGCTCGAGCGTCTAAGCGCAAGGCTGAAGACCACGACTGTCTACGTCACTCACGATCAGGTGGAGGCGATGACCCTCGGTGATCGCGTCGCGGTCCTCAGACCAGTGTCCGCGGCCCGTCCTTACAACCTCCAACAGGTCGGTCCACCAACTGAGCTTTTTGATGCTCCAGTCAACCTCTTTGTCGCGGGTTTCATTGGCAGTCCCTCGATGAACCTCCTCTATGCCACATTGGAGAGCAGGGACGGAGGAGTCTGGGTGAAGGCTGGCGAATATGAGTTCAAAGTGGATAAGCGCGCCCTCGACTCACATCCCGGAATCGAAAGCCGAATGAACGAAGAGCTAGTGGTCGGGATCCGGCCCCACTCGATGGAAGCTGCGGCTGTGGCCGGTCCAGACGATGAACGGACGATACGGGCCCAGGTAGAAGCCACTGAGATCTTGGGTGCCGAGACATTTGTTCATTTCTCCGGCAAGCGACCCCCGGTGGTGACGCCCGACATTGAGGAGCTCTTGGCCGACACCGGTCAAACCGTCGCGTCGTTGGGCGAAACCTCCAAGTTCATCGCCAGAGTCAGCCCCGACGCTCAAGTGAAGAGGGGCGAATTTGTGGATCTGATCGTCAACACCGCCAAACTTCACTTCTTCGATTCACAGACGGGCGATCGAATCGGCGTCAAACAGCCAATATCTGCCTAGTTATTCCTGGTCGTTCGGGGAGATCGAATGGCGCCGATCACTACGATCCGAGCCGCCCAGACCTCAAAAAGAACCTGATGAACACCGCGCAGATGGACACCGATCTCACCACCCTGTCGGAGAACAAGGCGCGCTGGGCGACATTGGCTGTGTCGGAGAAGATCGACTATCTCCGTCGGCTGGTAGATCTCACCATCACCAACGCCGAAGACTGGGCCGACAGTGCTGTGTCAGCCAAGGGAATCGACGCTGACTCTCCGCTCGCCGGCGAGGAGTGGGTGTCGGGGCCTTATGCTCTGCTTGGTTGGATGCATGCGATTTCTGCGACACTCACCGCCATCGATCAAGACGGTGATGTTCTCGCCGGGATCAAGACGTGGAAGCGCTCAAACGGGCAAGCTGTGGCGCGTGTTTATCCAACCAACATCTATGAGACCTTGCTTCTCCATGGGTATCAGGTGGATGTGTGGATGGAACCGGGTGTTGGCCTCGACGAGCTTTCTCAGAATACAGGTCGTTTCTATCGAGAACCCGACCACGGCGGCCGTGTTGCCCTGGTACTGGGAGCAGGAAACATCTCGTCGATCGTGCCGCTCGACATCCTGTACAAACTATTTGCTGACGGTGAAGTGGTCATAGTGAAGATGAATCCGGTGAACGACTACCTCGGCCCGGTCTTCGAGCGAATTTTCGCACCTCTAGTGGACGCCGGATACGTGCGTTTTGCCTACGGGGCCGGTGACGTTGGTGGCTATCTCACTGGCCATGACAGCGTCGACACCATTCACATCACAGGCAGCTCCCGGACCCACGATGCGATTGTCTTTGGCCCAGGGGAAGAGGGTGTCGAGAGGAAATCCAACAATCAGCCTTTGATCAGCAAACCCATCACATCGGAATTGGGTGGAGTCAGCCCGACAATCATCGTTCCCGGCCCCTGGACCCAAGCCGACATCGCCTATCAGGCCGAGCATCTGGCAACACAAAAACTGCACAACTCCGGTTTCAACTGCATCGCCTCCCAGATCCTGGTGTTGCCGGAGGGTTGGGATGGAACTGCCAGGTTGGTCGATGAGGTGCGAAAAGCACTGGCTGAAGCCGAGTCGCGACCTGCCTACTACCCGGGTTCTGATGATCGTCAACAGGCTGTCAGGGACCAACACCCAGACGCCGAGAAACTCGAGACAGACGTCGAGCGAACCTTGATTGTTGGTGTCGACTCGGCTGACGCCGGTGCTTATTGCTTCAAGGAGGAGTTCTTCGCACCCGTATACGCCACCACGGAGATCTCTGCTCCATCAGCCGCCGAGTTTCTTCGCGAGGCGGTCAGATTCTCCAACGAGACACTTCAGGGGACTTTGGGGGCAAACATCATCATTCACCCACGGACCGCGACGGATTTAGGCGACGAGCTCGATCAGGCGATTGCCGAGCTCCGTTATGGGACGATCGCCGTCAATGCCTGGACCGGTGTCGGGTTTCTGCTGGGACGGGCGGCATGGGGTGCCTATCCCGGCCACACCCTGGATAACATCCAATCGGGGAAAGGGAATGTCCATAATGCGCTGCTCCTAGATCGGCCGCAGAAGACGGTGGTCAAGGCTCCATTCTGGCCTTTCCCGCGCGGGGTTGCCCACGGCAGTTTCTACCTTTCACCACGGCCCCTGTGGTTCGTCACCAATGGCACGGCCAAGACGACCGGCAAGCGGCTGACCTACTACGCCGGAGATGAGAAGGTCACACGTCTCCCCGGGATATTCGCCTCCGCGCTCAGGGGTTAGCCAACTCGCCAGACCCGACCGCCGGGAGTCGAAGTAGTCAGCCAAACCCGGTCCGCGCAGGTGACTCTGATTCGCTCTGTCGTATTCGCGTAAGCTTCATCTATGGGCAAGCTGGCCAGATCGACCGTTTTGATTCTTGTGGTCGCTGCCTGTGGTGGGTCAACCACCGAGTCCACATCCACGACGGCTTCATCGGTGACCACGGCGGAAGCGGCCGCCGCTACGACGACGGTTCGGCCAGCACCCACAACTTCAGTTGCGCCCGATGCCACTATTACCACCGCAGCACCTGTTGTGTCATCGGGAGCCAAATTCGCAATCACCATGGTCTCACTTGGAGTGCTTGGCCAGGTCGTTGTCCAGAACGTCGGCGATGAACCAGGGTCACTGGCCGGCCATTGGCTCTGTCAGCGACCTTCCTATTACGAGTTCCCAGATGTCGAGTTGCAGCCCGGAGAGTCGGCAGCCGTCAGTGTTGGTGGAGATATCTTTGTTGCACCACCAGATGCGATCTCCATAGAAGGGGTTGCCGCAATCGGCCCGTTCGATCCTGGGAGCGGCGAAGTCGGCCTCTATCTGGGGAACGCCTTTTCCAACTCCGATGCCATCCTCAGCTATGTCGAATGGGGTAGCAGCGGTCATGGTCGTAGCGAGGTCGCAGTCGGCGCCGGGATATGGCCCGAAGGTGGGTTCGTCCCTTCTACTGCCGACACCGGGGCCATTCTGGCGACCGTGATTCCTTCCACCGACCCTTCCCACTGGACCAGCGGCGGCTAAACGGCGCCCGGATACCCATTCTGATCGTGATGAGATCCCCCGCCATCTCCGCCGGACCTCGCGGATTTGTTGAATCCGAGGGCGAGCAGATCTACTTCGAGTCGTGGGGAACGGGCGAGACCGTCGTCCTCAGCCATGGCATGGGTGGCAATCACGCCATCTGGTACCAACAGGTTCCGACCCTGGCAGCCGAATATCGGGTTGTCACCTGGGATCAACGTGGTTTCGGCCAATCCACAGACCTGACCGGCAATCTCGGTCCCGACCCGTCGGTGCGTGACATTGCACACATCCTCGATCACCTGGAGGTCGATAGCGCACACCTGGTCGGTCAGTCGATGGGTGGTTGGGCATCGCTTGGTTTCGCCCTCACCTATCCGAGCCGGACATTCTCCCTGGTTCTGGCGGACACCATCGGCGGGATCTTCACACCGACGATTCGTCAGGCCTTCGTTGAGTACGGGCGTCTGATGGCGGTGAGCGCACCACCCGATCAGCTCCCGCTCGGGATGCACCCGGCGGTTGGGGCACAACTTGGTGCCGAGGACATCGCCCAATCGTTTTTGTACAGCCAGATTGGCGGATTGGCCGCGCCGCCTTCTCCGATGGAGATCACCGAGCTTCTGTTGGATAGTGATCACACCGAGCAACTCGAATCCCTTCAGGCGCCGTTGCTGTTCATCGTTGGTCAGAACGATCCAATCTTTCCTCCGGCTCTCATTGAGCAGGCAGCGGTCCTCGTTCCCGGCAGCGAGGTGAGTGTCGTTGCCAACACCGGCCATTCTCCCTATTTCGAGCGAGCGGACGAGTGGAGTGACTTGGTGCTGGCTTTCATGCGACGATCGAGTTGACGAGAGGAGTCGACATGAGTGTCAAAGAAGTGGTCTCCGGTCTGTATTTGATCAAGTTGGGGCCCGTCAACGCCTACTTGATCGACGATGGCGAACAGGGTCTGACCTTGATCGATAGCGGTTTTCTAAAGAATGTGGCCAAGATCGGTGCTGCGATCCGATCGATTGGTCGCGAGCCCGGTGATATATCCAACATATTGCTTACACACGCCCACCCGGACCACTTGGGAGGTGCTGCTCAACTCTCCGGCGGGGCGATTCCAGTCTCGATCCACGACGACGACGCCGGGATCGCACGCGCTGGGATTATTCACCAGACGATGTCCCCGGGCCCGGGTCTTCTCAATCAGATCCTCTTCCGGGTGCTGATCGGCAACAAACCTACTGAGTTCCCTTCCTTCGAGCCGGACCGGTCCCTTCGCGATGGCAAAACCCTTGACGTTGCCGGTGAGATCGAAGTCATTCATACCCCAGGACACACGCCTGGTCATGTGTCGCTGCTTTGGAAACGTGACCGTGGCGTTCTTTTTGCAGGTGATATCGCTTCAAACATGTTTGGCCTTGGCTACATGCTCGGTTATGACGACCTCGCCGTCGGTAAGACCAGCCTGGCGAAGGTCGCCCAGCGCGATTTCGAAGTGGCCGTGTTTGGCCACGGTGGGCCAATCACTTCCGGAGCCTCCGGTAAATTCGCGAAAAAGTTCGGATAGTGTCAGAAGCCAGTCCCAGCCCGGACCGGGAAATTCTCAGCTGGAGTGACTATGGAGTTGGGATACGAGAACTTGGCCAGCAGATCGCCGACGATGACTTCGACGCTGACATAATTCTGGGTATCGCACGTGGCGGGTTGATTCCGGCTGGGTCACTCGGGTACGCGTTGTCGATCAAGAATTGCTACCTGATCAATGTCGAGTACTACACCGGCATCGATCAGCGGCTGGACATCCCGGTGATCCTCCCTCCATACCTCGAGTTGGTCGACCTAGAGCACGCCAGCGTTCTAATCGTCGATGACGTCGCTGACACGGGTCACACATTGCAGATGGTCTACGACTTCGTTTCCGACAAGGTAAAGGAGACCAAGGCTGCTGTCCTCTACGAGAAGTCGCGCTCAGTTATCAAACCAGAGTTCGTTTGGAAACGCACCGACCTGTGGATCAATTTCCCATGGTCTTCGGAGAAACCCATCGTTTCACCTACGAGCGGGTCTGAGGTCCTTTGATAGAGCGAGGTTCGTCGAAGCCGAGCCAGCTGAGGGGTGCCCATTGTGGGATGTCCGATCGCAGCTTCTCTATTGGGTTGACATCGACGTCGGGGTGATGGTGGAAATGACGAGAGCGGGCAGGCGGGCCACCTGTATGCGGTCGATGTCGGTGTTGGTGGTCTACCGGAGCCGGTATTCGGTCGATATGGCTCCTATGTTTGTGACCATGGACTTAGCCCGGACCGACCTGGCCGACCGATGAAGGTCCTATGCATCGGTGGGGGTCCGGCCAATCTCTACTTCTCAATCTTGCTCAAAAAGGCACGCCCTGATTTCGAGGTCACGGTCTACGAGCGGAATCGACCGGAGGACGCCTACGGGTTTGGCGTCGTCTTCTCCGACGAGACACTCGACCACTTCGCCGCAGCAGACGGGCCTTCCTATGAGGCGCTCACTCGGAGCTTTCGACACTGGGGTGAAATTGAGGTTCGCCACTTCTCTGGGAAGCGTTTCGTTTCAGGAGGTCATGGGTTCGCCGCGGCGGGTCGTCGCGACTTGCTCGAGATTCTCACCAGACGAGCGACTGAAGTGGGTGTCGACATTCGGTTCTCCACCGAGATCACTGACCTCGGCGATTTGCCGGAAGCCGATCTGATCGTCGGTGCGGACGGGGCCAACTCAATGGTCCGTCGCTCACTCGAGCCACATTTCAGGCCATCGATCGATCTGCGGGTGAACAAGTACATCTGGTTCGGGACCCCGAGAGTCTTTGACAAGTTTCACTTCATCTTTGAGGACACTCCTGCTGGGATGGTGTGGGCCCACATCTATCCGTACTCCTCCGAAGGAAGCACCTTTATCGTCGAGGTACCACCGGACACATGGCGTGGTTTGGGTTTCGACGAGACGGAGGAGGAGTCTTTCCCACCGGGGGAAAGCGACGAGTTTGCGCTGAAGACGTGTCAGGAGATGTTTGCTGAGCACCTCGATGGTCACCCACTTGTGGGCAACAACTCAAAGTGGTTGCAGTTCCCCACCATCAGATGTGAAAAGTGGCATCACCAAAACGTGGTGCTGATGGGTGACGCCATACACACAGCCCATTTCTCGGTGGGGTCGGGCACCAAGCTGGCAATGGAAGACGCAATCGCCCTGTCCGGCTTTCTTCTCGAAGATATGCCTATCGGCGAAGCTCTCGACGCATACGAGGCGGCTCGACGTCCCGAGGTCGACAGTTTGCAACGAGCGGCCAAGGCAAGTCTCGAGTGGTTCGAAGGCGCTGACCGCTACCGACATCTCGAGCCGGAGCAGTTTGTCTTCAGTATGTTGACGCGGAGTCAGCGGATTACCTACGACAACCTTCGTCTCAGGGATCCCGGCTACATGGAATCGATCGATCGTTGGTATGCGGCCTCTAACCACGGCGCACCAGAGAAGGTCGACGAGACAACCCCACCGATGTTCCATCCCTACAAGGTTCGGGATCTCACGCTTCCCAACCGGGTGGTCGTTTCTCCAATGGACCAATACTCATCGGTGGACGGCTTGCCCAACGAGTGGCATCTTGTTCACCTCGGTAGCAGAGCTGTTGGTGGTGCCGGATTGGTGATGACTGAGATGACATGTGTCTCCCCCGAGGGACGCATTTCGCCGGCCGACGCCGGCATCTGGACCGACGAGCAGGCGGCTGCGTGGGGTCGTGTCGTCGAGTTTGTCCACGCCAATTCGAAGTCGAAGATCGGCATGCAGATCGGCCACTCGGGCCGGAAGGGGTCAACAAAACTGATGTGGGAGGGCGACAGTGCTCCCCTCGACGACGGCAATTGGGAGATCATCTCGCCGTCGCCCATCCGCTACCGGCCCGACAGTCAGGTTCCTCGGGAGATGAATCGGAACGACATGGATCAGATCCTCGATCAGCATCTGGAAGCAGCCAATCGTGCCGACCGAGTCGGCTTTGACTGGCTCGAGCTTCATTTCGCTCACGGGTACCTGTTGTCCAGCTTCCTCACACCACTCGCCAACCAGCGAACCGATGAGTTCGGAGGCACTCTGGAGAACCGGATGAGATACCCGCTCGAGGTGTTTGACGCGGTGCGGGGGAGATGGCCCGACACCAAACCGATGTCGGTTCGAATCTCCGCAACAGACTGGGTCGACGGCGGGTTTGACGGTGATGACGCGGTCGAATTCTCACGTCGACTGAAGGAGCACGGCTGTGACGTCGTCGACGTGTCCACCGGTCAGACGTCCATCGAGGCAAGGCCTGAATACGGCAGGCTTTATCAAACGCCGTTCAGCGACAGGATTCGCAACGAGGCGGGCATCGCAACCATGACAGTCGGTGCGGTGTCATCCATCGACGACATCCACAACATTCTCGTGTCGGGTCGGGCCGACCTGGTTGTGATGGCACGACCACACTTGGTGGACCCCTACTGGACGATGAATGCCGCCATCGACCTCGGGTACACGGGTCACTCTTTCCCAAACCAATATCTGTTCGGTTTGGGATCGAGACGACGCGAGCAGGACCCGATTGCACCGGACGTCTTCCGCAACTGAGCCGGGTGAGAAAGAGCCATTTGATGCTCTGACAGATAATGTCTCCTGATGGATCGGGCCGCCGTACAACGTCGCACCGTCCGCACCCTGATGATCGCCAACGTTTTTGGGTATGCCGGACGAAGCGCCGTTGCCGCGATAGCCGTCCTGTTGGCCCGTGAGATGTTGGACAGTGACACCCTGGCAGGAGTCCCGGCCGCGGCTGCTGTGTTGGGCACCGCAATCGCCGCCACGCCTCTGGCCTTGCGTTCGAAACGTCGAGGACGCAGGTCGGGTGTCCTCATCGGGTACGTCATTGCAATCTTCGGAGCCGGACTTGGACTTGTCGCTGGGCAGGCCGGCATGTTCTGGCTGTTTGTTGTTGCGAGCGGGTTGTTTGGTGTCGGCAACGCCTCGAATCTTCAGAATCGGTTCACTGCGGCAGATCTGGCAGACGAAGATCGCCGCGCCCGTGAGATCTCAATGGTTGTCTGGGTGGGAACCGTCGGGGCAGTTGTCGGACCGGCGCTTGCCCTGTGGGTGAACCAGGTGGGCAAAGGTTTGGGAATGTCGGAGTGGGTGAGTCCTTTGGCACTGGGGGCCGTGGGTTTTGCCTTTGCCGGACTGATCATCGCAACATTCCTCCGGCCCGACCCACTTGAGTTTGCCGGTGGAGTCGATCTCGACGCACCTCGGGAGAACCCTCTCAGAGGTATTAGCCAGTCATGGAAAACGATCTGGCCCAACTCGATGGCCCGTCTTGCCATTGGTGCAATGGCTGTGAGCCAGATGGCCATGGTTGCTGTGATGGCAATGACACCCCTCCACATGCGTGACCACGGTCAGGCCGAATTGTCGACACTGGTTATCGCAGCACACGTCTTTGGCATGTTCGGGCTAGCTCCACTCATTGGACGATGGGCGGACCGGTACGGGCGGATCAGCTCGTTGAAGGTCGGCGCGGTGATACTTGGCACCGGCGCAACGGCAGCTGTGATTGCCGGCTACGTCCCGAGTCTTGTGTTCATCGGGCTCTTCCTGGTGGGCGTCGGCTGGAACTTCGCTTTCATCGCGGGGTCGGCATTGCTGACCGAAAGTCTTCCCAGTTCGGAGCGAGTTGGCGCCCAGGGTCTCTCTGATGTGCTGATGAGCCTTCTTGGTGCAACGGCCGCCCTTCTATCTGGATTCGTCAAGTCGACGGTCGGTTTCCATTGGCTGGCCAATTTCGCAACGATCGCGGCGGTGCTGATTGTGGTTGCGGTGGTCTACGTGGAGAAATCCCGACGCCAACCAGTTGAGGCCGCCGCCTAGCGAGGCGCCACTATGCAGAGTCGCGAGATATCACATACGACTCGTTGTTGAACCAAACGGCATCGTGTTTTCTCATGACAGCGGTCGTGGGCTCCAGGTAAGAGCCCGACGCCATGGCTTCTGACAGCCGGGGCTCATCGATCTGGGCCACATAAGCAGCAGCGTTCCATGTCGCCAGGATCGAAGGGGTGCCGATGTGCTCGGTTTTCTCGGTTGGCATCGAGTGAAGATGGAACTGGAAAATCGACTCGTCGTCGGTGCCAGGGTCGAATTTCAAGGAAGAGTCGCCGATAGTCCTCGAGGCGACCTCGATCAGCTCATGACGACCGGTGGGGTATGGCTGCTCTCCAGGCCAAACCCCTTGGATAATCTCCAGGCCCGGGTCTTTTCCATGTGCGTGAACCCCAATGAGACGGCCGCCCGGGGCCAGTGCCGCCGAGAGCGGTGCCAGGACAGTCTTGACCTTTCGATCTGCGCTCGTCCGGGCGCGGTAGGTCTGTGATGCGATAACGAGGTCGTAGAGACCTTCGACGTTTTCTGGCTGGGGAATGGTGGGGCGAAGGAGGAACTCCCTATCGCGGCGGTAGATCACAAGAGCCGCCGGCCGCAGGTAGAGCGGATTGCCGGATTTGGGGCTGGTGCGAACTTCCCAGTCTTTGGCGACTGTTGGGTAGAGATCGTGAATCTGGTTGGCGAATTCGTGAGCGGTCGATCCTTCGAGTGCAACATTTCTCCAAACGAGGTCGTCCGGCCGGTCAGGCTTGAGAGCCGGTGCCTCCCGATAATGCATGTTGGTCACGACGAAGACCGTTTCGGGATGCTCCGAAAGACGATCCGGCATCCTTTCCAGCGCCTGCCGCACATCTTCCACGCTGATTTCCTTGCCCACGATCAGCCACGGGATGTGGGTGAAGGCTTGGTGCATTTCTCTCATCAACTGGCTGAGTACCGATGCATCACCCATCCCAGCATCGAAAATGCGCAAGGCACGTTCGCCGGGCTTCAACTTGGCGAGTTCTCTGCCAACTCTGGCGGCTACCGCGGCCTTCTCGTTGGTAGAGCGGATAAACATCATGTAGGCCGCCCGGCTGTCAAAGAATCGTGCGGCGGTTGAAGATTCGCTCATCGGCTGGTCGACGCTAGTGGACGGACCACTAGCGGGCTGAGGGACCTCACAATCATTTGTAGGACGGACCACTAGCGGGCCGACCTGTGGGTACTCTCGCCGGAGTGAATTCGCCGATTGTCAAGAACAGCTTGAAGTGGACCTACTACGACCCCGATGTCCTCCCGGCGTGGGTGGCCGAGATGGACTTCGGTCTCGCGCCCGTCGTCAGCCAGGCGTTGCACGAAGCGATTGACCGTGGGGACACCGGGTACCCGTCTTTCGACGCTATGGATGCCACTGCCGCGGCCGCTGTCGATTTTTGGGCATCCCGTCTCGACTGGAGAGTCGATCCGTCGCGGGTGTTCGCAGTTCCCGACGTCGTGGAAGGAACCCGGCGAGCCATCGCCCATCTCACCAAGCCGGGTTCGCCGGTGATCCTGCCCACTCCGGCCTACTACCCGTTTTTCTCGATGGTGGAGCGCGCCGACAGGGAGTACGTGCAGGTCCCCGGTCTTGTCGATGCCGATGGCCGCTACACGCTCGACATCGATGCGATCAACCGTGAGATGGCTCGTGGCGCCGGCTCGGTCGTGTTGTGCAATCCGTGGAATCCGACCGGTCGCAGCTTCTCTGTCGACGAATTGTCGGTTTTGGTCGAGGTGGTTGCAAGTCATGACGGTCGCGTTCTGTCCGACGAGATCCACGCCCCGCTGGTCTATCCGGGCTCGACCCACGTTGTTGCCGCAGCCTGGGCCCCAGACGTTCTCGTGACGGTTTCGTCAGCCTCAAAGGCGTTCAACCTTCCAGGTCTCAAATGCGCCCAGGTCGTGCTTACCAATGACCGTGATGCTGAAATTTGGTCGGAGTTCTTCACGCTTCCCAAGATTGGCGTCGGCACTCTTGGTCTCATCGCCAATACGGCTGGATACGCTGAAGGTGGCGACTGGTTGGACAAAGTGATGGTTCGACTCGAGTCGAATCGTCGAGTCCTGGGCGAGTTGGTAGACGCCCAGCTGCCTGGTGTGGGATATCGGCCACCCGAGGCGACCTACCTTGCCTGGTTGGATTTTGGCCCCCGCGGTCACGTCGAGCCGGCCGATCACTTTCTCGAACACGCGCGAGTCGCTCTCAACGAGGGTTCTCTTTTTGGATCTGGTGGGGATGGCTACGCCCGTCTCAATTTCGCCACCTCCGAGGATCTCCTCATCCAGATGGTCGAGCGGGTTGCCTCCGCGCTGTCATGACAGGTTCGATGGAAGTCAGGTGTCGCGGTTCGCAGCGACCACATCGTCCCGCTCGCCAGGGCGAAACAGGACCTGGGGCTCGACACCGTCGGGGAAGTATTGCTGGCTGACCACACCGCCAGGGTGGTCGTGCGGATAGACATAACCTTCGCCGTGACCCAGTTGTGCAGCTCCTGAGTACCCAGTCGAGCGCAGATGCGGGGGAACGTTTGGGGTGGGGCCATTTTGCACCAGCTCGCTGGCTGCTGCCATCGCTTTGCCAAGCGAGTTCGACTTCGGCGCCATTGCCAGATACAGCGTGGCGTGGGTGAGGTGATAGTTCGCCTCGGGGAGACCGACATACGCAAGCGCGTCGGCGGCAGCAACCGCCACTTGAAGTCCCGTGGAGTCTGCCAGCCCCACGTCCTCGGACGCGAGAACGATCAACCGGCGAGCGATGAATTCGGGGTCCTCTCCGCCTTCGAGCATCAGAAACAGCCAGTAGAGGGCGGCATCGGGATCGGATCCTCGAACAGATTTGATGAACGCGGAGATCACGTCATAGTGGTTGTCACCGGTCTTGTCATACCTGACGATTCTCCGTTGCAGCGCTTCGCTGACATCCGCATCGGTGATCTCACTCCGTCCATCGGTTTCGGCAAGCAGAGCGGCAACCTCTAGCGCGTTGAGAGCCTGACGGGCATCACCACCTGTGCGAGTTGCGAGTTCCTCACCCGCGAGACCAGGGAGGGCGAGACCCATCAATCCGAGGCCCCGATCGCGATCGGAGAGGGCGGTATCAAGAAGCTGTCGTATCTCGCCAGGAGCAAGAGCCTGGAGTCGGAACAGAGTCATCCGACTCATCAGCGGGCTGTTGACTTCGAAAAACGGGTTTTCGGTGGTGGCCCCGATCAGAGTGAGGGTCCCGTCTTCCACTCCGGGGAGAAGTGCGTCCTGCTGATTCTTGGCGAACCGGTGAATCTCGTCCAAGAACAGCACGGTTCGTCTCTCATCGGTTGCGAGACGTTGCTTGGCGCTGGCAAGGACCTCCCTGATGTCCTTGACGCCGGCAGAAACCGCGGAGAGTGTGATGAACTCGGCGTCGGCATGATTGGCCACGACACGTGCCAGCGTGGTTTTCCCCGTGCCAGGAGGACCCCAAAGAAGCATCGAGATGGGATGGCCCGATTCGACAACACGCCTGAATGCAGCGCCATGGTCGAGCAGTTGGGGTTGACCGACAATCTCCTCGATCGTACGAGGACGCATCCGTGTCGCCAGGGGCGCAGCTGCCATTGCCAGCCCGTCGGCCCGGGAGGAGAAGAGATCGGTCACGTCTCCGACGGTACCTCCCATCGGAGACAGTTGCCGCATAGTGTCTCCAGATGAACTTCGAGGCAATTGAGAAAGCAGCCCAGTTGATTGCCGAGCGGACCGGTCGGGACCATGAGGTCGCGCTGGTTCTCGGATCTGGGCTTGGACCCTATGCGGAACGGGTTCCGAATCAGATCTCGATTCCCTACTCCGACATCCCAGGATTTCCTGTTCCCCGAGTAGAAGGTCATGGCGGGAAAATCGTCTCAACCAAGTTCGGTGAAGGCAGCGCTCTGATTTTCGCCGGACGTGTTCACTTCTATGAGGGATGGTCGCTCGAAGAACTCGTTTTCGGTGTCAGAACTGCCGTCAGTTCAGGCTGTCAAACCGTGATCCTCACCAACGCGGCCGGCGGATGTGGCGATGGTCTGGAGCCGGGAGATCTTGTCTTGGTCAGTGATCACCTCAATCTGACTGGCCAATCTGCCCTTGTTGGCCCCAACGACGAAAGATTGGGCCCACGATTTCCTGATATGTCAACTGTCTATGCGGAGCCTCTTCGACAGCTGACCCGCAAGGTTGGTGATTCGGTCGGGGTCTCGCTCAAAGAGGGGGTATACGCCTGGTTCACCGGGCCCGCCTACGAGACTCCAGCTGAGGTGGAGATGGCTCGTCGACTTGGCGCCGACCTCGTTGGAATGTCCACAGTCCCTGAAGCGGTAGCTGCTCGGCACATGGGAGCGAGTGTGATTGGAATCAGCCTGGTCACCAATCTTGCCGCGGGGATAGCAGACTCACCGCTGAGTCACGAAGAAGTCACCCAGGCGGCCAATTCTGCTCGCGAACGCTTTACCGCGGTTGTTGACGGGCTGCTTCATCGTCTTCTCGACTAGCGACTGGCAACTTGACCACTAGCGACACAAAGCCAGCTATTTGGGTTTGGTCAAGTCGCCCACATGCGCCTCAACCGCCTCGACCAACTCGGCGCCGTCGACAGTGATCGAGAGGCCGTGGGCGCCTCCCCCGATCGAGACGTCTCCGTCGAGCAGCCGCTCGTCGGCGTAGACAGGCCAGCTTCTCGAAGCGCCGAGAGGTGTGATCGTGCCCCGTTTGTACCCGGTCGCCTCGAACGCCTCATCGGCGTCGGGCATCGACAGTCGCCGCTCACCGAGCGTTGAGCGAAGTTTGGGCCAGTCGATCACCCTGTCACCGGGCACCAGCACAAATATGTAATCGTCTTCGCTACGACGGATCACCATTGTCTTGATGACAGCCGAAGGAGCGACGCCGCGCAGTCGGGCTGCCTCTTGCAGTGAGCTCACCGGGCCGGTGTCGATCACCCGATGCTCAAGTCCTCGAAGACGTAGGTCGGCGGTGGCCGGCGTGCCAATCATATTGTGAGGGGGTCGGCGTCCGTGGTCTGCTCGAAGACACGTTTTGCCTTGCCGAGCTCGCTTCTGGGGACGCTGCCCGCAGGCCCAACGACAACGTTGAATCTCAGCCGGATCGTCTCGGAGAGTTTGGATCGAATCCGTTCGGCGATGGCTTCCTCACTCCCCAGTAGATCGTCACTTGCCAGCTCGACACGTGCTTCCACCTCCGGGAGCGTTGGACGCCGGTCGATGATGATGGCGTAGTTGGCGCCGATACCTGGATCGCCCATGAGGACGGCCTCAATCGTGCGTGGGTAGACGTTGATTCCCCTGATGATCAGCATGTCGTCGACCCGGCCTTCGAGCCGGGCGATTCGTCGGGAGGTTCGACCACATGGGCAATCGCCCGGGAGGAACCGTGTGATGTCTCGTGTCCGATAGCGGATAACGGGTTGAGCCTGCTTCGTCAGAGTTGTGAGAACCAGCTCGCCGGCGTCGCCCTCAGCAACCGGCTCCCCGGTCCCGGGGTCGACTATCTCCGGGTAGAAATGGTCTTCGAAGACATGCATGCCGCCTTTGTTGAGCCGACACTCAGCCGCCACTCCGGGTCCGATTATCTCCGACAGCCCGTAGATGTCGCAGGCGTCGTAGGCACCATCCCATGAGGCTTCCAGTTTCTCTCTCAGACCGTCAGACCAGGGCTCCGCTCCATGGATCCCCCAGCGAAGTCGAAGCTTTTCGAGCAGACCCTCTTCTCGGGCGCGTTCTGCGAGGATCAAAGCGAAGGAAGGTGTTGACGCCAGCCCGGTGGCTCCGGTGTCGGCCATCAGACCGATCTGAAAGCCCGGATTGCCACCCGATGCCGGCACCGCCATCGCACCCAATCGTTCCACTCCATAGTGGAGGCCAAGACCACCGGTGAACAGACCGTATCCATAGGCGATATGAATGATGTCGTCAGTCTCGGCGCCGGCAGCTGATAAAGCTCGCGCGTTGACTTCGGCAAAAACCTCAACATCGTTCTCTGTATAAGCGACGATTGTTGGCTTCCCCGACGTACCCGACGAAGCGTGGATCCTCACCACATCGGACTGTGACACCGCCAGCATCCCGTAGGGGTAATATTCTCGGAACTCGTGTTTCTCGGTGAAGGGGAGTTCGGGGATCGCATCGATTGAGCTCACCGGGCCGACACTTGCCAGTTTCTGTCTCCAGAACACTGCGTCCGAGGCTTCGAGTCTGCTGAGGGTTTCGAGCAGTCGGCTGGTCTGAATCTCGGCTAGCGACTTTCGATCCAGCCTTTCAAGTTCGTCCATGAACACAACGACGGCGATGGTAGGCCGTATAGGTTTGGCACCATGCCCACGATTCAACGACTCACGGACTCATGTCTTCTGGTGACCACAGATTCAGACAGCACGCTGTTTGATCCGGGTTTTCACACCTTTGAAAGCGGTGAGATGGACTTGGGGGACATCGGTGATGTCTCTCGGGTGTTAATCACCCACGCCCATCCCGACCACGCCAGCCCGCCTTTTGTTCGGTGGTTGATTGAGCGCCGGCGAGACATCACGGTCTACTCGAACAGCGACGTGGCCGATCTGCTCGGTCCGCACGACGTCCGTGTCGAAACCGATGTGCCGGCTGATGTGGCGTATGAGGACGTTCTCCATGGCGCCATCCCCAATGGTGCAACCCCGCCAAACCGGTCGTTCACTATCGATGGGTTGTTCACCCATCCCGGGGACAGTCGCGAGCCGACAACAACTGCTCCTGTTCTCGCATTGCCGTTGATGGTGCCTTGGGATTCGGCGAGGGGAGCGGTTGAGTTCGCTTTGCGTCTTCGACCGGCTCAGGTGGTCCCGATCCATGACTTCTATTTGACCCACGGCGGTCGGGAATGGGTACGTGGCCTCGTGGGCAGCGCCCTACGTGACCACGGTGTCGAGTTGGTCGATGTCGACTGGGGTCAGAGCTTCACCGTCTGATCAGTTGTCCGGGTGAAACTCGCCCGGCGAGGCCTCGGTGTGGATGGTGCGGTCCCTGTGAAGGTGCCGCGACGCTGTCGGCGCATGGGCAGCGTCGTCGAGGAAGACCTGACCATCCTCTACGTGTAGCAGTGACGGGCCATATGCAGTCATGAGATTCTCCGCAGTCAGGACCTCTTCGGGGGGCCCCGAGGCGACAACTCTTCCCGATAGGAGGAGGGCATGGTCGGCGATCCGCGCTTCAGTGAGATCGTGGGTAGTCATGATCACCGAGCAACCTTGGCTGATCTCGTCGTGGATGACTCGGTCGATGGCCTGGGCCGCGGCGATGTCGATCCCAGTGAGTGGCTCGTCCAGCAAGAGAAGGTCGTGGTCTTGGGCCAGGCCTTGGGCTACGAATGCCCGCTGACGCTGACCTCCTGACAGGTGGTTGAGGTGTCGCCTGGCGAGGTCGCTCACCCCGGTGCGATCCATGGCTATCGAAATTGCGTCTGCGTCCTCCTTCTTGAAACGCTCGAAGGGGCCTTTCTCGGCGTACCGTCCCATCGCCACCACCTCTTCGACCGAGATCGGCAAGGCGTCGTTCACCTTGGTGGTTTGAAGGACGAACGAGATTGTCGGTTCTCGCTCGCGGTTGGGAAGCAGTTCAATCGATCCGCTGGAGAGTTTGACGAGACCAGCGATGGTGCTCAGCAATGTTGATTTACCGGAACCGTTGGCCCCGATGACTGCGGTGATTGCTCCTGAGGGAATCTCGAACGATGACCGGTCGAGGGCGATCAAATTTCCATATCTGACAACTAAATCCTCCGCTCTGACCGCTACCTCTCTCATGCGCACAGCGAACATCTGCCTTCGATTTCGAGTGTGTGGTCGATCGGTGCAAAGGCAACGTGGGCGCCAATGTCGTCGACCAGAGCCTGGACTCTTTCCTCGTATTCGCGTGGAAGCGAGACATCCTCGACTGACCCACAGTCGACGCAGATCAGGTGGTGGTGGTGTCCTTGAAGCCAGTCGGCAAGCTCATAGCGAGTCACCCCTTTCATCCCGAAGTGGGGTACAAGCACGCCGGCAGCCTCGAGAACTGAAAGAGAACGGTACAGAGAAGAGAGTGGAACCCTCGAGCCGATCTCGTCGTGAAGTTCAGCGGGAGATCTGGGCCCCTCCGATCCAGCAAGTGCGGCTATCACCCAGCGACGCCCCGACGTGAAGCGGACGTCTCTCTCTTTGAGTCGTGTCTCGATTTGTCGTTCCATCTGTTGCTTGCCAGTGGTAGCGGTTACTCTTCTCTAATGACTGAGAACGATTCTCATTCTAGACTGAAACTGAGACGACACCAAATGGCCCATCGCAGACAACTCGCCTGGCTCGTGGCAGCGATGCTGATGGCTGCCGCCTGCGGTGGTGGCGATTCAACGTCCGCGAACGGCATCGAAATTGTGGTGACGACGACGGTCCTTGGCGACATCGTGGCGCAGATTGTGGGTTCCGACGCGTCGGTCGAGGTACTGATGCCCACAGGTGCCGATCCGCATGAGTTTCAGGCCTCCGCGCAACAGGCGGCGAGCATCCACAAAGCGGACCTGGTCGTAGCGATCGGTCTCAGCCTCGAAGAGGGACTGAACCAAGTCTTGAGCTCGGCAGTCGATGACGGCGTCCGGATTCTCAACATCGGACCTTCCGTCGATCCCTTGCCTTTGGGAACCGATCCGGACTCACTAGACCCACACGTTTGGCTTGATCCGCTTCGAATGATGACCGCCGTTGATGTGATTGTGACCGAGCTCGAACTCCTTGAACCGTCTATCGACTGGTCCACCTCCGGTGACAGTTACAAAAAAGAGTTGGCACTCCTCGACTGGGAGCTCCAGGCGCTGTTGGGCACCATTTCGATCGGGTCGAGAATGCTGGTGACCAATCACGATTCGCTTGGGTACTTCGCCAACAGGTACGGATTTCAGATGGTTGGCGTGGTCGTACCGGGTGGGTCCACTCTTGTTGATCCCAGTTCTGGCGAGCTGGCTGCTTTGGTCGACGTGATCGAAGAAAAGGAAATCACTGTGATATTTGCTGAAACCACCGAACCGACGGTTCTGGCCCGCGCAGTCGGAAACGAAGTTGGCTGGAGTGTTGAGACAGTTGAGCTGTACACCAGCTCGCTCGGTCCGCCGGACTCGGGCGCCGAGACATATTTGGGAATGCTGCGTATCAACGCCGACCTCATGGTGAGCGCCCTTGGTTAGGTTGACGGAATGGACTGGCTGATCGAGCCTTTTGAACTGGCGTTCCAACAGCGAGCGCTGATCGGCGGTTCTCTAGCGGCGATCGCCCTGGCGCTGGTTGGTACTTGGGTCGTGATTCGGGGTATGAGTTTTCTCGGTGACGCCCTTGTCCATGGGGTAATTCCGGGAATTGCCCTGGCGATCCTCCTTGACTTCAACGTGATGATCGGGGCCGCGGCCGCAGCGGGTGTGATGCTCATTGGCATCAACCTGGTTCACCGTCAGACAACCTTCTCTGAAGACACCGGGATTGGGCTGCTCTTTGTGGGCATGCTGGCGTTGGGAGTCATCCTCATCTCCCGGACCGCGTCGTACACAGGGAGCCTGACCACGATCCTCTTCGGCGATGCCCTCGGAGTCACCACAAGAGACATTGTGACGCTTGGGGTGGTGGCCGGAGTGACTCTCATCGTGAGTGTGATGCTCTACCGGGCATTCCTGGTGCTTTCGTTCAACGAGCAGAAGGCAAAGTTGTTGGGACTTCGTCCCCGAATGGCTCATTTCGTGATGCTGACGCTGATCACGGTGGCCATCGTCGGGTCGTTCCAAACCGTCGGCACCCTGCTGGTGTTCGGCCTATTGATAGGCCCACCAGCCACCGCGGCCCTGTTGGTGCGTCGGGTGCCGGCGATTATGGCCCTGGCGGCACTGATCGGAGCCCTTTCTGTGTCAACAGGTCTGGTCATCAGCTATCACGCCAACACCGCCGGTTCCGCCACGATGGCGCTGGTACCGATCGTGTTGTTCTTCGTGGTGTTGACAACGAAGAACCTATCGAGTCGGGCAAAACGGCCTGCGTCGGTATCTGGCTAGGCGAAGATGAGCCATTACGGACCGGATATGGGCCGTAGTAGCTGAGGTTTGAGGTGTTAGGGGGTTTGCGAGGGCTCGCACCCGTCGGCGAGCATGGTGGAAAAGGCGTATTCGGCGAAGGCCGATGCCTCGGCTCGACGGGCCTCACCTGCTGCCTCGCCGATCTCGTTGGCCCAGTTGTTCAGTTCGGTGTTTAGTTCCTCACATGACCCCGCTTGATCGATGTCGTACACCGGTATAGGGACCTCGGGATTGACAGCCATGTTCCAAGTGAATCCGACACCGCCAACGGTCCGTGCGAGCATGAAGTCGTTCTGCCATGTCTCAGTCGGGAGACCAGTGGGGACGTCTCCCTTGAGGGTGATCAAGCCGAGTGTTGGGGTGTACTCGGTCAGTTCGATCGACCACTCCACCTGCTCAGCTGTCGGAGGCGGTGGCTCTGAGCTCCGTCCCAGGTTGGCGAAGAAGATGACGATGACCATCAGGCCTACGACGGCGACGAGGCCCCAGAGAAGCCAGCGGCCGAAATGAAGGTCGAGTGATTCGCGATCGGTCATGGTTACTGGGCTCTAGACCCCTAGCCCTTGCTGCGCAGCTTGGGATC
>Ga0255057_10000331_pt1 | contig 26872 bp, 24 predicted proteins | sample Cases_109_6_MG_FD_189022 | JGI IMG/M metagenome (GOLD analysis project Ga0255057, IMG submission 189022) | Seawater microbial communities from Amundsen Gulf, Northwest Territories, Canada - Cases_109_6 | ecosystem: Environmental > Aquatic > Marine > Gulf | place: Canada: Northwest Territories... | reverse complement strand
TATGTGCCGTTATGTGCGGCTGCTAGGAAACCGCGCTTCCTTTGCTCTTTTACTTCAACTCGATGGCGATGGCCAGGGACCCAGAAGCGCCGACATCCTTCGCGGCGTGACTCGTGGCCTCCTGGTAGAGGACACCACCTGCGGGAATCTCGGCGGTGACCGTTTCGCCATCTTCCGAAGTCAGCTCCCATGTGCAATCTGTGACGGCGTAGGCCGCAAGGTCGGGATGAGAGTGCATCTCCGATGAACCTCCCGGCTGGGTTCTGATCTCCAGTATCCGCACCCTGTCGTTCTCTAGGAGCACCTTGTAAACGTGTGGTGCAACACTTACTGCATCTCCCGGCATTTCCGTGACCATCCTCTCGCTCGGACTCGCGCATTCTGTTGGACGAGCTTTCATGGCGGACCCTACTTGGGCCGCGCCCTCAGGTCATCAGGACCGCACCACGTAATGAGCACATGAGTTCGTTGTTTCAGACAAGGCCACGCCCCGGTGCCCAGGTGTTGAATCATCACCCTTGAACGTGAAGGAATAGCACATGACCGGCATTATCTAGCGGGTTAGGCCGCTCTATATGTGCCGATATGTGCGGCTGGGTGGCACGTCATCTCTAGGAGTGGGTGGCGGACGGGAACTCCGGCACTAGCGGCCCAAACAGCCAGGCGTCGAACAGATCATCGAGATCCTCACAGGAGATCGACTCAGCCACCGCGATGAAGTCCTCGGTAGTTGCGGCGGCGCCCTGGAACTGCCGGTGGTAAGAGCGCAGGATCTCGAAGAAGGGGTCGTCGCCGACCGTAAGCCGCAGCGCGTGCATCGTCATGGCTCCCACCCGGTAGACGACACCGTTGAACAGGTCGGTTGGCGGAGGCATAGCTAGTGGGAATGGCAGGCCGAACGTCGCGATCTCGCCACGTTCGGCCTCGATGCTTTCCCGAAGAAAGGATGTACCGGCATCGCGCTCGATCCACAGCCACTCCGCGTACGTCGCGAAGCCCTCGCTGAGCCAGACATCGCTCCACTGCGCCGGACTGACGCTGTTACCGAACCACTGGTGGGCCAGCTCGTGGATGAGCACACGCTCGAGAGCCGGACCCGTCATCGGGGGTCCGACCAACGACAACGTCTGGGTCTAGAGTGCGGCCCCGAACTCGTCGACAATCGCAATCCCGTAGGCGTTGACCGGGTACGGCCCGAACAGCTCCGCGAGGAAGGCCAGCATCACGCCCTGGCCCGCCAAATCCGGCCAGTCGCTCGGTATCGCACCCCGGGGCAGCACGTGTCGAATGAGAACGCCGGCATCGGCGGTGGCAAGATCGTCGACCACAACGTCGAACTCACCGATGACGACGGTGGCGAGATAGGTGGCCATCGGATCGTCCATTTCCCAAATCCAGACGATGTCGCCGTCGGGAGCGAGGCGCGACGAGATGAGGGTGCCGTTCGCTGCGGCGGTGAATCCCGACGGGACGGTGACCCGGAACTCGTAGGTGGCCTTGTCGAGCGGATGGTCGTTGGACGGAAACCATGTATGTGCACCGTCTGGTATGGCGACGACGAAAGCCTGGTTTGATTCGGTGTTGATCCAACCCTGCGAGAAGTACGAGGTCGGATACGGGTTTGGTCTGGGAACGCCTGAGTACTCGATCCCAACGGTGAACCGTGCTCCGGCAGGTATGGGATCGGCGGGAACGATAGAGAGCTCCTCGTGCGCAAGCGTAAATGCGGCGCCGGCACCGTCGACACTGAGGGTGTCGATCGTGAGACCGTCGGCCTGGGGCCGCACACCACCGCCAGGCAGCTCCCAGTCGAGATTGAAGGATGCCAGGGCGTCTACCGCTACGGCTGTGATCGTGGCCCGGGCGACGAGGCGGTCCATTACAGGATCGAAGTCGAGCTCGAGGAGATAGTGCTCAACGTCGTAGCCCTTGTTACCCAAACCGGGGTGATACCTATCACCGATGCCGGCACCGCCGGCCACCGGTTCGGCTGAACTAGTGACTGAAGCCGCCCGCGTTGTAGTAGACGGTGTCGTAGTCGCCGCGGGGGAGGATTCGGCACCGACATCAGAGTCGCTGCTACACGACCCGGCGAGTATCACCGGGACGAATGCTGGGAATAGGTAACGGGCCATGAGCCACCTCCGCTAGTGAAGTGCCCGCCCTCAACCAGCCGCTACGCGGTGACCCGGACACCTCGCCCGTGCTCTAACCCACTCTCTCTCCCAGGATCGAAGCGGACCAGGGGCTTAAGACACACACCCACAACCGCACATATCCGGCATTATTTAGCGGGGTGCAGCCGTCCCGCTTCCATGTCGTGGGTTCTCGAGCTGTGATGGGGTTTGATACTGGATCGGCCCTTTTGGGATTGAGTTTGTGCGGGTGTGCAGGCTGGTTCTTCCTAAAGGGGAGGAACCCGATATGACTACTACACAAACCATCCATCTACCAACAGTGGCGCAACCGAGCCGTGACGGGTTCGGCCTGCGGCAGGTGATCGCCGGATTCCTGGCCGGGTTCGGTCAGCTGACCCGAGAGGCGTACCAATTGGATCTGCGCCAATGGATGGCCTGGTGTCAGTCACACGATTTAGCGATTTTGGAGGCGCGGAGAGCTCACATTGAGTTGTACGCCCGCCGGCTCGAAGAAATGGGTAAGGCGCGGGCAACGGTGTCGAGGCGCCTATCCACCATTGCGGGGTTCTACCGGTATTGCGTTGAAGAACAGCTATTGGAAGTATCGCCGGCGGTGCATGTGCGTCGCCCGCGCCTCGACTACGAATCCAAGGCCGTCGGTCTGGACCGCAACGAACTGGGCATGTTCTTGGTCCAAGCCGGACTCTCCGGCCGACGAGATCACGCCCTTGCCTGTTTATTGGCTCTGAATGGGCTGCGCATCTCTGAAGCACTCAACGCCGACATTGAAGCACTAGGTGTGGAACGCGGACATCGCACCCTGAACATCACCCGCAAGGGCGGCAAGATCGTCACCATCCCCCTGGCCCCCCGCACTGCTCGAGCCATCGACCTATGTGTCAGAGAGAGACACGACGGACCGATCCTGCAGAACTGGGATGGCACCCGCCGCTTGGACCGCCACGCAGCCGCCCGGATAGTACGTCGGCTCGCCAAAGCCTCCGGCATCGAGAAACACGTCACACCGCACTCGTTGCGGCACTCATTCATCACCGCCGCCCTAGACGCTGGAGTGGCATTACGAGACGTACAAGAAGCCGCTTCCCATGCTGATCCACGCACCACAATGCGATACGACCGAGCCAGGCGCTCACTTGACCGACACGCCACCTACATCGTGGCAACGTTTCTTGCCGGAGCCAGCCGGTAGTTACAAAGTTGGGTCATCGTCACCCGCGACGATGACCACACCCCGCTAAATAATGCCGGTTATCGAGCGGGTCTAATGGTGTCGCTGGCGAATCGACAGTCTCGCTTTACTGCAAGTTGCGAGTCATGGTTACGGAGCAGCGGCTAGCCGATAGGACCCGTAGATCGGGTCTACCGGTTCAGTTCACCGGTGTAGACCTCGGTGAAAATTGGCTCCGTGGAGTTTTCGTAGGACCCGCTTCCTTGCAGGTCCGTGTAATCGCCCGTGCCCTCCGTGATGATCCACGTCCCTTCAAAACTCGTTTCATCATCATCATTTGGGTCCATAAGTATTTCGCCACTTATGACGAAAGAGCCACTTCCATCAGCACAGGTGTATCGGTCCTGATATGTCCAGAGACTCGCTAGTTCAAAGTCTTGTATGCCAACTCCCTCACTATCAAAGAGTTGGAAATCGAAGGTGCTGAATTCACCGTCAGGACAAACATCAGCACCGCCGGAGGTGGTGAAGGTCCCGGCTGACCCACTCTCCCCAATGGCGGTGTTGATCATCACGTCCCTCGCAGGTGCTGCTGTCGTGGTGGTGGTAGCGGCGGCCGTTGTCGTGGTCGTATCAGCGGCGACCGCCGCAGTCGTGGTGGTGGTGTCGGAATCCCCACCTCCGCAGGCAGCTACAACCAAGGAAAACGCAACTATCAATATCAGCCCGAATTTGGTCCGCATGGCTTGGTCCCTCCCTAGCGAAGTCTGCGCCAGGCTATCGAACGGCGTAATCGATTGCCGAGGGAGTCTTTTGTCGGTACAGAGTTGCCCGAGTGCCGCACATAACGGCACATATAGAGCGGTTCCGGCGCACATATTGCCAGTTATGTGCGTAGGCTTTCGCCCGGCTTCACCCTCATAAGGTGGGTCGCTAGTCGCATCGAACACTGTTCGGTTGATTCCGTTATCAGATTGTTATCAGTGGTCGACTTCTCACTTCCCTGCTGCTGGCCGGTATGCCTGGGACGGCCGTTTCCCACTGGTGCCCGGGGCAGGACTCGAACCTGCACGCCCCGAAGGGCAGCGGATTTTAAGTCCGCCACGTCTGCCAATTCCGTCACCCGGGCAGTTCGCTACAAGTTAACTACGCTCTTCGTTGATGAGCACGACCGACTCCCCAGATCCGTTTCTGGCAGCCGCAATTGAAGAAGCCCGGGCCGGTTTGGCCGAGGGTGGCATTCCCATCGGCTCCGTGCTCGTCGTTGACGGGGAGATCGTGGGTCGAGGCCACAACCGCCGGGTACAGCAAGGCAGCGCTGTGCTCCACGCCGAGATGGACTGCCTGGAGCAAGCGGGGCGCCTGAGTGCAGCCGAATACCAGAGGGCGGTCCTGTACTCGACGCTGTCTCCATGCGACATGTGCAGTGGCGCGGCGCTGCTCTACGGGATTCCCCGCATCGTGGTGGGAGAGAACCGGACCTTTCAGGGACCGGAGGATTATGTCCGGGGCCGTGGTGTGGACCTCGAAATTCTCGACGACTCGGCCTGCATTGAGCTGATGACCGAGTTCATTGAAGCCAAACCGGAGTTGTGGAACGAGGACATTGGGGTCTAAAGGCGATTGCTGACAGTGCAGGCCTGGTGTCAGAATTGGTATGACGACTGAAAGGGCGCGGTGGCCGAGTATCCGGCGGACCTCGAATTTGATGTAGTTCTCAAGGATGGGGCAACTGCCAGGCTGCGGCCGGTCCTCCCCACCGACGCCGACGCTCTTGACCGGCTCTTTCACCGGCTCAGCGCTAGAGCCGTTTATCAGCGTTTCTTTCGAGCGAAGACCCAGCTTTCACCTGAGGAGCTCGAGTACTTCACCAACGTCGACTACGCCGAGCGGATGGCATTCGTCGTAACGCATGAAGAGGACATCATCGGTATCGGCCGCTACGACCGCACCGGGGCTGATTCGCAAGTTGCCGAAGTGGCCTTCGCGGTTGACGATGAGCATCAGGGGCGGGGCATCGGCACTCAGCTACTGCAGCACCTCACGTTCTATGCCCGCACCCAGGGCATCACCGGTTTCAGCGCCTTCGTCCTTCCCGATAACTACCCGATGATGCGGGTCTTTCGCAACTCCGGCTTCAAGCTCGAACGTCAGATTGAGCACGGTGTCTATCTGGTCGAGTTCCCGACCGAGGAGACGACGGAATCCCTCGAGGCAGAGGAGGGCCGGGAACAGCTGGCAGTGGCGGCGTCGTTGTTGCCGATCTTCTATCCGCGGTCCATCGCCGTCATCGGGGCTAGTCGTGACGGAGCTTCGATACCGGGTCGGCTGTTTCACAACCTGCTGGAAGAGAACTTTGCCGGCGCCCTGTTTCCCGTCAACCCATCTGCTGCTGTGGTCAATGCCGTGCGGGCTTACCCCTCGGTGCTCGACATCCCGGATCCGGTGGACCTGGCATTCATAGTCGTTCCCAAACAGCACGTCCTCGCCACCGTCGCCGAGTGTGCCGAGAAGGGCGTACGAGCGGTGATCGTGATATCGGCCGGCTTCTCAGAAATCGGCGGCGAGGGGGAAGAGCTCGAAGCTGAACTGCTGCAATTGGTCCGGACGACGGGGATGCGGATGGTGGGGCCCAACTGCATGGGGATACTCAACACGGATCTGGCAGTTCGACTCAACGGCACGTTCGCACCCGTCTATCCGCCTGCAGGCAACGTCGCCATGTCGAGTCAAAGCGGTGCCCTCGGGATAGCGATCCTCGATTATGCCCACGACCTCAACATCGGCATTTCTACGTTCGTGTCGGTGGGCAACAAAGCGGATATCAGTGGTAACGACTTGTTGCTCTACTGGGAGAATGATCCGGCCACCGACGTCATACTTCTGTATCTGGAGTCTTTCGGAAATCCAAGGCGTTTCGCCCGGATAGCCAGAAGGATTGCTCGCAAGAAGCCGATTGTGGCGGTCAAGTCGGGCCGGACTGCTGCCGGGACCCGGGCAGCCAGCAGCCACACCGGAGCCCTGGCCAGCCTCGACATCGCCGTGGACGCCCTGTTCCATCAAGCAGGCGTCATCCGCACCGACGACCTCGACGAGCTGTTCGACGTCACCGCACTCCTCGCCGACCAGCCGGTCCCGGAGGGGCGACGGGTTGCCGTGCTGACCAATGCCGGCGGTCCCGGCATCCTCCTGGCCGATGCCCTCGAGTCCGCCGGGCTCACTCTCCCTGAGTTCTCTCCGACTCTGCAGGGCAAGCTCCAGGGTCATCTCAATGCGGAGGCATCGGTTCGCAACCCGGTCGACATGGTGGCGTCGGCAAGTGCTGTCGAGTACACGGCCTCCCTTGCGGAGTTGATGACGTCAGACGAGGTTGATGCGGTGGTGGTCGTTCATATTCCGGCGGCTCCCACTGGCACTGCCGAGATTGCAGGAGCAATAAGGGCGGCCTCCATCGTCGACGCCGGGCGCAAGACACTGCTGTCAGTTTTCATGCGCTCGCAGGGACCTCCGCCCGAGCTTTACTCTGATCAACATCGGGTTCCGTCCTATCGGTTTCCCGAGGCTGCCGCCCGGGCTCTCGCCAGGGCAGCCACCTACGGCGAATGGCTGAAGATGCCAGTGGGGAGCGTCCCTGAGCTCGAGGGGGTCGACGCCGACGCGGCCCGCCGCATAGTTGACGAGTTCCTAGCGGGGGCCGGGCCCGAAGGGGGCTGGCTTCCGCCCGACGCAGTCGAGGCGGTGCTCCGTTCTCATGGGCTCAGCCTGCCTCGCTCCCGGGTGGCGTCCACCCCTGATGAGGCGGTAGCGATGGCTGCGGAGCTGGGAGGGCCGGTGGTGCTCAAGGTCATATCGGATTCGGCTCTTCACAAATCCGACGTAGGCGGCGTGGCACTCGATTTACAGGGCGAAGCCGAGGTCCGCCGGGCCTATGAGGCCGTGACCTCCGCTGTAGACGACGCCGGGGGAGCTCTGGTCCAGGAATTTATCGGGGGTGGACATGAAGTGATCATCGGAATGACCGAAGATCCATCTTTCGGGCCGCTGATCCTGTTCGGCCTGGGAGGCGTCTTCGTCGAATTAATAGGCGACGTCAGCTTCCGGATCCATCCTCTAACCGATGTCGATGCCGAAGAAATGGTCGGGGAGGTGAAGGCCTCCAAGTTGCTTGACGGGTATCGGGGCGAGCCTCCCGGTGATGTCGCGGCCCTCGAACAAGCAATTCTCAGAATTTCGGCACTCGTCGAGGCATTGCCGGAGATGGTCGAGATGGACCTCAACCCCGTCAAGGTGATGCTGCCCGGGGATGGGGTGCGGGCGGTGGACGCCCGCATCAGGGTGCGGCCCGTTTCGGCATCCTTCATTCCCAGCAGGGACGACATTCCAGCTGCTGAACACTTGCGGTCCTAGAGCCCTGTGTCGTAAGCCGGTGCTGGTCACGTCCGGCGAGATTCTGAGCATGATTGCGACTGGGGACACCAGGTAGGCTGGGGTCGGAAAGGAGTTCTCATGCGAGTACTCGACCTCATGTCGACTGAGCTCATTCGAGTGCTACCGGAAACGACGCTGCGCGACGCGGCCCGGCTGATGGTGGAAGGAAAGATCAGCGGTCTACCAGTGACCGATGACGAAGGAAATCTCGTCGGGCTCGTTACGGAAAGTGATTTCTTGCGCAAGGAGGTCGACCGGGGCGAGATCATGGATACCGGTTTGCTGGGGATCCTCTTCAATAACCGTGATTCGCTGGCCGAGGCCGAAACCGTTGAGGAGGTGATGGCGACGGACCTGTTCACCATCAGCCCCGAGGCAACTCTGGTGGAGGCGGCGCGAGCAATGACGAGCCACGGAATCAAACGCCTCCCGGTGGTTGATCGGGAGGGAAAACTCATCGGGGTGATCGCCCGATCTGACATCGTGGCCGCCTTTACCCGACCCGACGAGCTCATCGAAGACGAGCTCAAAGAGGACGTTCTGCGCCGTCTTCTGTTTCTTGACCCCGGCCTCGTCAACATCGAGGTAGATGGCGGAGTGGTCCGCATCAGCGGCGAACTTCCCACCCGCTCCGACGCTCGTCTCCTCGAAGCCATGGTGCAACGGACGGACGGTGTCATCCGCGCCGAGCTCGACGTGACCTGGAAGGTGGACGACACCAAAATTCCGACCAAGCAATCGCCACTGTCCTGAACCGGATTGTGAAGAGTGGGGTCGAACTAGCGGTCCGGGAGTGGCCCGGTGCTGGGGCCCCGACTTTGGCATTCGCTCACGCCACCAGCTTCTGCAAAGAAGTGTGGACTCCCGTTGTCGAGGAATTGCGCCATTTTGGGAGCGGGCTGCCTGCTGTTGCCTGGGATCAGCGGTCCCATGGTGAATCCGGCCGGTCGTCTCTCCCAATTGATTGGTGGGACCTGGCGGACGACGCCCTGGCAGTCATTGAATCCATCGGTGGGCCCATCATCGGGGTCGGGCACTCCTCCGGAGCCGCCGCGTTGCTCATGGCGGAGATTCGGCGGCCCGGCACCCTGAAGAAGATTGTGGCGGTCGAGCCGACCGTGTTCCCGCCACCGTACGGATCCGCAGACAATCATCCGCTGGCGATTTCCGCCAGGCGCCGCCGGGCCCGTTTCGCCGGCCCCGGGGAGGCCAGAGCCAACTTTGCCGGCAAGGATGTTTTTGCGCGCTGGGATGATCGAGCTCTGGACGGGTACATCGCCGGCGGGTTGCGTCCCGACGGGGACGACTATGAGCTGGCTTGTCTCCCCGAGCACGAGGCGTCCTTTTACGCTGGGGCCGGGACCCATCGAGCATGGGATCGTCTCGGCGAGCTGCAGGTTCCCGTGGTGTTAGTGGTGGGATCTGAATCCGACAGTCACACACCCTCTTTCGTCGAGGCTCTGGCTTCCCAATTCCGGGATGTGCAGACAAACGTGGTTTCGGAAGCAGGTCATTTTCTGCCGATGGAGCAGCCGGCTCGGCTCGCCTCCATCATCAATCAGACCACGGCCTCAACCACATCGTCGTAGCGGGAGGCCTGCTCCGACCAATCGAATCTGGACATGGCCGCCCGCAGTGCGGGCCTCATACCTACCAGCGTTTCGGGCTGGTCGGCCATTTCTAACAAACGATCTGCCAGCTCTCCGTCCGCGTACAGCAGGGCAGGGTGGAACTGCTCTGGTATCAGCTCCGGGTAAGCGAGCCGGTTGGGGACGAGTGGCACTGCTCCGCAATAGGCGGCCTCGGCAACGGCCACCCCGAAGAACTCCTGCCGGGCCGTGCTCACCACCACGTCGGTCATCCTCAGGAGCCCGGCGTACTGTGCCTCGGGAGCGAAGCCAGAGTGAAGGATCCGGCTGCGGAAGTGGTCGACCAGGCGACCAACGTGGGGATCCCCCGGTCGCTGTTCGCCGGCCAGCACGAGGTGGAACCGGTCGTCGGTTATGGCACAGAGTGCCTCGACGAAGGCGGCTGGATCCTTGTCGGCTTCCCAGCGGTGATTCCACAAGACGGTGAAGCGGTCGGCTCGCCGACGGGAGGGGCCGTCCAGCCGCGAAAGGTCGATTCCAACCGGCAGCACCTGAGACTTATCACGAGCGGCAGCAACCGAGCCCGGCTCGATATCAAGGTGGGGGAGGGCGTTGAAGAAGTCGCTGAGGTGAAACCGGGAGTTGAACAGCACCCGATCGGCACTTCGCACCGAGCGCCAGTTGATCATTGCAAGCTCGTGACCGAACCTGTCCGGGTCGTATGTGAGCTGGTTCTCGTGCATGTAGAGCACCAGCGGAACCTTCTCCAGCCCCGCCTCATGTCGGAACCGGGCTGCGTCCATCATCGTAGAAGCCAGGACCACGGCAGGCTCATGTTCGACCTGGGACGCCAGCTTGCTGCCGGCATGGAGCAGCGTGGATTGCCAGCCCTCGCCCGAACTTGTCAGCAGGGTGATCTCGTGGCGGGATGCCGCCGCATAGCCTTCGGCCCAGCTTCGATGGGACCCGGCGAACCAGGGCTCGACGAGGAGGACGTTGCACGGAGGAGATGCCGTCACGGGGGCACGCTAATGGTGTTGAGCCAGCGTTGGCCGACGTCTCTGGCTCTCTTATCGGATTCTCAGGATGTAACGGCATACTTCTCCTCATGAGAGTCCTGGTTGTCGACGATGACGCCGCGGTTCGCAATTCCCTCGACAGGGCTTTGCGGCTCAACGGCTACACGGTGGACCTGGCTGTTGACGGTGCGGATGCCCTGCAACAGCTGCAGAAGGATCCGCCGGACGCCATGGTTCTTGACGTGCTGATGCCCAACACCGACGGCTTAGAGGTGTGTCGGAGGGTCAGGGCGCTCGGCGACCGGACACCGATTCTGATGCTGACAGCTCAGGACAGCGTCGCGCACCGGGTGAGCGGTCTCGATGCCGGAGCCGACGACTATCTGCCCAAACCGTTCTCGCTCGATGAGCTGCTGGCACGATTGCGAGCCCTTTTGCGTCGCACTGCTCGCGAGGGAACCTCCGATGACGGCACCCTTGAGTTCGCCGATCTGCGTATGGATCTCTCTACATTCGAAGTTTTCCTGGCCGATCGCAAAATCGAGCTGACCCGAACCGAGTTCAGCCTCCTCGAATTGTTCTTGCGCAATCCCCGCCAGGTGCTCACCCGCGACATCATCAACGAACGAGTGTGGGGCTACGACTTCCCCACCAGCTCCAATTCGCTGGAGGTATACGTGGGTTACTTGCGGCGCAAGCTGGAAGCTGAAGGGGAGCCGCGCCTCTTGCAGACAGTGCGTGGCTTCGGGTATGTGCTCCGCGAGCCATGAGTTTCCGCACCCGTATCACTCTCACCGCCGCCGGAGCGGTTGCCATTGCCGTAGCAGTTGTCTCGATCGCCGCCTGGCTGGCTTCGGCGCGTTCCCTGCGAAGTGAAGTCGATCGGGACCTGGAGGAAGCCGCATCTGAGCTGGTGACCGTCCCGCAGGGCTTTCTGCTTGGCGTTGTCAACCTCGAGGAGAACCTGTTCTTCAATGACGAGCTGTTCATAGAGATCCGGGGCCGCTCTCGTCGCAACCTGTTCGGGCCTTTGCCGGCTGGGCGCTTCGGCGGTGCCAGCGGTTTCGCCCAAGTCGTCGATGTGGAAGGGAACCTGATCAGCCTGGGAGGTGATCTCCGCATCCCCGCCGACTATGAGTATTTACCCATCGGCGAGCGAGTGCAGGCAATGGCCGCCGGCGTCGAAACAGAGACCTTTTTCGAGACTGCCGAAGTATCAGGCGAAACCGTCCGCATCCTCACCCGGCAGCTCATGCCGGGGCTTGCGCTGCAGGTGGCGAGGCCGCTCGATGAGGTCGAGGCCTCACTGCGCAAGCTTGCCGTGACTCTCGGTGTAGGCAGTGTTGCCGGAGTGGTTCTCGCCGCCGTTCTTGGCCTGGTGGTAGCCCAACTGGCCATTCGGCCGGTGGCGGCGCTCACTGCCTCGGCCGAGCACGTCGCCGAAACCAGAGACCTGAGCCATCGCATTGAGCTTCAATCGTCTGATGAGCTCGGCCGCCTGGGAGGGAGCTTCAACACGATGCTGGAGGCTCTCGAGAGCTCCGAGGCTGCTCGCCGCCAACTGGTGGCTGATGCATCCCACGAGCTGCGTACCCCCTTGACCAGCCTCAAAACCAATGTTGAGGTGCTGGCCGGCGCCGGGCCGCTGACCGAGAGCGATCGCCAGGCCCTGATTGGAGATGTCGTCGAGCAGCTCGACGAGCTCAACCTCCTCGTCACGGACCTCATTGACGCCGCTCGGGAGGAGGAGCCGATCGACTTGCTGGTTCCGCTTGCGCTCGACGACCTGGTGATCGAGGCCGTCGAGCGAGCCGAACGTAATCACCCCCGGATCGAGTTCCAGGTCACCTCCACACCTTGCCAGATGCGCGGAGTGCCGCGGCGCCTCAGCCGGGCGGTGGGAAACTTGCTCGACAACGCTGCCAAGTGGAGCGGGGACGGAGGCACAGTAGAGATCACTGTGGCAGCCTGCGTTGTGACGGTGCGCGACCACGGCCCGGGCATTGCCGAGGCCGACCTCCCGCATGTGTTCGATCGCTTCTATCGAGCGGTCGATGCCCGGGCGATGCCGGGCTCCGGCCTGGGTCTGGCCATTGTCGACCAGGTAGCCACCACCCACGGAGGGACTGTGTCGGCACGAAATCATCCTGATGGAGGAGCCGAGTTCCGCCTCTCCTTCTCAGCGGGTTCTTAGGTGGCTCTCAGCAGGGTTTAAGACAAGATGATCAATGTGACTATCAAGCCCGAGAAGGAGTTCGGATGAAGCAGTTAGTAGCGGCCCTGGCAGTCCTGATTGCTGTGGTGGCAGGGATTTCGTGGGCCACCTCGCGATCTTCGTCGGCCCAGGAGCGGGACCCTGCCGTTGAGACGCCGGCACCGGACGAGGATTCGCCGGCACCGCTCGAGGATCTGCGCAACTCGCTGGACGAGTTCGCCGAGTGTCTGCGCGACCAGGGCATAGAGGTGCCGGACTTTGACCAGGGTGAGGGCCGATACGGCTTCCACTTCGAATTCGATTCGGAGGACCTCGAAGCCCTCGCTGAGGCTCACGAGGCGTGCGGCGATGCTCTTCCCTTCGGGGAGTTCGCCCATCCGTTCGGCGGAAGATCTTTCGACCTGGACGGTTTCTCCTTTGGCGAAGACTTTCCCTTTGGAGGGAGGCTTGGTGGTGACCTTTTTGGCTTCGGCTTCGGTGGCGCACTCGACGTCGACGAGCTTGCTGAATGCTTGAGCGAGCTGGGCACGTTTGAGGACGTGGACGATGTCAAGGCTCAGCTCGAGCAGTGCCTCCCGGCCCGCGGAGACTTCGAGTCCTGGCTGGAGGGATTCGACGGAGAAGAATTCTCTTTCGGCGGCCGTCACGGATTCGGGTTTTTCGACGGCCCCTGGCGTTTCGGCTTTGATTTCGACTTCGACGGCGCGCTTGATCTCGAGGATCCAGACGGGGAAGGCTCCACGTTCGAAGGGGCGGTTGCCTGACCCGTCCCCGGTAGACTTCGTCGGAATGTCCCGGCTGATTCCTCCACGTTTAATTGAGCTGCTGGCGGGCGCTCTTGCGGGCCCCGAGGATCGGCTCCGTAGTGCCACGGTGCCGACGGAAATGGATCCGCTCGATCTGGTTCGTGCCGGCGCTCGTTCCTTCGGTTGGGCTGGATATTTTCGCAGCCCGACCGGTTCGGAGCTCGGAGGTTTGGGCGCCGCCTGGCGCTCCAACGTCCGGTCGGGAGCAGGACGCCTTCAGGAGTTGCACGAGGCGGTGGAGGGCGTAGCTACCGATACGCCGCTGCTGGTGGGGTTCGCTTTCGGTCATCAGGGTCCCCGCCTTCCAGAATGGGATGGGTTTGCTCCGGCCACCGCAGTCCTCCCGCTGATACTCGCCAATTCCGAGTCTGGAACCCTGACGATCTCTGTCCCGGCCGGACGTTCGGCAGATGAGGCGCTAAGGGCGCTCAGCTTCCTGGCGATCCCGGAACCAGCCCTCGCATTCGAGGCCGCCGATCATGTGATTGAGTCCCGACCCTCACCGGCCGAGTGGCGGGCAGAGGTGATGGAAGCCCTCGGAGCCATTCACTCTGGAGCGCTGGAAAAGGTGGTGCTAGGGCGATCGGTGAGCGTGCGCACGGACGTGCCGGCTCTACCGTTCGACGTGTTGACGAGCCTTCGGAACGGTTATCCAGAGTCGTATCGCTTCGGATGGCAAGAGGGCGACGCTGTCCTGGTGGGAGCCAGCCCCGAGCTATTGGTAGCGCGACATGGCTTGGATATCACCTCGAACCCGTTGGCCGGATCGGCGGCTCGAGGCGAAGGCGACCAGGAGGATGAGCGTTTGGGTAGGGCGCTGATTGCTAGCGACAAGGATCGCAGTGAGCACGTCTTTGTGGTTGAGGACATGGCTGCCAGGTTGGAACCTCTGACAGAACGGTTGTTAGTGCCGAGCGAGCCGCAGCTGCGGAAGTTCCAGACCGTGCAACATCTATCGACTCAGATAACCGGAACGCTGCGAGCCCCCATGTCGGTGCTCGAACTGGCGCACAGGCTTCATCCGACGCCGGCCGTCGGGGGCAATCCGCGTGATGAGGCCCTGGCGTTTCTTGACAAGATCGAGTCGATCGATCGAGGCTGGTATGGAGGGGGCATCGGCTGGACGAGACCCGACGGCGAGGGCGAGCTTGCACTGGCTTTGCGCTGTGGGCTGCTCCGGGACCACACCGCTCATCTTTACGCCGGTGCCGGCATTGTTGCCGCCTCCGACCCCGAGGAGGAGCTGTTAGAAACGCGGCTCAAGCTCCGGCCCATGCTCGACCTTCTGTCAGCCAGCTAGGAGGGCAACTTCGAGTCGACCTACGAGCTCCTCAATTGCCTCAGCAGCTGCTTCCCGCCGGGTGCGGAGCTCGATGAGCTGCGGGCCGGCAGGAGCCTGCGAGACCAGCTCGGCGAGCCGGGCAGTGTTATGGGGCCGGTGGTAGCGGATATCGAAGAGGTTGGCCGCCTTTTCGAAGTCGAGGCCATGCGGGGCCGCGAAGATCTCCTCGAACTCGGGTAGCGACGCCTGGGGGAGCATGTGAAAGATGGCTCCTCCATCATTGTTGATGGCGATTATCGTCGCGTCGAGGTTGTAACGACTCGCAGAGGCCAGAGCCGTCATGTCGTGGACCAGGGACAGGTCCCCGGCCAGCAGGTACACGGGATCAGAGGCCACTGCCGCGGTTCCAAGCCCACTGGAGATGAATCCGTCGATACCGCTGGCTCCCCGGTTGGAGCGGAGCCCGAGACTGGTTGGGCTGGTGGATTGCAGCAGGTCGACGTACCGGATGGGCATCGATGCGGCCACCCACAGCTTCGCCGGGCTCGGCAGCGAGCCCAGGACCGCGGCAACGATCGCCAACTCGGAGAAGCCATGCGCGGTTATGTCGTCGAGAACCTTGCGGGCCGATGCCTCGGCCTCCATCCACTGATCCAGCCAGTCGCGGGGCGGGGCCCTGGTGACGAGCTTGGCCACGCCGGTGGCGGTGGGGCCCGGATCGGCCGCCATGACAATCCCGGCGCTGCCACTCGGATCCGGTGCGCCGAGGAGGTTTACCACTGCATGGGTCATCTGCGGATTCGAGCTCAGCCACGAATTGATGGCTTTGGATGTGGGCACGGATCCGAATCGGAGCACCGCCTCGGGAGCGATTCTGTCGAGAAACCCGGCTCGAGCCATCGCGTCTCCGGTGGCCAGGACCTGGCTGAGGTCGTGGCCCCCTGTGCGCAGGCCCGACAGGGGATCGGCCAGCACCGGCCACGCCAGAGCGCGTGCCAGGTCGGTCGTCGCTGTGGCCAGCGAGGGGTCGTTGCCGGGGCCGGCCAGGATTACGCCGCGTTTACCCTCGACCGCTGCCGCGAGTCGGCGGAGGGACTCCTCGTCAGGGCTGTTGGCAGTTGTCGTCCAGGAAGCCGCAGCATCGGCGAGCCCCAGCTCCGGGATGTCCCCGGCCGGTGTCAACGGCTCCGCAAATGGGAGGTTGATGTGAACCGGGCCCGGCGGCGGCGCGATCGCGCTGGTCCATGCCCTGGCCGCCGTTGCCTGCGTTCGGGCCAGCGTGGTTGCCTCTGGAAGTGGAGCGTCGTGAAACCACTTCACGGAGCTCCCGTACAGGTCAACTTGATCGATGGTCTGGTTAGAACCGGTGCCGCGGAGTTCCGGAGGCCGGTCGGCTGTGAGCAGCAGCAACCCGGTCTGGCCGTATCTGGCTTCGATGACGGCCGGGTACAACTCGGCAGCGGCTGTGCCTGAGGTGGTAACGACCGCCACCGGGCGGCCGGTTTCCTTGGCGATTCCGAGAGCGAAGAATGCGGACGAGCGCTCATCATGGTGGATCCAGTGGCGAACATCGGGATGGCGAGCGAGAGCAATTGCCAGGGGTGTGGATCGACCCCCCGGACTGAGGCACACGTCCCGCAAACCGTGGGCTGCGAGCTCGTTAATGAAGGCCACGGTGACGTGGTAGGGATCCGGCATGCGAGAGAGGTTAGGTCGAGTGAGCCTGCGACGGGACCTGGCTCGTGCAGAGACCCGCCTAGCCACCTAAAGTGGTGTAGGCACGGAGGTAAGGGCTTTGACGCTGGTGGGATTCGTAGGATTGTGGGCCGGGCTGGCAGCCCTCACATTGATTTTCCTGATGCTTCCAACCTGGCGTCCGCCTAAATGGCTCTGTGACGGCACGGGTCTGCCGATATTTCCCCGCAATGCCTGGAAACAACCCTCAGCCGACGGCGGCACCGATAGCCAGTAGCACCCCCACCGCCAGGTGCAGTCGAGCCGTTTGCTTGAGGGCCCCGATGAGGGGAGGCCCGGCAGTCTCTCTGAAAACTGCCTGAACCGGCCGCACAGCCAGCGGCACTGCGGCTAAAGCCAGCATCGTCCAGCGGGGAGTGAGCTCGGGAATGACGAACGCCACGATGGCAAGGAAGGCGCCCACGACCAGACCGGCATAGAGTCGGGCGGTTCGTGAGCGACCGAGAAGCACTGCCAGAGTCCGCTTCCCGGCCACCGCATCCGTATCGATATCCCGGATGTTGTTGACCACCAGGATCGCCGTTACGAGCAGTCCCACGGGGATCGACAGGAGCCACGCCTCCGCCGGTGCCGTTGAATCGTGGACGTAGCGGCTCCCCACGGTTGCCACCACTCCGAAGAAGAGAAAGACGAATACCTCGCCCAGCCCGAGGTAGCCGTATGGCTTGGGCCCGCCAACGTATCCGAGGGTGGCGAGGATGGAGAAGACTCCTATGACGATGACGGGCCAGCCGGCGATCACGGCCAGGTAGATGCCTCCGGCCGCTGCTACCGCGAATAAGACCCACACCCCGGTCCAGATCTGGCGAGGAGCCAGCAATCCTTCCGCTACCACCCTGGTGGGCCCGATGCGGTCCAACGAGTCGGCTCCCCGGCTTGCATCGGAGGCGTCGTTGGCGAAGTTGGCCGCGATTTGGATAGCGAGGGCAGCCAGGAGGGTCACGACGAAGGCATCCGCACGAAAGGCACCCTCAACGACGTTGCTGCCGATCTTGAACCAGTCCCCGGACGTCGCCCCGCCCGGGGACTCGCCCCATGCCAAGCCGCCCCCCACCAGGACGGGCACTACGGCCGCCCACAACGTCGCGGGCCGGGCCGCCAGCAGCCAGGCCCGGGTCCGGGTCACGGCAAACGCGGATATTTGGAGAAGTCGGGCGGGCGCTTCTCGTTGAAAGCGTCGCGCCCTTCCTTACCTTCCTCAGTCATGTAGAAAAGCATCGTGGCGTCGCCCGCCAGTTGTTGCTGTCCGGCCGCCCCGTCGGCGGCGGCGTTGATGGCGGCCTTTACGAAACGAATGGCCATCGGCGACTTCTCGAGAATTTCTCTGGACCAGGCGATGGTTTCGCTTTCCAGCTCGGCAAGTGGCACCACCTTGTTGACCATGCCCATCTCGAATGCCTCCTCGGCTGAGTATCGGCGGCACAAGTACCAGATTTCCCTGGCTCGCTTGTCACCCACCATCCGGGCGAGCAGGGCCGAGCCATAGCCGGCGTCGAACGAGCCAACCATCGGGCCGGTCTGGCCAAACACGGCGTTGTCGGCCGCGATCGTCAGGTCGCACACGAGGTGGAGAATGTGGCCTCCACCGATGGCGTAACCCGCCACCATGGCGATGAACGGCTTAGGCGTGCGGCGCATCTGGATCTGCAGGTCGAGCACGTTGAGGCGGGGGGTGCCCTTGGAGTCGAGATAGCCGCCATCACCGCGTACTTTCTGGTCCCCTCCCGAGCAGAAGGCTTCGTCTCCGGCGCCGGTAAGGATGATGACCCCGATGTCGGTGTCGTCGCGAGCGTCGTCGAATGCATCCGCTAGATCGAACAGAGTGGTTGGCCGAAATGCATTGCGCACTTCGGGCCGGTTGATCGTGACCTTGGCGATCCCCTCGGACTTCTCGTAGAGGATGTCCTCGTACTCACCTGCGGGTTCCCATTGCACTGTCATGGATCGGAAGGGTAGTCCCGCCCTCTTGTCCTCACCCGGGCCGGCGTAGCCTGGATTCCATGGATCATGTTGACCGTTTCGGCATTCTTCAACCGGACCGGATCGCCGTTGAAACCCCGGACCGTTCGGTCAGCTATGGCGAACTGGCGGCGCTGGTCAGCCGGGGCTCGGGTGCCCTGGCGGGCTTGGGGGTGAACCCTGCCGATCGGGTTGCCGTTTTGGCCAGGAACGACCTGCCGACCCTGGTGGCGATGTGGGCGGTGCCCCGGATGGGCGGAGTAATCGTTCCGCTCGACCCGGCTCGCGGTGCCGACGAGCTGCAAGCCCGGCTCGACCTGGTGGAGGCCTCGCTGGTCTTGTGGGACGAGAGCGAGCCGACAGCCGGCCGGTCCGTACAGGCGACGGACTCCCTATTCAATGGACGGGCTGTTGAGCCGCATCCGCATGCTCCGGACGATCTCCACAGCATTTTTTTCACCTCAGGATCAGATGGAGAACAGAAAGCCGTTCGACTGACCTGGGGCAACCACGAGGCATCAGCGGAAGCTTCCGCCGAGCGCCTTCCCTTAGGACCAGACGATCGGTGGCTCGCCGTGATGCCACTTTTCCACCTCGGGGGATTCGCAGTGACCTACCGCACCTTCCGGGCTGGTGGCACGGTCATTCTCGAACCACGCTTCGATCCGAAGCTATTTGCCGCCTTCAATAACCTCACATACATGTCACTGGTGCCGACAATGCTGAGCCGGCTCCTCGCCGAGGCAGCAGCCGGTGGTCCGTCCCAAGCCACCCTGCTCGGGGGCGCGCCCGCTCCGCCATCCCTGGTTGAGGCCGCTGATGCTGCCGGCCTCAAGATCGCCCGCACCTACGGCCTCACTGAGGCCGCCTCGCAGGTGGCAACGGCACTTCCCGGCGACGGGCCGGGGGCTCTCCCTCTCACCGGCATTACCGTCGAGGCGGGCAGAGGTCCAACCGATTTGGCGGCTATCTCTGTGGATGGTCCGATGGTTAGCGCCGGTTATTGGGGGGAACCTGACCGAACCGGTCCGCACCAGACGGGTGACATTGGCTACCTCGACGACTCAGGCCGATTACACGTAGTGGGCCGGGCTCACGGCGTGATCATCAGCGGTGGCGAGAACATTCATCCCGCTCAGGTGGAGCGGGTTTTGGCTGAGGTCCCGGGAGTGCTGGCAGTGGCGGTGTTCGGGGTTCCAGATGTTGAGTGGGGCGAACGAGTGGAAGCGGTGCTGGTCGCACCCAAACTCGAAGCGCAACTCGACCAGATCAAGTCTCACGCGTCCGAGCGTCTGGCTCCCTTTCAAGTCCCCAAGCGGTGGCATTTTGTCGGGGAGGTGCCGATCGGGGATACCGGCAAAGTCGACCGCCTTAGGCTCATCGAGCTCGCTCGAGAGGAGGGTGGATGAACCTGGGATTGAAAGACAAACGAGCGCTGGTGGCGGCGGCTTCGGACGGTCTTGGGTACGCCGTGGCACATGCGCTGGCCGCGGAAGGTGCGGCGGTAGCAATCTGCGCCCGCGACGGTGATCGGCTCCAGGCGGCAGCGACGAAGATGGTCGAAGATACCGGAGCCACAATCCACCCCGCCGTTTGCGACATCACCTCGGGCGACTCCCTGCGGGCCTGGGTAGACGACTCGGCCGACAAGCTGGGCGGCAGTCTTGACATCGTGGTTCCTAACGCCGGTGGTCCTCCGGCGGGAACCTTCGCCGAGACAACTGAAGAAGGTTGGGCCGCGGCTTTCCAGTTGCTCTTGATGTCGGCCATCCGCTTTGCCTCCGCCAGCAGGCCGCACCTGCGCCCTGGAAGCAACATGTTGTATATGACTTCGATTTCACTGCGGGAGCCAATGGGCAACCTGGTTTACAGCACGGTCATGCGCCCCGGCGTGGCAGCTTTGGCGAAAACTTTGGCCAACGAGTGGGTTGACGACGGGATCCGGGTCAACCACCTGATTCCGGGCACTATTGCCACGCCCCGCATCGACGAATTCGAGGCAGATCTAGCCGGGCGACAGGGCGTCGGTGTGGAGGATGTTCACAGGGCTCGATCGGCTGACATCCCTATGGGCCGATATGGGACGATGGAGGAATTCGCTGCCGCCGCCGTCTTCCTGGTGAGCGACGCTGCCAGCTACATCACCGGAGCCACGCTTCAGGTTGACGGAGGCAAGATCAAGGCGGTCTTCTAGGAGGGTGACCGGCTAGGGCGAACCCTGGAAAATGTCAGACTCACAGGTCACACTGGCTTAATGGACGAGCGAGTGAGCGCCACGATCATTCACGTGGACCTGGACGCGTTCTACGCGTCCGTCGAGCGCCTCAAGGACCCGACCCTGGAGGGGAAGCCGATGGCGGTGGGTGGTGGTGTCATCCTGTCGCCTTCCTATGAAGCCCGCCAGTTTGGGGTGAGGTCGGGGATGGCGATTGGGGCGGCTCGGCGGTTGTGCCCGAGGCTGGTGACGGTGTCCGGTTCTTTCGGCGACTACACCCGACTGAGTGACCAGGTGTTCGAAGTGTGCCGCGATTACACGCCGGTGGTAGAGCAGACGTCTATCGATGAGGCCTTCCTCGATGTGGCCGGGTCGGTCCACTTGTTCGGACCTGCCACTGAGATCGCCCGACAGATTAGAGAAGACGTCGCCCGGGTCACCGGGCTCCCCCTGTCCGCCGGGATCGCCAGGACGAAGTTTCTTGCCAAGGTGGCAAGCCGCGAAGCCAAACCGTCGGGACAGATTGAGGTCAAGCCGGAAGGTGAGTTGGAATTTCTGCATCCGCTTGACGTCGGAGTGATCTGGGGGGTTGGCGCCGTTACGCGGAAGCGACTTGCCGAGCTCGGCATCAAGACCGTTGGCGACCTGGCTGCCGCCCCCGCCGGTACGCTGAGTGTGCGGCTTGGGCCCGGGCTTGGTCGTCATCTTCACGCTCTGGCCTGGAATCGGGACCAGCGTCTTGTCACCACCTATAGGCGGGCGCGAAGCATTGGAGCCCAAAGTGCCCTGGGGCGCTGCACGCCCAGCCAGGAGCATCAGGCGATACTGGCGAGCCTGGCCGATCGGATCGCCCGGAGGTTGCGGTCGAAGAACCGCTGGGCTCGAACCATCACGCTGCGAATACGTTTTTCAGACATGAGCTCGGCCACCAGGAGCTTCAGCCTCGGAACCCCCATCGCCACCTCGGCTGCCATCCACGGTGTCGCCTTGCAGCTTCTCGAGCTCGGCAGGTCGGCGGGTCCGCAGCCTGTGACTCTGCTCGGACTTTCATTGACCAATATTGTGACAACCCCCCACATTCAGCTGGAGCTCGGCCTTGACGGTGCCGACGTCAATGTCGCTGATAGCGGATCAGAGGTGGCTCATCAGCGGCTGGAGCTCGAGCGGGCGGTCGACGAGCTGCAGCGGCGATTTGGGAGAGATGCGGTTTCCCGCGCGTCTACGGGTCTTGGACCCGGTGGCGTTCCCGACGAGTTCCGGGACCTGGCAGTTCCGCGGGATGAGCGCTCGTCTGATGAAGACGGCTAATTCACCCGGCTATTTGAAGGCGTAGAAGTTGCCGTCCCGGGACGCCACGTAGATGGCGCCTTTCCACACCGCCGGCGTGCTTTCGATGCATCCAGTTTCGAGATCCAGCTGCCACAGGGCCCGGGGGTTGGCGGGCTCGGCAACGTCATAGGCGCGCAGCCCACCTCCCTCCTCGCAGTTGATTGAGACCACAAGTGTGCCGTCCACGAGCACCGGTGACGACCAGGCATGATGGCCCACCTCACGGCGCCACAGCACTTCGCCGGTCTCGGTGTCGACCGCCAGGAGCTCGCCGGGATGAGTGGTTGTGTAAAGAACCCCATCGCCGAGGGCCGGCGTGGCCCACAGGCCGCCATCATCTCCCGGGAAAAGAGGCGGTACGGGGATGCCCCACACGTACGGGTCTTCTCGCCCCGGATCTAGCTTGATGAGCTGTCCGAGCTCCAGCGCCCGGGGCCGAAACTCCTCCAGCTCCGCCGACACATAAAGCATTCCCCGGGAGTCGATCACGATGGTGGCATCGACATCTTCACCAACCCAGTAGTCGAAAACGATGGGCGCTTCGCCCTGGTCGATGTTGGTCAAATCCAGTCCCAGCACCCGGCCGCCCGAGTTGGCCAGATAGACGACGTCCTCAAAGATCGCTACCGAGCCCTCGATGCTGACGTTGCGGCCAACCTTAGAAATGAGCTCATCGTCGTAGGAAGGAGTAGAGAAGATCAGCTCGGGATCGACCTGCACCAGGCCTTCTTCGTCGAGGCTTCGGTTGAGCTTCCAGACATAGAAGATCCCATTCTCTCCGCCCTCGAAGAGCAGGTCGTCGATGATTGTTGGGTTGCCGTCCCAGTCGTTATTCCAGATGGAGCCGGGGGGTGTGAAGAAGGACCACAGTTCCGATGGGGAGCTGCGATCGAGCGCGACGATGCGAATCCGATCATCCCGCGAACCAAAATAGATGAGGGGGAAGCCGTCGGGGTCGAGGGTGACGGAGCCCTTGTTGATGTCGAGCGTTGGGAACTCTGGCCTGATGGTCTCTCCGGTGGCGGCGTCGAGGAAGTGGACAGCATGGTCGTACGCCCCGAAAATCAATTCGGTAACCCCGTCTTCCCGTTCCCAAACCACAGGCTGGCCGGTCCAGCCGCTTCCGCACCACTGGGTTACCTCGCCCCCTACCGACGATGGGCCACAGCCAACCTCGAAGGTCCAGGCGATCTCAGGGTTCTCGGGCACAGGCCCGGCGCCGTACCAGGTCCGGCTCGGATTGCCCCGGAACTGCAGCAGGCCTTGCACCGGGCCGTCCCTCGGCTCCAGGACCGTGCGGGCGTCGACGAATCGGGTCAGTGGCTCAGCGGGCAACGTAGTGGTAGTGGCCGGCCGTTCCACCACGGCGATGGTCGTGGTGGTCTGGGGGACTGTTGTGGTTGTGGTGCTGGCCAGGGTGCCTTCCTCAACAGCACCGGAAAGGGGAGAGCAGGCGGCCAGCACGAGTGAGAGCGCGGCCAGGATTCGGATCACGTCGGGATGATACTGATTTCGCGGTTTTTTGAGGTTCAACTCCTATGCTGGCTCCACCGTGACCCTCTCTTCACTGCAGCGGTCGATCGCGTGGCCCATCTCGTTCTGGAAGCGCCTCCGTCGTGCCGACGTCCCGCTGTATGCGGCCGCGGTTGCGTTCAATAGCTTCTTTGCCCTGGTTCCGTTGGTACTGGTACTGGTAGTGGCCGCCTCATTCCTGGGACGCGACGTCGGAGCACTCGACCGCACTCTGGAATCCGTAGGGCTCTTCGCGCCGGCGGCAGTGACCGACGTAATCCGCGACATGATTCTCGATGTCCAGAGCCAGCTCGACGGGCGTCAGGGTGTTCTCATTGCTTTCGGCGTGCCCCTTTCCCTATACATCGGATCCCGGGCCGTGGTTGCCATGCAGCGGGCCCTGGCCAGGGTGGAAGGCCAGGTGGAGCATCGCTCGCGGTGGCATGTTCGGCTGGTTGGCATCGGGCTCACGCTTGCGGCCGGGAGCGCCCTGGTGGTCACGACATTTCTACTTGTTGTAGGGGGAGTTTTCACCAGCTACATAGAGGAGGAGACGGGCATCAGCTTCCTGGCGACCGTCTACTCCATATTGCGGATCCCCCTGGCGTCGCTGGGCCTCTTCCTCTTCTTGCGAGTGCTCTATCACTGGGGTCCACCCGAGCCGCTGCCGGCCACATGGATCGCGGCCCTGGTCGGCACCACCGGGACTGTTGGCGCCAGCCTTCTCTTCGGCCTCTATCTGGGTAATGCAGACGACCTTGGCACCACGATCGGGGCGTTGGGTGGCGTCGCCTTCGCACTCCTCTGGCTCTATGTCGGAGCGCTGGCAACGATCATTGGAGCGGCGATGGTGACTTCGGCCTGGCGATATCTCGAAACGGGGGAGATGCCTCTGGCGCGTCCGTATTAGGAGGGTGGTCGGCCTCTAGGGGCCTGTTGAGTAATGCCGTTGTCGAGAGCGACGGCCAGGCGCGCCAATCGCAAGGACGAGGTTTCGCTACTCCTCGGAGCGGAATGGCGGGGCTGAGGACGCCGCGAGTGGTGATGGCTGGTCGTCGAAATCGGCGACATGCTTTGCTCAGCGGGCTCCTAGGCGGCGTCGTCTCGTTTTGCCACTTCGCGGGCAATGTCGGCGAGGTCTCGATCGACGACGGATACCTCGATGAACTCTGGTGCCAGTGAGGCGAGGCTCTCCCGTGCGGGTGAGGTGCCCACCCAGATGATCCGGCGAACGCCGGCGTCGGCCAGGGCTTCCTCCCAGGCTCGAATCACAGCCTCGGGATCGCCGGCAAATGAACGCACCCGCTCGTCAAATGCTGCTTCGGCTATCAGCACGGCAGTGAAGGCGTTGAGTGCCGCCGGGCCGATGTGGGAAGCATCGGAAACATCGCCGATCGCGACTTTTACTCCGAGCTTCTTCAATTCGGCCCCCGCTGCAGGCCGGGACACGAAAGCGCGCACTTCACCCTGCCGATCGAGCAGGGCGTTGACGACCGCACGACCGACCCCAGTATCGGCTCCGATAACGATTGCCGGCATGGCGGGATTCTAGGAGGGTGGTTGGTAGTGCCGTTGCGTAGATCGGCGGTCGGACGCGCCAGTCGCAAGGACGAGGCTTCGTCACTCCTCGGGTGGAATGGCGAGGCCGAGGACGCTGCGAATGGTGATGACCGGCCGTCGAGATACGTGGCATGCATTACCGACCGGCCTCCTATGAGTCAATAGATGGTCGGAATTCCGCCATATGACGGAACGAAGCAGTGCACCGTTTCGTTGTGTAGTCGTGAGAACAGGGCAGCGAGGGCCAGGTCTATCCGTCTCCCCGCTTCCTCGACCCCCCTCCTCCCCTGTTCTCACGCCAAGTCTCCGGGGAAACCTCTTCGTTACACCCCGGGATGCGCCATAATAGGATCCGCTAGGTGAATTGGAAGGGCCTTCATGGCAACCGTTGATATCGATCTGGGATCGTACAAGCTTGGGTGGCACGACACCGAGGAGGACTACGTCTTCAAGCCTAAGAAAGGCTTGAACGAGGAGATCATTCGCGAGATTTCGGCTATGAAAAAAGAGCCCGACTGGATGCTTCAGTTCCGGCTCAAGGCCTATCAGCGGTTCCTCCGCAAGCCAATTCCCACCTGGGGTGGCGGTGGTGCCCTCGATGACATCGATTTCGACGACATCTACTACTACATCAAGCCGACCGAGGGCCAGGCCAAGGATTGGGATATGGTCCCCGATTCGATCAAGGAGACTTACGAGAAGCTCGGAATCCCCCAGGCCGAGCGCAAGTACCTGGCCGGGGTGACGGCGCAATATGAAAGCGAAGTTGTCTACCACAAAAATCGCGAGGATCTCGAAGCCCTGGGTGTTCTTTTTTGCGACATGGACACCGCAGTGCGGGAGTACCCCGAGATTGTCCAGGAGTACTTCGCCACGATCATCCCGCCCAACGACAACAAGTTTGCAGCGCTCAACTCGGCCGTGTGGTCGGGCGGCTCGTTCATCTATGTTCCGCCCGGGGTCCACGTCGACCAGCCCTTGCAAGCCTATTTCCGCATCAACGCCGAGAACATGGGCCAATTCGAGCGCACTCTCATCATCGTCGACGAAGGCGCCTACGTGCATTACGTCGAGGGTTGTTCGGCTCCGGTGTGGACTTCGGACTCGTTGCACTGCGCCGTAGTCGAGATCGTGGTCAAGGAGGGTGGCCGCTGCCGGTATACAACCATCCAGAACTGGTCAAACAACGTCTACAACCTGGTCACGAAGCGGGCCGCCGCCTACAAGAACGCCACGATGGAATGGGTCGACGGCAACCTCGGGTCGAAGCTCACCATGAAGTACCCGGCCGTCTGGCTGATGGAAGAGGGTGCTCATGGCGAGGTGCTGTCAGTCGCCTTTGCCGGTAACGGCCAGCATCAGGATGCCGGCGCCAAGATCGTCCACGCCGCGCCCAACACCACGTCGCTGATTACTTCCAAGTCGGTCTCCAAGGACGGTGGCCGGGCCGGCTACCGTGGGCTGGTGCGAGTCGAGGACGGCGCCGAGGGTGTGAAGTCATTCGTTCGCTGTGATGCATTGATTCTCGATGAGGACTCGCGCTCTGACACCTATCCCTACATGGAAATCGAGGAAGCCGACGCTCAGATCGGTCATGAGGCGACGATTTCCAAGGTCGGGGACGATCAACTTTTCTATCTGATGAGCCGGGGCTTGTCCGAGGAAGAAGCCACCACCATGATCGTGGCCGGCTTCATAGAGCCCATCGTCAAAGAGCTCCCCATGGAGTACGCGGTTGAGCTCAACCGCCTCATAGAGCTGCAAATGATCGGGAGCGTCGGCTAACGCCTTCTGGTGAGCTCGCTTCCGCACAGGGGCAGGATGTTGCCCGAAGACCGGGCGCGGGGGACTGGGGGCCGGGCGCAACGCCGCTACG
>Ga0255057_10000330_pt1 | contig 26901 bp, 27 predicted proteins | sample Cases_109_6_MG_FD_189022 | JGI IMG/M metagenome (GOLD analysis project Ga0255057, IMG submission 189022) | Seawater microbial communities from Amundsen Gulf, Northwest Territories, Canada - Cases_109_6 | ecosystem: Environmental > Aquatic > Marine > Gulf | place: Canada: Northwest Territories... | reverse complement strand
ACCTGCCCCTCGTTCTCTTCGTAGAGGGCGCTCCACTCAAGAACCCCAGCACGGATGAGTTGGCTGAGAGGGTTGGACTTCAGAGTCACGCAAGCTCTCCTACCTATGACGTCGCCATTGTCGGTGCAGGACCGGCCGGACTAGCTGCCGCCGTATACGGATCCTCTGAAGGCTTGAAGACTGTCCTCATTGAGGCTTCTGCCCCCGGTGGCCAAGCGGGACAATCCACGTTGATCGAAAACTACCTGGGCTTCCCCAAGGGAATCAGCGGAGCCGACCTGGCGCGCCGGGCGTACTCACAAGCAACCCGCCTCGGTGCCGAGATCCTGGTGCCTGCCACCGTCGAAGCCGTGGAACGCAAGGACCCGTTCAAGATCTTGAGAATGGCCGACGGGTCGACCATCACCTCCAAAGCGCTGATTGTCACCAGTGGCGTCGAGTATCGAAGACTTTCAGCAGAAGGTCTCGACAAGCTCACCGGGGCCGGGGTCTACTACGGAACGTCGAACATCGAGGCCAACTATCACCGCGATCAGCCGATGTTTGTGGTTGGCGGAGGAAACTCTGCTGGACAGGCTGCCCTTTTCCTTACGCGCTTCACCGACTCGGTGACGATTGTGATAAGAGGTGCTGATCTCTCCTCAACGATGTCGCAATATCTGATCGACAACATTGAAACAAACGAGTCGGTGTCGGTCAGCTCCGAACATCGAATCCTCGAGGCGCGCGGCGACAGCCACCTGAGGTCAATCGTCCTCGAGAACATCTCGACCGGGGAGGCAGAAGAGGTCGATGCTGCCGCCCTCTTCATCTTCGTCGGTCAGCGAGCCCACACCGACTGGCTCGATGATTTGGTTCAGAAGGATGACAGTGGATTCATACTTTCCGGCAACGACCTCGGCCCGCTGAAGGGTTGGAGCGTGGAGCGCGACCCTCTGCCTCTCGAGACATCGGTACCCGGAGTTTTTGTTGCGGGTGACGTTCGCCACGGCTCAATTCGACGTGTCGCCGGCGCCACGGGTGAAGGAGCGACGGCTATCCGGTTCGTGCATCAGCACCTGGCATCCCTGTGACCACAGCTGACAGTCTCCGAAACCTTCCCTATTTCGCTGACCTCCCGGAGGAACTTCTTGAGAGAGTCGCTGCCGGTTCGGAAAACGTCGACCTCGACGCCGGCACCGTGATCATCGAAGAAGGAAGCGAGAGTGAGGAGATGTACGTGGTCATCACCGGCGAGCTGGTGGTCACCAAGCAAGGGTCCGCCGAGAAGGAGGTGACTCTCGCCCGACTCAACCCTGGAGACGTCGTTGGCGAGATTGCACTGCTCGACCAGGCCCCGCGAACCGCGACCGTAACCACCGCCATGCCATCCGGTCTGATTCGCATCCCGGCCGCCTCGTTCGAGGAGTTGCTCTCCGACGCCAACGTGGTGAGACGAATGTTTGGCACAGTCACATCACGGCTCCGAGGAATCGAAGACACCTTGCGTCACGAGGAACGAATGGCAGCGCTGGGAAAGATGGCTGCACAACTGATGCATGAACTGAACAACCCGGCGGCCGCCGTTGGAAGAAGCACCAGCGAATTGAATCGGGTCTACGAGGAGCTCAACGACGAGGCTACGGCGCTGGCCCGATCTCTCGGAGACGGTGTCGACTTCATCCGTCCCGACCCGCCGCCCGAATTAAGTCCGATCGAGGCAAGCGACCGAGAAGATGAACTGGCCGCATATCTCGAAGAACTCGGTATCGCTGATGCCTGGGAGCTGGCGTCAGGGATGGTCGCGTCGGGCTGGAGCCCGAGTTTGTTGGGCGCGGCGCTCGAAGGAGTCGATGGAGGCCTGAGAACACACTTCGCCCGATGGGTCGGACTTCGGGCAACGGCCGGTCAGCTGATCAGTGAGATCGGTATTGCCGCGGGCAGGGTCTCCGAACTGGTGCGCATTGTCAAGGAATACTCCTATCTCGACCAGGCACCCATTCAGGAGGTGGTGATCACAGCCGGTATCAAGGACACGTTGGTCCTGCTCAAACACAAGCTCTCCGGAATTGATGTTGTTGTCGAATTCCCTGCGGACTTGCAGCCAGTGGAAGTGCCTGGCCGTGATCTCAACCAAGTTTGGACCAATCTGATCGACAACGCAGCCGACGCCATGGACGGTGACGGAACGCTGACGATCTCAGCCGCCAACGATTCGGACGTCGTCCGTGTGACCATCAGCGATACCGGCCCTGGGATACCCTCTGATACGGCCGAGCGCATCTTTGACCCGTTCTTCACAACCAAGGAACCAGGAAAAGGAACCGGTCTTGGGCTCCACACGGTTCACACCATCATCACCCGGATCGGTGGTGAGATCGATCTCAAAACCGATGAAAATGGGACAACTTTCGTGGTGACGCTTCCCACAGCCGGCTAGAGCAGAGGCACGTTCCCGCCGTCGCCTCGTGGTAGAAGAGTGACAAACCGGCCCCGCCGACCGCCCAGGCAAGCGAAGCCAAACCACCCTACGATGCGTCGTCCCAGACTGGCGTGTCTTTCACGGCCGTCGAAATGCCGCCCGGGAGCGAGCCACCAGCACATCGCAGGGTGCGTGACCGATCAGGCCTTCGGCGATGGTGCCCAGAAGCACCATGCGAGTGGCGGTCGCCCCCCTGCTGCCGACCACCACCAGATCGGCGTTGCGCCGACGGACGACCTCGTCGATTGTCTCGGCCGGAGGACCGTCAGCGATCATGGTTCGCACCTCCCCATCCCAATCTTGGGCGAACTCGGCCATCCGGTCCTTTGCTGCCTCGAGACGAGTGCCTCGCGATGCAGCGATCTCCTCTTTGAATAGGCCGGCGTCGGACATGATCGGATCAAACCGGGACGGGAGCGAATAGAGGACGGTGAGGTCAGCGTCTGGGAACAGCTCTACAGATCGCTCGACCGTCACCCTCGAAGCCTCAGAGAAATCGACTGCGGCCACGATCCTTCGATAGGGAACACGGGGTTGGCGTCTGACAATCAATGTGTCCGAGACAGACATCCGAGCGACTCGGCGTGCCACCGGACCCGCGGTGAAAGCGTCGATCGTCGATGATCCAACTACGACGAGGGCGGCCGTCTTGGCTCGGGAAGCCAGTTCCCATGCCGGCGTTCCCTTGGGAACCTCGAGCGTTACCGATATCGACGCCCTGTCCCGACACCAACCGGCCAGCCGCTCTGCCTCCACAGTCTGGTACTCACGCATGATGGCGTTGAGTCCTGGATCGATCATGGCCTCGCCGACAGGCTCCAAAATATGAACGAGATTGAGCTCGGTGCCATGGGCTTCAGCGATCAGCCGAGCACGATCGGCCACGCGCCGACCCATGGCGGTCAGATCGACCCCCGCTACTACTGCCCGCATAGTGCCGATGCCTGAAGCACGCCGGCGACTCTAACCATCCGCGTCACGACTCTGCCCCGGGAAACGGGCTCGGTTTTGCCAGGTAGCGGGGGAGATCGTCGAGATATCGGTCCCTGCCGATGACCCTCGCACCCAAGGACTCGAGATGTGGGGTCAACCACTGCACGTCCACAAGCCCCCCTTGGCCGGAACTCATTACGACCATCAGGTGGAAGAGGGCAACCTTCGAGGCATCGCGAGCCGAGTGAAACATCGACTCGCCGGCAAAGAGCCCGCCGATGTTGACACCATAAAGACCACCGGCCAGGGAACCGTCTGTGTCCCAAACTTCAATCGAATGGGCCCAACCAAGCCGATGCAGTTCCGTGTACGTGCGCATGAGATCATCGTTGATCCAAGCGCCTTCACGTTGCGGATCGGCGCATCCGCGAATGACCTCTTCGAAATTTTCATCAACGGTGATCATGTATCTCCGAACCGACTTACGCAGCGAACGACTGACATGGAGCCCTTCAAGAGGGAGAACTGCCCGTTCAACGGGTGACCACCACCCGAGATGTTCGTCTGGCAGGTACATCGGGAACATGCCCTTGCGATAGGCCTGGAGGACAAGTCCCGGTGAAAGGTCGCCACCGACCGCCACCACATCACCCTCGGCAGACCGAGGATCCGGAAGATCGAACAATGACGGGATCGGCTCAACGGACACATTCATGATTGTGTCAGAAGCGAGAGACCTACGACTCCTCTTAGTCTCATCTCATGCAAGCTCTCATTTGTGATGACTACCAGGGGATCGACGCACTACGGGTGGGGGAGCTGGACGAGCCGAAGCCAGGGCCGGGGGAACTGTTGGTCCAGGTTGAGTCGGTGACCGTCAACTTTGCCGACACCTTGATGGTTAGCGGGGACTATCAGACCAAACCGGAAACACCGTTCGCTCCCGGCTACGAGCTGGCCGGGACCGTTGTAGTTGCCAACCGTAGCGTCGGGTTCTCCCCGGGCGACCGGGTCTGTGCCTTCAACTGGTATGGCGGCATGGCGCAGCGCGCGGTTGTGCTGGCCCAGAACTCGGCCGTCCTTCCCGACAGTGTTTCGTCTGACGTGGGTGCAACCATTCCCGGGACATATGGGACGTCATATCACGCGCTCGTCGACCGAGCCCACCTGGAAGCCGGTGAGAAGCTTCTCGTCCTTGGCGCAGCCGGTGGAGTCGGGATGGCGGCCGTGCAAATAGGCAAATTTCTAGGGGCAGAGGTGATTGCAGCTGTTTCTTCCTCAGATAAGGGAAGTGCTGCCCGCCGGGCGGGCGCTGACCATGTCATCCGCTACGACGAGACACCGCTCCGAGAAGGAATATCACACGTCACTGCTGGGGAAGGCGTCGATGTGGTCTACGACCCGGTCGGTGGTGATTCGACTGAGCTTGCCCTCCGTTCAACCAGATGGAACGGGCGGGTTTTGGTCGTCGGATTTGCCGCCGGGGATATACCCACAATCGCCCTGAATCTGCCATTGGTAAAGGGAAACTCGATTGTCGGGGTCTTCTGGGGTCGCTTCAGCAAAGAAGAGCCGGAAAAGCAAATCTCAAATCTGGAAACGATCATTGGTCTCGTCGAGGACGGCACACTCAAACCACTGATCCAGAAACGTTTCTCTCTCGGCGACGGCATCAAGGCAATGCGTTGGGTAGCCGACCGCAACGCCATTGGACGAGTCGTGATCAACCCGTGACCGATTTTGTTGTGATCGGAGGCGGCATTGCCGGGGTCTCCGCCGCGGCTCACCTTGCGCCACACGGTTCGGTGATCCTCCTTGAAAAGGAAAGGAGCCTGGCTTTTCACACCACCGGTCGATCGGCGGCGCTGTTCATCCTCAACTACGGATCTCAGGGATTTCGCCCGTTGACAAAGGCCAGCCAGGCGTTTTTCGAGGACCCACCGGAGGGCATGGTCGACGCGCCGCTGCTCACCGACAGAGGCCTGCTTTGGCTAGCTACGTCCGATCAGATGCCAGGTCTCATTCAAATCGCAACCGACAGCGCAGCAGTCGGTGAGCCTGCATCGATGCTCGACGCCGACGAAGTTGTCGACTTGGTGCCGGTGGTTCGTCACGACGTCGTGGCCGGCGGGCTCTTTGAGCCCTCGGCCAAAGACATTGACGTCGCCGGACTGCACCAGGCGTTTGTCCGGATCATTCGCTCCCATGACGGCGAGATCCGTACCCGTTCACAGGTCACCGATCTCGAGAGAATTGGTGTTGGATGGTCGGTCAAGACTGGAAGCGAAATCCTGGGTTGCGATGTCGTCGTGAATGCGTCGGGTGCATGGGGAGATGAAGTCGCTGCACTCGCTGCCATCGACCAGGTGGGGCTTCAACCCATGCGACGGACTGCGTTCATGGTTCCCGGCGACCGCGCCTTCTCTAGCTGGCCGATGGTGGTGGACGCCGACCAGGAGTTCTATTTCAAGGCCGACGGGTCCCAAATCCTCTGCTCATTGGGCGAGGAAGAGCCTTCGGCTCCGATCGACCCGAAACCCCGTATAGAAGATGTGGCGCTGGCCATCGATCGGATCAATAAGGCAACGACCCTCGGGGTAAGGATGGTCAGTTCGGAGTGGACTGGTCTGCGTACATTTGCGCCTGACCGCGATCTGGTCGTTGGGGAGGAGCCGTCCGCGCCCGGCTTCTACTGGCTTGTCGGTCAAGGGGGGACGGGAATTCAGACTGCACCGGCCTACGGAGCCCTGCTCGCTTCGCTGGTTGTAGGAGGGGATCTCCCATCGGAACTGGCCTCGGCCGGTGTCGACCCCTCCATAACCGACCCGTCCCGATTCCGGGTTTAACCGGTCTCTGAGTCCCGCTGGGGCCAATCCAGAGGAGGCACCAGTGCCAGCCGTGACACGCGAAGACGTTCTTTCACTCTTCCTGGTCCTTGCGCTCCAAGTATTCGGCAAGAGGGGTGGGCATCGCCGCGGTCCGACTGCCCCAGTCATAAACAACGGCGGTCCCGGCGAAGTGGTCATGCCAGGCACGTCGCTCACGGCCCCAAACAATGCCGACCAGCCCCAACCCAAATAATACAAAACTGAGCGGATAGGTCAGCGTGCGGATGAATGGCTTTCCCTTGTTCAACGTGACACTGCCATCGGAAACCACCACGCGAACCCCGAGCAAGGCCTTGCCAATGGTCTTGCCGAAAATCGCCAGACTGAACCAGAGATAGACAAACACCCACACGACAATCATGACTGTATAGATCCAGCCCTTATCGGCCGGTATTTCGAAATCGGGATCAAACAGTTGGATGAGAAATGTAAGACCAGCCGCGCTCAATGTAAACCCGGTCGTCACCACGAAGGCATCGACGATGACCGCCAACAAGCGGGTGAGCGGCCCGGCATAACGACCCGTCTTGATCGACCCCTCTTCCTCTTGCTTATGGGTTTCGACCCAACTCACGAGATCGGACGGGCCACTGGGAAAATCCTCGGGATCGCGCCCAATGATCCGATTGAGGAAGCGGAACAGGATCTCGTCAAGCCCGACCAGCGGTCTTCTTACCAGATCGAGGGCCGACCCGGTTAGATGACTGGTGCTTTCAGCAACGATCTCGGGAATGCCGGCCCGATCCACCAGCGCTTGAATGTCTACACGCTCCATTAATGCGTCGATATCGACCCGAGCCATGAGTGCATCTATGTCGACACGCTCCAGAAGACGATCAACATCGATACGCTCGAGGAGATTGTTGACATCCACGTTGTCGAGAACCAGGTTCAGATCAACAATGTCGAGTACCCGGTCACTCGCCTCGGCGGCTATCCGACCAAATATCCCACGATCGTCAGGTGTTTCGGCTCGGCTCACGATGGGGACGCTACTAGTGGTCTAGCCGGTGACGGCACCATCCTTGGCTGAACCAACCAATTTGGCGTACTTAGCCAACGCCCCGGTTTGGTAGCGCACAGGCTGAGGATTCCACGCCCCACGTCTCTGGGCCAGGGTGTCACTGTCGACCAGGAGTTCCAGTGTGCGGGCGGGAACGTCGACCTTGACCCGGTCACCGTTATGGACCAGGCCGATTGCGCCACCCACTTCGGATTCGGGGGCGACGTGACCGATGCACATCCCGGTTGTTCCGCCGGAGAATCTTCCATCGGTGATGAGCAAGACATCTTTGCCCAGCCCCGCCCCTTTGATGCCTGCTGTGATCTGCAACATCTCCCTCATACCGGGGCCGCCCTTTGGCCCTTCGGTCCTGATCACGACCACGTCACCATGTTCTATCTCATGATTGAACAGGGCTGCCAATGCGGCCTGTTCGCCTTCGAATACACGAGCCGGCCCCTCGAACACGTCGAGATCGATACCAGCAACCTTGACGACGGCGCCCTCCTCGGCGATGTTCCCGCGGAGAATGGCGATACCACCCTCGCTGGCGAGAGGCTGGTCGATGGGGACAATCACGTCCTGATCCCCAGGGTTCGACACCTCTGCCAGATTCTCACCCATCGTCTTGCCGGTAACAGTCAGCACATCCCCTTCGATCAACCCTTCATCGAAGAGCGCTCTCAAGACAACCGGGACACCACCGATCCGATCGATGTCGACCATGTGATAACGCCCAAACGGCTTGAGGTCGCCAATGTGTGGGGTGCGACGAGAAATGCGATCGAAATCGTCGAGCGTGAGATCGACGCCTGCCTCGTGGGCGATAGCCATGAGATGGAGGACTGCGTTCGTGGAGCCCCCCATTGCCATCACCGTCGTGATGGCGTTCTCGAACGCCGGCCGGGTCATGATCTGTCGAGGAGTGATGCCATCCTCGAGAAGCGACATGACTGCCTCACCCGATGCCCGGGCGTAGTCGCGGAGACGGTGGTCGACGGCGGGAACCGAAGCAGATCCCGGGAGCGAAAGTCCGATTGCCTCACCCACTGAAGCCATCGTGTTGGCGGTGAACATGCCGGCGCACGACCCGGCGCCCGGACACGCCGAGCGTTCGATCTCGAGAAGGTCGTCCGAACTGATCCGGCCCTCCGACTCAGCGCCAATGCCCTCGAAGACATCTACGAGCGAAATGTCCTTGCCCCGGTAGCGTCCCGGAAGACTCGACCCTCCGTACAGGAAAACCGAGGGCAGATCGAGCCGAGCAGCTGCCATCAACATCCCCGGGAGGGACTTGTCACATCCGGCAATGGCGACGAGCGCGTCAAAACGCTCTGCGTGCATCACCAACTCAACCGAATCTGCGATGACTTCCCTCGACACCAGCGAGGCACGCATCCCCTCGTGACCCATGGAGATCCCGTCCGAAACCGCAATCGTCGAAAAAACCAGACCCACTCCCCCGGACTCCGCGACACCTTGTTTGGCGTGCCCGGAAAGCTCGGGTCCTGTGAGATTGCATGGAGTCACCTCGTTGCCCGCCGAGACCACTCCTATCTGCGGCTTTGAGAAGTCTTCTTCGGTCAGTCCGACTGCTCGGAGCATTGCTCTGGCGCCGGCCTTGGCGGGGCCCTCAGTTACGTCCTGTGACCTGATTTTCATCGTCATGTTGACCTGATGCTACGACCCACGTTTGGACAAGGGACGAAAAGGACGCACAATTCCCAACATGGCAACGATCTACTACGACAGCGACTGCGACCTGGACCTCATCCGAGCGAAGAAGGTGGCGGTCATCGGCTACGGCAGTCAAGGACATGCCCATGCTCTCAACCTCAAGGAGTCAGGCGTCGATGTCGTCGTCGGCCTCCGCGATGGCTCGTCGAGTCGTGAGCCCGCCGCCAAAGCCGGACTCAAGACCATGTCACCGGCTGAGGCGTCGGGTTGGGCCAACGTCGTGATGATGCTGGTACCTGATCAGCACATGGGCGCCATCTATCACGAGTCCGTGGAGCCCCACCTGGAAACGGGTGACACATTGATGTTCGCTCACGGCTTCAACATCCATTTCGACGAGATCGTGCCACCCGACGATGTCGACGTCTCGATGGTCGCCCCAAAAGGTCCCGGCCATCTGGTCCGAAGGACCTACACCGAGGACTCGGGTGTGCCCTGCCTGATCGCGGTTCACCAGGACGCCTCTGGAAGTGCCCACGATCTTGGACTTTCTTACGCGTCTGCGATTGGTGGCGGCAGGGCGGGAATTCTGGAGACCACATTCAGGGAAGAGACGGAAACCGACCTCTTCGGAGAGCAAGTAATTCTCTGTGGTGGTGTGTCCGAATTGGTGAAGGCTTCGTTCGAGACCCTTGTCGAAGCCGGATATCAGCCAGAGTCGGCCTATTTCGAGACACTCCACGAGTTGAAGCTGATCGTCGATCTCCTCTATGAAGGGGGGCTCTCCTGGATGAGGTATTCGGTCTCCGATACTGCCGAATACGGCGACTACACCAGGGGAAACCGGATCATCACTGACGAAACACGTCAAGAGATGAAAAAGGTCCTCGCCGAGATCCAGAGTGGTGCCTTTGCCAACGAATGGCTGGCTCAAGCCCGAGAAGGAGCCCCCGTGCTCATGGAACAGCGTGAAGCAAACCGGAGCCATCAAGTTGAGGAAGTCGGTGCCGAACTACGCAAGCTGATGCCGTTCATGGACCCAAAAACCGCTCCATAACCTCTGAGCGTGTGCAGGGGTGGCCCTGTCAGGGCCACCCCTGCACACGCTCGAGGATTGCGTACCTTGACAGTGCCCAATGAATAAGGGCATACTTCTCTCTTAGAAATGAGACAAGACCTCCACGCCCCTTCCGTACTCATCCTCATTGAGTAGCGCGCGCAGATAGCTGCGTGCGCTACAAGCCTCCCCAGATGGGAGGTTTTTTTCTTACCAAATCATGAAACAACAAACCTTCACAGGCTCACATTCACTCTTCCGCTCCCTCGAAAACGAAGACGTCGAAACGATGTTCGGCGTCCCCGGTGGGGCGATACTCCCTGCCTACGACCCGTTGCTCGATAGTCCGATAAGACATGTTCTGGCCAGACACGAGCAGGGTGCCGGCCACATGGCCGAAGGATATGCGATATCGACCGGCAGGGTTGGCGTGGTGATGGCCACTTCCGGGCCGGGCGCCACCAACCTGATAACGCCCCTCCAGAACGCAAAGATGGACAGCACGCCGCTGGTCGCCATCACCGGGCAGGTCGGGACCGGCGCCATCGGCAGCGACGCTTTCCAAGAGGCCTACACCACGGGTCTTGCCATGCATTGCACCAAACACTCCTATCTGGTGACAGACGCAGACGACATTCCCAATGTGGTCCACGAGGCCTTTCACCTGGCCTCCACCGGACGTCCAGGACCGGTGTTGATCGATATTCCCAAGGATATTCTCACCGCGCCCACCTCTTGGAGCGAGCCTTCGCTGACTGGTCTGCCCGGGTACAAACCGACAATCCACGGTCATCCCAAACAGGTCAAGGCCGCCGTCGCCATGATCGAGAAGGCCGAGCGACCAGTCCTCTATGTCGGCGGGGGTGTCGTCAACGCCGGAGCATCAGCTGAACTCCTCGAGTTCGCGGAGATAGTGAACGCACCCGTGGTGACGACTCTGATGGCCCGAGGCGTTTTTCCGGATCAGCACAAACTTGCTCTCGGCATGTCCGGAATGCACGGGGTCTATGCGGCAACCACCGCCATCCAAAAGGCGGATGTATTGGTCTCCCTAGGTGCACGGTTCGACGATCGGGTGACCGGCAGCGTCGCGGATTTTGCACCCAACGCCAAGGTCATCCATGTCGACGTCGACCCAGCTGAGATCGGCAAGGTGAGAAACGCCGAGGTACCCATCGTGGGTGACGCCAAGAGCGTGTTGCGCGCCCTCATTGATCGAACACTGGCCACCAGAGATGCTGCCGACGCTCCGCCGCGCCGGGAGTGGTTCGAGTTGCTTGACACGTGGAAAACGACCCATCCGTTGGCTTATACCCAAGAACCTGGCGGTCCGATCAAGACCCAGTACTTCATCGAGCGGCTCCATGCGATCACGGGGGGTCACGCTGTCATCGCCTCCGGGGTTGGCCAGCACCAGATGTGGGCCTCCCAGTTCTGGGGTTTCGAGAACCCCCGCTCTTGGGTCAATTCCGGCGGCCTGGGGACAATGGGCTTTGCCATCCCCGCTGCGATCGGCGCAAAAACCGCCCGGCCCGATGATCTGGTCTTTGCCCTCGATGGAGACGGCTGCTTCCAGATGACGTTTCAGGAGTTGATAACTGCCACCACGGAGAACATTCCCGTCAAAGTGGCTGTCTTCAACAACGCCGGCTACGGCATGGTCAAACAGTGGCAGAACCTGTTCTATGACGGACGGATCTCCGCTACCTACCTCGACCCAACGGTGCCTGACTATCCCAAACTCGCCGACGCCATGGGCTGTGTCGGTTTTCGAGTGACCAACCCTGACGAGGTTGACGCGGTGATCGAAAAATCCCTCGCCGTCAACGATCGCCCCGTCGTGATCGAAGTGGTTACGGACACTGAGGAGATGTGTTTCCCGATGGTCCCGGCCGGTGGCTCAAACGACCACATCGTCATGGGGCCTGAAGACCTGTGAGCCAGCACACACTCTCCGTCATTGTCGAAGACAAGCCAGGTGTCCTGGCCCGAGTATCGGCGATGTTCTCCAACAGAGGATTCAACATTCACTCCCTCGCCGTTGGCCCAACGCACGTTGACGGGAGGTCGCATATAACGCTTGTCGTCGATGCCCCTGAGCTGGAGCAAGTCAAGAAGCAACTTCACAAATTGGTCAATGTGATCAAGGTGCAAGAGCTCGACACCAGCGGAGCTCTCCAGAGCGAGGTGATGATTGCCCGGGTCTCATGTGAACCAGCGGATCGAGGGCAGCTGGCCGACACGGCAGCACTATTCAATGCACGGATGATCGACCTCAGCCCGGTGTCGATGACGTTCGAGATTTCCGGGCCTCCCAATCAACTCGCATCATTCGTAGATCACATGAAGCCATACGGAATCATGGATCTGGTCAAGTCAGGCAGGGTCGCCATGAAGAGATTGTCCGATATCTCTCCAGCAGTCATGGTCCCCCAGGTTCGATAACCAAAAGCAAACCCACTCAGAACAAGGAATGAAACCGATGGACCAGGTGACCATCTTCGAAACAACTGAACGCGCTAAACGTTCTCACAACGACGACCAACATGACCGCGACCAGCTCAGCCGGACTCTCAGCGAGATGAACGTTGGTTTGAGCACCGCTTCATTTGAACGTGCCTATACGCGGGTGCGCCAAGCCGAAGCTCAGACAGGCGCTGTTAGCAAAGCTCAACTGCGCTCAATCGTGGACGAAGTCGTCACCGGCACCGAAACCTTGGAAGAGGTTGCAGAGTCGTTCCGATGAGCTACCGAGTAGCCGTCGTGCCGGGCGACGGCACGGGTCCTGAAGTCGTAGCCGAGTCGGTCAAGGTGGTGGCTGCGGCTCAGCAAACATATGGCTTCACGGTGGAGACAACCCAGCTCGACCTTGGTGGAGAACGCTATCTCAGAACAGGCGAAACACTCACCGGCACCGACCTGGAAACCCTCAAGTCAACTGATGCCATTCTCTTCGGCGCGGTAGGTCATCCCGACGTCAAACCGGGAATTCTCGAGCAGGAGATCATCCTCAAACTCCGAGTCGAGCTCGATCAGTACATCAATCTCCGGCCCATCAAGCTACAACCGGGTGTGACCTCACCACTATCGGGGGTTACTCCGTCCGATGTTGACTTCGTTGTTGTCCGGGAGAACAGTGAGGGGCTGTACGTGGGCAAAGGCGAGTTCACGGCAAAAGGCTCAGCGTTCGAAGTGGCGATCCAGGAGTCCGTCAACACACGGTTTGCTGTTGAACGCTGCATCAGGTTTGCCTTTGATCTGGCGAACTCGCGGCCTCGCCAACACTTGACAATGTGCGGTAAGACCAACGTCCTCACTTACGCATGGGACCTTTGGCAACGCACATTCGATGAGGTTGCCCTCGAATTCCCAGACGTGGGCACTTCTTATGCCCACGTCGACGCCACCTGTCTCTGGATGGTCGAAGATCCGGCCAGATTCGATGTGATCGTCACCGACAACATGTTCGGTGACATAATCACCGATCTCGGTGCCGCGATTCAGGGGGGCCTCGGCATCGCATCCGGAGCGAACATGAATCCTTCTGGTGTGTCGATGTTCGAGCCGATTGGTGGCACAGCACCGGGATTCGAGGGGACCGGTCAGATCAACCCGTTGGCTTCGATAGGTGCCGCCGCGATGATGCTCACCAACCTTGGAGAGCGGGAAGCCGGATTGGCGATCGAAGAGGCCGTCGGCGCAGTTGCCGGGAGTCTTCCATCGCTTCGCGCCGGCGAGATGGGCGTTACAACTTCTGAGGTCGGCGACAGAGTAGCTGCAATGGTGATGTCACCAGCTCTCGAGGTGGATAGAGGATGAGCGGGCGCACACTCTTTGACAAGATCTGGGATAGCCATGTGGTTCGAAGTCCGACGCAAGAGGCGGCCCGGGTCGACGCCCTCAGCGAAGCCGGAATGATCGACGATCAGGGCCTACTTGGTGAACGTCAGGAGATGCTGTACATCGACCTCCATCTCATCCACGAAGTCACCTCGCCCCAGGCATTCGAAGGGTTGCGACAAGCCGGGCGAAAGCTGAGACGCCCGGACCTGACCTTGGCCACGGTTGACCACAACGTTCCGACTATTGACCGCGAACTTCCCAACCCCGACCCTCTCTCAGCGACCCAAATCGAAGTCATGCGTGGAAATGCCAAGGAATTTGGCGTCACCCTCTTCGACATCTTTGACCCTCGTCAAGGGATTGTCCACATCATCGGTCCCGAACAAGGTTTCACCCAGCCGGGGATGACGATCGTTTGCGGGGATAGCCACACTTCAACCCATGGCGCATTCGGTTCGCTCGCCTTCGGCATCGGCACATCCGAAGTCGAACATGTCATGGCCACCCAAACACTCCGCCAGTCAAAGCCAAGATCGATGTCTGTCGAGGTCACAGGCGAACTTGGCCCAGGCATCACCGCCAAGGACGTGATCCTCGCCATCATCAACAAAATCGGTGTCCGGGGAGGGATAGGACACGTAATCGAATACAGAGGCGAGGTGATCGAGAACTTGTCGATGGAGGGTCGGATGACCGTTTGCAATATGTCCATCGAAGCGGGGGCTCGCGCTGGTTTGGTGGCTCCCGACGAAACGACGTTTCTCTATATGAAAGGCCGACCACAGGTCCCGAGCGGCGACGATTGGGAGAAGGCTCTCGAGGCCTGGCAGCAGCTTCCCACCGATCCTGACGCAGGCTTCGACCGGGAGATCGTCATCGACGGCTCAGGGATACTGCCTTTCGTCACCTGGGGAACCAACCCGGCCCAGAGCGCCACAGTCGACGGCAAGATTCCTGAACTGGACGAAGTCCCGACCGACCAACGTGAAGCCACCGAACGTGCCCTCACATACATGGACCTCGAGCCGGGAACACTGATTCGCGACATCAGCATCGATCGCGTTTTCCTCGGCTCGTGCACCAACGGTCGCATCGAGGACCTGCGCGCGGCGGCCGAGGTCGTCAAGGGAGAACACGTGGCCGATGGCGTCACGGCCATGGTGGTTCCTGGTTCTGGATTAGTGAAAATGCAGGCCGAGAACGAGGGTTTGGCCAATGTGTTCAGAGATGCCGGCTTCGAATGGCGAGACGCCGGATGTTCAATGTGCCTGGGGATGAATCCTGACATCCTCTCTCCGGGGGAACGCAGCGCGTCAACTTCCAACCGAAACTTTGAAGGACGGCAGGGCCCTGGGGGACGCACCCATCTGGTTAGCCCTGAAATGGCCGCAGCTGCTGCTATTTCAGGGCACTTCACCGATGTGAGAAAGTTGCTGTCGTGAAAGCAGTCTCAATGGTGCAAGGAAAGGCGATTCCCCTGGATCGCGCCAACGTCGACACGGATCAGATCATCCCAGCCAAACATCTCAAGAGAATCGAGAAGACCGGATATGGTGAGTATGCGTTCGAAGCATGGAGGAAAGACCCGGACTTTGTGTTGAATCGCCCTCACCACGACGACGCCACGATCATGCTCACTCGGGAGAACTTTGGCTCAGGTTCGAGTCGTGAACACGCGGTTTGGGCTCTCGATGGGCTCGGCATCGAAGCGTTGATCGGTGTCGATTTCGCCGACATCTTCAAGAGCAACTGTTTCCAGGGTGGAATGCTCACGATCGAGCTTTCCGTCGTCGACGTCGACTACTTGATGGCTCTTGCTAGCGACACTCCACACACCGAGATCTTGGTCGACCTGGCTGATCAAACAGTGTCGGTTGTCGGCGAATCGTGGCAACGGAATTTCGACATCGACCCTTTTCGCAAGTACCGCCTGATGCGGGGCCTCGACGACATCTCAATGACTCTCGAGTACCACACTGATATCGAGACGTACGAGGGCAGCCGGCCAGATTGGATGCCGGTGACGGTTTAGCCGTCGACCGGTTGGACCACCTCAATAGTGGTGGTCTTCGTCAAAGGCCTCGGCGGTGTCGGAAAGTTTCTCGGTTATCCAGCCATCGATGTCGGCCCAGATGTCGTAAAGCCATTCTTCCTGCTTTTCCGGAGGTGGGATATTCTCAGCGGGCACATACCAAAGTTTCGTGGCGATCTGAGTGTCCATGGGCATGGCGCGCCAGATGTCACTGACCTCGACCAGAGCCTCGAGCCCTGCGTGCCCAACAAAAAACACGTCTGTCTTGTCCGGTGCGGCGGCCAGGGCCGTCATCACACCCTTCGGTTTGGGTGGCAGAGTGTTCTTGAGTGCTTCTGCTCGCTCGGCTAGATCGGGTCGGCCAATCTCCTTTAGCTTCTGAATTGCCCTGACGTGACGCTTCAAGCTGTAGTTGCCACCTTCAGGGAAGATCACAAACGCGTCGTGCTGGCCCATCGTTCGAGACATCTCTTCGATGGCCTCGATCACCGGGTCTCCAGCCTTTTTGTGCAGGGGCACGAACGCCGATGGGATTCGGTTGAGAACGATGTCGGCTGCTGGGTCCCATTGCAAGAACTCCTTGAGGACGATCCGTGGTTGACGATTGAATCGGCTCATCAGCCCATCCATCACCAAAAGTGAGTCGCCAGGGCCGGCGTGCCGCGAAAAGATGAGGAGCGGACGTCGGACGGTTCCGACGGGCGCGGGAAGCTCACCGTCCTGAACGATGCTCACCTTGAATGTGAATTTGGCCGACGCGACGATTCGACGCAACATCCATGCGAACACTCGATAGTTTGCCCTCTGAAAGCCTGGAGCCCGCAGCTTCCACCCAAACCCGGACCCAAGCCAGATCAGGAAGAGGACCACCACCGCAGTTACGTCCACCAGCAGGTACAAAAACAGGAACCACACCACCCTCAGCGGCCGCCACTTTCCCGGCACATATCTGGAGGCGAAGGCAACTGCAACGATGATGATGGGCATAGACAACAAGACCACCGAGATGCCCAGGACGAACACCGGGTCGAAGAACAGTCGTCTGACCCACTGGGGCGGAGGTCTCACCCTCCTGTCCGTTCAGTCAGATACTTCTGGGTCGCGTCGTAAGCTCCATCGACCAATTCCGCCATGTTGGAAGTGTCCTTCCACTTGATCTGCCGACGATCGTCAAACGCCACCGGATTGCCGGAAGGGAGCAGGTGGAGCTCAATGTCATCCGGCATTGCCTTCAATGCTCGGGCGAACATATGGCGTCGTGCAATCTCAAAAGCGATCAGCGCGGACTCATGCAGACGCTCAGGGGGTCGCAGCGGTGCTTCTATCCGACCAACTTGGAGGACGTATATCACTTCGGCACCCAGTTGGATAGCCCGATCTAGTGGGACCGAATTGACCAGGCCCCCGTCGTAGAAGTGTTCCCCCTCGATCTCGACCGGCGGAAAGAGACCCGGCACTGCTGCTGACGCCAGGATCGCTGGAAGCAACGGCCCCTCGGTGAACCAGTGCTCACCCGACTTCTCGATCGATGCGGCCACGCACTGGAAAGGGATCTCAAGTTCTTCAATACGTTTGGCTGGGCCATGGACATGTTCTAAAACAAGTTGCAGCTCCTCAGTCTTGTGAATCGCAGGTTGGAGCGTGGCAACGTTGACGATCCGATCGATCAACCCGCCCCGAAAAACGCCTGCCTCGGACATGGTTTGCCAGAGATCAACCAGGTTCTTCACACCGGCTTCACCAGGCTGATCAGCGATCACAGACCCGTTGAACGCTCCGATCGACGTTCCCAACACCAGATCCGGGTGAACGTCCGCCTCATTGAGGGCTTGGAGCATGCCCACCTCAACAGCACCCCAACGACCGCCCCCACCGAGAACAAAGACTGTTCGAGCGGACTCAGTCACACACTCGCCTCCTCGATGTACCATTCGGTGAAGTCATAACAACGGCCTTCATCGTCGAACCTGATCACGAAGAGGTTTCGATAGGACAAAGGCGGCTCGATGTACCTGGTACGCCCGGTCACCACCACCACTTCGTCGTTCTCCACCAAGGGTTGCCACTCGAATTCCCAGTTCTCTTCGTCGTCGTCCACTTCAGTCCACCAGGCGACAATTTCCTCAACCCCGTTGCGCTCACCTGCCGACGTTTGCGAGTCGTAGACAGCGTCGGGCGAAAAGAGACCCGCAATCTGTGTGGCGTCGTTGGTGCTCCATGCGAGGACATACTCGTCCATCCATTTTTCGAGATGTTCGCTCATCGCGCCCGAAGTTAGCCGTCCCGTCTCCTATGGGAGACCTATTGGCCGGCTCGAATCCCCAGGGCCGCGGCGAGGGCCTGATACTGGTCGAGACGAAGGGACTGCGGGCCGTCACTTAGGGCCGTCTCAGGGTCAGGATGGATTTCCACCATGATTCCATTCGCTCCAATCGCCTGGGCGGCAAGGGCCAACGGAGGTACCAGATCACGGGCGCCAGCGGCATGCGATGGGTCAACCATGATCGGAAGATGGGTCCGACCTTTCAGGACCGGCACGGCGCTTAGGTCGAGTGTGTTCCGAGTCGACGTTTCGAAGGTCCGGATCCCGCGCTCACAGAGCATCACCTGTTGGTTTCCCTCCGCCAAGATGTACTCCGCTGCTTGGAGCAGTTCGTCGAGGGACGAGCTCATGCCGCGCTTCAATAAAACAGGTCGATGAGTTCGGCCTGCGGCCTGAAGCAAGGAGAAGTTCTGCATGTTGCGGGTGCCGATCTGGAGGATGTCAGCTTTCTCGGCCACGGCCTCGACGTCTTCGGGCGAAATCACTTCCGTCACAACCGGGAGGCCAAATGTCTTGCCAGCTTCGGCGAGCATCTCAAGACCTTCGAAGCCGAGACCCTGGAACGAATAGGGCGAGGTCCTCGGTTTGAAACAGCCGCCACGCAAGATCGACCCACCTGCATCACGCACCGCTCGGGCAGTTTCGATGATCTGGTCCCACGACTCGACCGCACAGGGACCGGCGATCAGAACCAGATCGTCGCCACCGATCCTGACCCCGGCAACCTCGACCACGGTGTTGACCTTCTTGTGACCCCGACTTCCCAGTTTGTATCCACTTGGTGTTGCCGGTGGCGGGCGCACAGCGAGCAGCTCATCTCTTCCACTGGGTTCTACCTGAGTGGCATGACTGTCCTCAGCCGTCGGTCGCAGGTCTCGTGAGGGATACGATCCCAACACCTTCAGAAACCTGACCTGCTTTGTCAGATCGTCGATGACGTTTGCCACACGCGGGTCGGACAACTCGCCCGCAAAGTCGAGATAGAACAGCTCCTCTCTGGGATTGCTGGGAATGGGTCTCGACTCCAGTTTCACCAGGTTGATCTCACCGTCTCGGAAGGTGGCGAGGGCGTCCATCAACGCTCCGGGGTGGTTTCCGACCGCCATGACAATCGAGGTCTTGGTCGGAACGCCATCAGGTATTCTTGCTGGCTCGAGTGCCACCACAACAAACCTGGTGTAGTTCTCGGACTGGTTGGCGATGCCGGTCTTGAGTACCTCCAAACTGAATAGCCTGGCGGCATCCTCGCTGGCGATGGCGGCGACGGTGGGATCATTGAGCTCTTTGATCCGCTTCCCCGAGAGTGCGGTGTCTGAGAAGTAGATAACCTCGACATCGTCGAGACCGGCAAGGAAATCGCTGCATTGAGCGATCGCCTGGGGGTGGCAGTAGATCCGACGGATGTCCGAGACAGCCGCACTGCTGATTCCGAGAAGACAGTGGCGCACTCTGAATTTCAGGTCACCGACCAAATGGAGCCCACTATCCAACAACAGGTCGTACACCTCGGATATGGCGCCCGATGTCGTGTTCTCTATCGGTAGGACCGCCACATCGGCATTCTTGAGCCGGACTTCGTTGATTGCATCGGCGAAGGTTGACGCCTTGAGGTAAGCGGCTTCGACTCCTCGTGCCCCGTGATATTGCTCAGATGCAAGATGGCTGTATGAACCCTGGATACCCTGTATGGCCACGGTGATCGTGCGAGATTCCTCTTCTCCCTGTCCCAGACGCTCTTGCTGAACTCTGACGGAGTCGTCGACGATCTCCCGCCAAAGCCGGATGATCAGGCCTGAATCGAGGTCGTGATCGAGACCTAGTTCGACTCGATCCGCGATCAGGTCTTCCTCACGCAATTGATCTCGTGATGGTTGATCAAAACGGTCTTTCTCTCTGGCGATGCGAAGACTGTGCGCCCTTCGCTCCGCCAGCAGACGGAGAATCTCGGAATCGACATCATCGATGTCATCCCTGATTTGGTTTATGTCCTGGCTGTCGTTCTTGTTGTTCATGGCAGTTGTTGACCCCGAAGAAAATGGATGGATGTGAAAAGATCAGCGGAGGTGGTGTAGTCGGCGCTAAGCGCCGAAATAGACGAACCCAAAGAAACCAGAGGAACTGCTGAAGCAGCTGGAGGGGCGGTTCGTGCTCACGTGATAGAAATGTTGGCGAACCATCGGCCATATGTCAACCCGAGAGCGACAATACGACCATGCTGAGAATCGCTGCGGGAGTTCTCCTATTGATCGCCGGTACGATCTGGATCCTCCAGGGCCTTGATATCGCATTCGCTCCGGAGAGTTTTATGACCGGCGAAAGATGGTGGGTTCTTTGGGGCGCCCTCGCTGTCGCCGGCGGTGGCGGCCTGGTTTGGGTTGGATGGCTTCGCCGATAAACCCGAGCCCGGTCCTTTTCATCGGCGCCCAGACCAACGATCCGTGGGGTGCCGTCGCCATATTCGTGAAGCAGACACGTCGCATGTGACTAGTCACTAGGGTGGCTCACATGGAACCGGCTCTCAGGATCTGGGTTGCTAGCAGCGATGACTACGGGCTCGTCGAAGGTCTGATGCGGGAATACGTTGACTGGCTTCCATTCCATGCCAGCGATTTCCAGGATGTCGAACGCGAGCTGTCCGATGTGTCAACCGAATATGGACCACCGAAAGGAATCGCTGTGCTCGCCGCACTGGGCGAAGAACTCGCCGGTGTCGCCGGCGTCCGACACTTCTCCCGGGCTGTTGCCGAGTTGAAACGAATGTGGGTCAGACCCACTGCTCGGGGTCGCGGAGTGGGGCGTTGGCTTGCTGATCGAGCGATTGCAGAGGCTCGAGCAAGGGGATATCGCTCGGTCAGGCTCGACACGGTGAGCGATGTGATGACCGAAGCCAACCAACTTTACGAATCTTTGGGTTTCACGGACGTCGACCCGTATCGAGTCAATCCCCTTCCGGCGGCGAGATTCATGGAGTTGGACATCAAGAAGAAATAAGGCCCGTTGAATACGAGGGCTTGACACCTGTAGACCTAATCCAGACCGAAACGAGGGCGCGGGCCCTCCGAGAGGCCTAGATAGACAAAGACTCGAGTCACTGACTGGGGTCCTGCCATAGAACCGCTCCGCGGGTAAGACTTGAACCTACAACCTTCGGACTAACACTCCGCTGCTGTATATCTCTCTACCTGCACGAATGCATGATTCTCACACTGTTGGTCCTTGTTTGGGCCACAGAAAATCGAACTCAGCGGCGCAACGAAATCATCGGAGGCAGTCCTGGAAGACTCTTATGTTCGCTTCGAAGCGCACGCAAGTGCCGTTATGTGCAGCTGCTGGTGGTTACAAGGAGATGACCGGAAAGCTGGTCATCTCCACCCGTGGCCATCAGGTCGCAGGCGCGTACCTATTTCTGCCTGACCATGCACCCGACGTCCACGATGAGATGTCGGCGACGATGCCGAGACCAAGCCAGAACCAGTCGAACCCGGTCACCCCACCCTGGGCAACCGCAGCCCACATCAGCGTCGTCCACGGGGCAAATATGAACCCTGCGAATGCCCACCAGAAGTTGTTGAACGCTGCCTCCCAGCGGGAGGTGTCGATAAGCCACCAGACGAGAATGGCCGCCCTGGGGCCAACCAATGCCAGCGTGGCGAACAAACAACACATACAACTTCTCCCAGATTGACGGACGCTCTCAAACGGCTGCCGTGGAACCTACACAGATCACGCCGTACATATGTGCTGCCGGCTCAGGGGGTCGTTGCAACACTTGGCTCATACAGATCAGTGAGCGAATCCGGTGGCGGTGGCTGACTTCATCGGAGGGTTCGCCTGTAGATCGTCACAGGCTTGCCTTAGGTCGTTGATTAGTGAGCTAGCGAGGTCGAGAGTGAAGCCCTCACGCACGACGATCCGCAGCAGGGCAACATCGGTGGCGTTATCTGGCATCGTGTATGCGGGAACTTGCCAGCCGTTGTATCGCAGCCGGTCGGAAACGTCATAGACGGTGTAAGGCACGTCACCGGTGATCTCGAAAGTTAGGACTGGAATGTCGGTTCCGTCGCTGATGATCGAGAATGGACCTAATTCGGCGATCTGGGATGACAGCAATTTGGCCGTGTCTCGTAGCGCCTGCATGACTCGGGTGTATCCCGAGCGGCCGAGGCGGATGAAGTTGTAGTACTGGCCGACGATTTGGTTGCCGGGCCTCGAGAAGTTGAGGGTAAACGTCGGCATGTCGCCGCCCAGATAGTTCACATGAAAGATCAGCTCCTCCGGGAGATCGCGTGCGCTGTTCCAGACGACGAATCCAACCCCCGGGTAGACGAGACCGTACTTGTGACCGGAGACGTTGATCGATCGCACGTTGGGTAGCCGGAAGTCCCATTCCAAATCCGGCTGCAGGAACGGAGCAACGAACCCTCCGGACGCGGCGTCGATGTGGACAGGCACTTCGAGCCCGTTTGCCTCATTGTTAGCGACGACGGCGTCATGGATCTCCTTGATCGGCTCGTACTCACCCGTGTAGGCGGTGCCCAGAATCGCGACGACACCAATCGTGTTCTCATCGATACGCTCCACTGCTTCTTCGCCGGTGATCACGTACCGGCCGTGCTCGACCGGTACATAGCGGGGTTCAACATCCCAATACCGACAGAACTACTACCAAACGACCTGGACATTCGAGCCCAGGACCATGTTCGGCTTCGACCCGTCCTGGCCGGCGGCCTCACGGCGTTTGCGCCATTGCCACTTCATCGCCAGGCCGCCAAGCATGACGGCCTCCGAGGAACCCGTAGTGGAGACACCAATCGCGTCGCCTTCGGCCGGGGCATGGAACAGGTCGGCGACGATGTTGACGCACCGGGTTTCAATCTCGGCCGTCATCGGATACTCGTCTTTGTCGATCATGTTCTTGTTGAACGCCTCGGCCATCAGGCTCTCGGCCTCCGGCTCCATCCACGTAGTAACGAACGTCGCCAGATTCAGCCTTGCGTTGCCGTCGAGCATCAACTCGTCGTGGATGAGTCGCTCCGCGACTACGGCGGCGGCGCCGTGCTCGGGAATCCGGTACTTCGGCATCGAACCGACTTCCATCCGATGCGTGTAGGCCGGCGCCAAAACCTCATCGACAATCTCACTGGCCGTCATCTTCTTGACCACCACGGAGCATCCTCTTTCTTGGGAGTCGGTTGAGCCGACCGTAGTATCGCATCGTGGAGATTCCCGCGGGTTGGGTCGTCGTCGAGCAACGCCGAGTCGGCCCTTTCACAACATCAATGGTCCTGCGTCGTCCCGACAACACCCAGGTCGTGTGGTCGGCGTGGCATCACCGCAAAGGACACGGCATCATCGACTCGTCCGCAGATCCCCCGTCCAAGGGCGTTACGTGGTGGGCACCACGCCAGCGAGGCTGGTGGATCGCCGCACTCTTCATGGTCGGCTCTACCACCTTCGCCGTCGGGTCCTTCCCACCCACGGCTTCGCTGCTCGGCGACGCCGCCGGCTGGATCTTCTTCATCGGCTCGATCTTCTTCACCACCGCGGCGTATCTGCAGTACAACGAGGCAACCAACCAGGGCGATGACCTCTACGGCGAATCCCACACCAACCGGCTGTTTGGAATCCGCTCCGACTCCATCGGCTGGTGGGCAACAAGTATCCAGCTCGCCGGAACGCTCTTCTTCAACCTCAGCACGCTCAATGCGCTGCGCGACCTCTCGACCCGGCAAGAGGAGGCGCTCGTATGGGCACCGGACCTGTTCGGTTCGATCAGCTTCCTGGTGGCCAGCGGCCTGGCCCTCGCAGAAGTGTGCCACCGGCTGTGGTGCTGGAACCGAGACAGCCTTCTGTGGAGGATCGCTATCATCAATCTCACCGGATCGATCGCGTTCGGCATCTCCGCGGTCGCCGCCCGAATCGTGCCCCAGACCGGCGAAGTGGCTAACGCCACCGTCGCCAACGCCTTCACCTTCATCGGTGCCGTCCTCTTCCTCGTCGGAGCGGCACTACTCATCCCCGCCATGTCGACGCCACACAAACAACCAACAAATACCTAACCCACCAACCAGAGTTCAACCAAACACCAGCCGGCAAAGAGTGAAGTCGCACACCGGATCAAGTAGGCCATAACCGGCTGGGAGGGATGATGTGGACTGTGTGGCACGCATCCTGTCAGGCGGAGAGGACGCCGGTTGAGCTGAATGAGTCAGCTGGTCGGTTCCCATTCCGTCTGGCATTGATCGTCGTGGTCGGCGGATTCAAGAGTCGGAAGATCGGCCCCAAGAAAACCCAACCAGAAGTCGCTGTCGCCTAAGGAGAGCGGACACGGTGTCCCGCACCCGGATAGCCCTACTTGGAGGACCCGTCTTCTTCGCTTCTTGGTTCGTTGGGGCGCAGGTCTTGTGGTTCGCGCTTCTTGCGAGCCGCACTTCCGGCCAGAATGCCAAACATCAGTCCCAAACCTACCCCCGTTACCAAGTTGCCCGTGGCATTCCCAATCGCAGCGCCAACACCGACTCCAAGAATTATCGGTCCCCAATATATCGGTCGCCACATGACTGCACTTCCTAGCGATTAATGGGTCGATGGGCAGATTGTCGTACGTCATGGCGTGCTCGACATCAGGTGCTCTATTGATTCCCCCATATCTTAACATCGACGGTCTCGCCGACAGGATGCTCGACTACTCGAACGGCCTGCACTCACGGCCGAGGAGATGATTACTGAAAGTCACCTTTTTGACCTCGAAGCGCGGACGGTCGATCCGGCTGATACCTAGGAGCGGTTCTTCCGCAGATGGCGGTCGAGCCCTAGTAGCCAACGCCTGGAGAGGCCCGCCTAGGCCGCCCATAACCGGCAGCGGTTATGTGCGGGGTCACTGCCCTGCTGATAAGTTGAGGGTGGTTGGTCGAGATGCCTGTATGAATGAGAGCGGCTGTCGTTGAATCTGTTCCGTAACCCGCCCACGACTCGCTATGCGGACACGGGTAGTGGGTCGATCGGGTACCAGGTGTTTGGTGATGGGCCACCAAATGTCGTTTTTTCCGGTTCGGCCGAGTCGAACGCTGAGGCAATGTGGGATCTGCCAGAAGCTGCTGAGTACTTCGACCGTCTCTCCTCGTTCAGTCGAGTGTTGTACTACGACTCTCGTGGTAGCGGTATCTCCGATCCGGTACCGAATGCCGGTGTATTTACTTTCGAGAGCTTCAGTGATGACACCCGATTTGCTATGGACGCAGCCGGATTCGATAGGGCGACCGTGATCGGCGACGTTGAGGGTGGACCAAGAGCCATGATGTTCGCTGCTACCTACCCGGAACGGGTTGAGAGTCTCGTTCTAAACAACACGTTCGCCCGCTTCCTACGTTCCGACGACTATCCAATCGGCATGCCTGAGGATGCTCTGGCGAACCTTCAGACATGGATGACCCAAAACAGGGGTACCGCTGGGTACTTCACGAGTACCGCTCCCAGTCTCTTACACGATCCGGCAACACGGGATCGGCTTGCCCGCTATCAGAGAATTTCCACTTCGCCGGGGGCGACTAGAAGCGTCATCGAGTTCTACCGCCAAATTGATGTGCGATGGATGTTGGCGTCGATCCAAGCCCCGACTCTCGTTTTGGTGCGCCAAGACGCCTCGTATCACCGAGCCGAACACGGCCGATATCTGGCTGGGGAAATACCTGACGCCGAACTCGTAGAATTTCCCGGCGGTGACACCGCTCCCTTCTTCATCGGAGACACCACCCCAGTTCTCTCAGCCATCGAACATTTCATAACCGGGGATCGGACCCATCACGTTCCAGACCGGACCTTGGCCACGGTGATGTTCACTGACATCGTCGATTCGACACGTCTCGCCGCACAACTGGGGGATGCCCGATGGTTAGACACCCTCGACCGGCACAACCGACTAACCCGTCAATACATCCAGCGGTACCACGGCAAAGAGATCAATACGACCGGAGATGGGTTCCTCGCCACATTCGACGGCCCCACCCGAGCAGTGACCTGCGCCGCTGACCTACACCGGGCTATGCCAGAAACCGGGGTGGAAATTCGGGTCGGCCTTCATACTGGAGAAATCGAAGTGGGCTCCACAGGTGATATCGGCGGTCTCGCCGTTCACATTGCCTCACGGGTTGCCGATACGGCAGCCAAATCAGGCGTGGTCGTGTCAAGCACTGTCAAAGATCTCGTCACCGGCTCAGGAATCGAATTCACACCACTAGGAGAATTCGATCTAAAAGGCATCCCAGGAACCTGGAACCTCCATCGGCTCGACAGCGTGCCCTAAGCCGACACAACCATTCTCCTCCAGCCGGTCTTGGGTTGTCTTTACTGCGGAGGCAGTCCGCAGCGATTGGCTGTCACCGGGCCTGTCCGTTTGATCGTCTCTATTCATAGGGCAACTCCCAGCCAACCTCGGATTCTCTAAGAGTTTGGCCAGTTTCGGTCTCCGAACTTGATGCCGTAACGCCCGATGAGCCATCTTGGCCGATACGAATACCGGCCACCATTGACTGCCACCTCTCGAAAGATGGTCGACGGAACCCGGTCCAAGCTGGCTGCGATACTCCGCATCGACACTCCAGCCGCCAATCTCGGCTGATCTCCTCCCGCTCACCCAAAGACAACCGCAACGTCGACCACTCCACAGCCGGCAAGCGGCCGACGCC
>Ga0255057_10000329_pt1 | contig 26906 bp, 25 predicted proteins | sample Cases_109_6_MG_FD_189022 | JGI IMG/M metagenome (GOLD analysis project Ga0255057, IMG submission 189022) | Seawater microbial communities from Amundsen Gulf, Northwest Territories, Canada - Cases_109_6 | ecosystem: Environmental > Aquatic > Marine > Gulf | place: Canada: Northwest Territories... | reverse complement strand
TCATCGTCATGAAGTTCTTCTTCGGGTGGCCAATTTCGATCGTCGGGAGCCTGGTGCTCAGCATTATCCTGTCGGTCGTCTTCGCGCTCATCAACAGGCGCTGAGCGCCGAGACGCGCTAGGGATGCGATGACCTCAGACCAGGATCCGGCCTCCTTCGACCACCTCGTCGTCCTGATGCTGGAGAACCGGTCCTTCGACAGCCTGTGCGGCTATCTCTACGAGAACGACGAGCCACGGCACTTCATCCCGGACACCGATCAGGTCTTTCGCGGTGTCGCCGGGCGGGACGACCTGGTCAACGACGACGGTGCCGACCCGCCTCGCTCCTATCCGGTGCGCAAGGCCCCCTGGGAGCGGCTCGAGGACATGTACACGCCGTATCCCAACCCTGGAGAGGAGTACCACCCGAACATCAACCGTCAGATCTACCGCAGCGACGAAGTCAGCGGCAACCTCGACGAGCTGCCAACGACAGACCTGATGCAGGGCTTCGTCGAGGACTACATCCGGGTCGTTGAAGGGTCCAAGCGGTGGGACGGCAAGATCGAAGGCACGCCGGAGGTGATCCAGCAGGTCATGGATTGCTTCCCGCCGAAGGCAACACCGGTTCTGAGCACGCTGGCCCGATCCTTTGCCATCTCCGACGCCTGGTTCTCCTCGGTGCCGTCGGCGACGTGGCCGAACCGGTCGTTCACCCATTCGGCCACCTCGAGAGGCCGCGTGGAGAACAAGCCAGCCAGTGAATGGGCCATGCAGCACGGCCAACTCACCATCTTCGAGCGACTCCACGAGAGTCTCGGCGACAAGGCGTTCCGGATCTATGGCGAGGAGAGCCATCTCGCATCTTTGACATGGTTGCTCCACGGCCCCATCCGTCACCGCCGCTTCAACGAGCACTTCAAAAACATCGATGAGTTCGAGCAGGACTGCGCCAACGGCACGCTGCCCGCCTACTCCTTCATCGAGCCGCGCATGCTCACCAACCCCAACGACATGCATCCGCCGTTCTGGCTCAATCCGCATGTGGCTTCGAGCATCCTGGCCGGTGAGGAGTTCGTGAAGCAGATTTACGACGCAGTGCGCTCAGGGAAACGCTGGGACCGCACCCTGCTTCTGATCACGTTCGACGAGCACGGAGGTCTATACGACCACGTCGTACCGCCGACCAACGCCACTCCCCCGGACGATCCGCCGACCGCCGGCCACGAAGGCTTCCGGTTCGACCGCTTCGGGCTCCGGGTCCCGACGGTGTTCGTCTCCCCCTACATCGAGGAGGGGACGATCGTCCGGGCCGATGGCACAGTCCCCTTCGACCACACGTCCATCATCAAGACCCTGTGCGAGCGCTGGGGTGTGGAAGGCCTCACGCAGCGGGATCGTGCCGCGCCCAGTTTTGCGTCGGTGCTGAACCGCCCCGCATCCGAGCCGCGAACGGACACGCCCGAAATCGTTTCGAGACCATACGAGCGGATGCCAGAGCCCAAAGCTCACCAGAGCCCCCCTGGCCACCTCGCCCACCAGCTCGTCGAGCTCTCCTCTGCCGTGATGGGCGAAGCCGTGCCCTTCGTGAAGACGGCCGGCGACGCCATAAAGCACCTGATCCGACACTCGAAGAGCTGGGAGTCCGAGCCACCCGAGTGACTTGGCCTAGGAGAGGTCCTCTGCGGCGACCCGCGTCCTCGAATCCGTCTGGAGAAGGGCCACGAGACCGAAATACAGCAGCGGCACGGCGGAGTAGAGCAACAGGCTCAGTACCGGCAACCAGTCGGCGATCAGGACCGCGATGCCGTACACGAGCAGCGGAGCTGCGGCCGCCAGGGAGGCGAGCCGGCGCGCCTCCTGGCTCGGCGTCTGCCACAGCAGCCCGGGATGGCGGCGCAGGTACCAGTCGAGGACAACACGGAGCAACGTCGCCACGATCAGCACCATGCCGTACAGGTGGAGCGCCGTGGGGCTGCTCGGGAACTCGCCGAGGACCGACGCCACGAACGGGATCATCGCGACCGGCAGCAGAAACACCAGATTGAGCCAGAGAGTGTTGCGATCGATGTATCGGACCTGGGCGAAGGCGCTGCGATGCCACGACCAATACATGCCGACGAGCAAGAAGCTGACGACGAAGGAAACGAACGTCGGGCGAACCTCGCGCAACGCATCCCTGAGCGACTGTCCCTCACCGAGATCGGGAACCTGCAGCTCGAGCACCAAGATGGTGATGATGATGGCAAACACCCCATCGGTGAATGCCAGCAGCCGCCCAGGGTCGGCGCCGCGCTGCTCTTTGTCACTGAGCCCCGTCGCTGCGTCATCTGTCACGGTTCGATTCTAAGGACGCACGGCATGCCCTCCCGTGACCCCGGATGCAGAACGCCCGATAGGCTCGGTCCATGGAGGAAGTGGATCTCGGGATCGCCAGGGGCCATTGGTTCACAGGCGACCCGAATCGGGTTGCGATGCTCCTGCCTGGGGCGGGTTATTTGCCGGCGGCTCCCCTGCTCTGGTTCGCAAGAGAAGGCCTGATGGCCGACGGCTGGTCGGTGCTCCAGGTCTGGGACGAGTGGGACCGATCTGAGGATGCCCCTCGCTGGGTCGATGATCGATACAACGCGGCACTCGACTTCGTCGGCGAGGTTGCCAAACGGCTGGTGGTGGCGAAGTCGATCACCACCCTGGCCCTTCCCACCGCGACCGAGCAGGGATTGCCGGGAGCGTGGCTGACCCCCCTCCTAGACGAGCCGGGGCTGCGTGCGACCCTCGAAACATCGACCGTCCCTGCCCTGCTTGTTGGAGGGACCGCAGACCCCGCCTGGGACTCCGAGCTCGTCCACATGCTCGAGACTCCAGAGGCACTCGAACTCGAAGGTGCCGACCACTCGTTGCAGTATCCCGGAGATCCGAGGAGCTCGATCGACGCACTGATGGTGATCACCGATCGTATCCGCCGCTTCGCCGAGCTCGTCTGAGCGGGCCAGGACGGGAGCGGCCGTCGGTGGCTATCTTCTGACGCCATGACTCACCGGCGCCTGGCGGCGATCGCAGTCCTCGACGTGGTCGGGTACTCAACGATGATGGCCGAGGACGAAGAAGGCACCCACGCCGCCTTCAAGGCGCATCGCAACGAGATCGATCCGATCCTGCTCAACCACGGGTGCCGCGTCGTGAAGAGCACGGGGGACGGCTACCTCGTCGAGATCCCGTCGGTGGTGGAGGCGGTGCAAGCCGCAGTCGAGATCCAGGAGTTGATGGCAGCGCGCAACGCCGCCATGCCGGAGAGCCGCTCGCTCCAGCTGCGGATCGGGATCAATCTCGGCGACATCATCTTCGAGGACGACGGAGACGTGTATGGCGATGGGGTCAACGTGGCCGCCAGGCTCGAGGGACTGGCCGACCCCGGCGGGATCTGTATCTCCGAGTCGGTGCGTCAGCAGCTGGGGACCCGCCTCGATGTCGGTTTCGAGGACATGGGTGACGTCGAGGTCAAGAACATTCCCGATCCGGTGCACGCATGGAAGGTCGTCCTCGCAAAACCTGAGGAGGTTGCCCCCGACCCAATCGTTACCGGCGACTACCGGCTGGCCACCGTCGCCGTTCTGCCCTTCGACAACATGAGCGGGAGCAGCGACGACGAGTATCTAGCCGATGGGATCACCGAAGACCTCATTACGGCGCTCGCCAGTCACCGCGACCTGCGGGTGCTGGCGAGAAACTCCACCTTCGTCTACAAGGGTGAGGCGCACGACATCCGGCACGTTGCTCGGGAGCTGGACGCCACCCATGTCGTCGAGGGGAGCGTGCGCAGAGCCGGAGACCGGATTCGGATCACCGCCCAGCTCATCGAGGCCGAAGGTGGCCACCACATCTGGGCCGAACGCTTCGATCGCGAACTCAGCGACGTCTTCGAGCTCCAGGACGAGATCGTCCACGAGATCTCCGGCAGGGTGCACCCGGCCCTCGATCGAGCGGAAGGCGAGAAACGCCCGGATCGACCAAGCGAGCTCGATGCCTGGGAACTGTTTCTCCGCGGTCGCTGGCATTTCAACGCCAGTACCAGAGAAGAGCTGATTGAGGCGATAGCGTTCCTGGAGGCGGCGATCGAACTCGACCCCTCCTTCGTTGATGCGTACTCGTTCCTTGGGGCCTGCTGGTTCGAGCTGTTTATCCAGCGCTGGCGGATGGAGGGTCGTCGACCGATCGAGGAGTTCGCAATGGTCGCCGAGGAGCTGTACCGGATCGCTCCGGGTGACGGTGCGGCGGCGGGCATGCTCGCCATGGCTGAGGCGAATGCGGGCGAGTTCGACCACGCTGCCCACCTCGCCCGCAATGCCGTCGAGCTCGCCCCCGACCAGGCGATGGTGTTGCTCTGGTCCGGTGGGGCCTGGCTGCGGGCCGCAGACTTCGACGAAGCTGTTGAATGGCTGAGCAGGGCATGGCGCAGCGCCGAGCACGAACCGTGGCGTCACATCATCGCCGCAGGCCTTGCCTTCTCCCACTACCTCGAGGGACGCTACGACGCCGCATTGGCTTGGGCGCTGCAGGGAACATCCGTCGCACCGGACAGCCTGCAGCTGTGGGCGATCACCGCAGCCTCGCTCGGCCAACTCGGCAGAGCCGAGGAAGCCCGGCCCTACATCGGTTTCATGACGTCGGATCGGCCCGATCTGACCGTGGAACGATTCGGCCGCAACCTCCGCTGGCGGCGCGAACGCGACGTGGAACACTATTTCGACGGGCTGCGCAAGGCCGGTCTCCCCGACTAGAACCCGCCGCTACCAGTGCCGGTTTGGGTCGTTCGAGTAGTCGTTTGCCGGGTCGTCGACGCCCTCGATGAGGAAGCTGAGGTAGCTCTCGAAGGCAGATCCGGACATCGTCTCCAGGGCTGCCAGCTGATCGATGAGACAGGCCAGCTCGGCATCGCGCCCGATGTACTCCTCGCCATCGGTATACAAGCGGCTGTGACAGGCGTCGTGGACGATGGTGCCCGCAAGCCACAGCACCTGATCTTCCGGTCCATAGCCAGGGGCGTACGCGGTCACTTCACCCACCCTGAAGGTCTTGGTGAACACGTCCATCCCCGATCCGGCCGTCACCGATTCGATGGTGCTGATGTGGGTGAGCACCTCGGCGTATGTATCGGGGACCTCGTTCTCCAGAAGGTCGAGCGCCGCGCTGGCCTGGGTGACGAACTCGTCATCGCCGACGATCGCAACGTCAGCTGCGGCCACCGCCACGGTGGTGGTCGTCGTTTCCGGCTGGGAAGTGACCGCGGCAGTCGTGGTTGTTGTTGTGGCAACGGTCGGCGTGGTGGCCGTCGTTGATGCCGTCGCCGGTGCGGTCGGCGGCACTGTTGTGGCGGTGGTCCCACCGCAACCGGCGAAGAGCACTGCCACGAAGACGCCGATTGCTGCAGTGTGGTTCAACAACCTCACCTCCCCCTTTCATGGCAATTTGGTGGCGTCCCGCATCGCCGGCGACAGCACCGGGCAACGTTTGCGACAATCGGTGCATGGACGAGTCCGAAGCGGCAGCTGCGATTGCCAAGGCGGTGGAAAACATGGGGTTGCTGCTCGTGCACGACCAGCGGCTGCCGTCGGCAACGGCGCTGGTGGCGGGTGGGCCGGTATTCGGGTCGTGGTGGTCGCACCCTGATGCCACCACCATCTACAACGCGCTTGGAGCACTGGAGGATCGGCTGGCGACCGTCAAGCTCGTGGCGGGGAAGCTGACGCTCGTCGCGCCGCGTCTGTGGCCGGACCTCGTCGCAATCGGTTCCTCGCAACAGCCGTGGCAGCTCGATGGTCTCACCGGCGATGCGCGAGCACTCCTCGATCGGGTCGCCGCAGCGGACGACCCGGTGCTGCTCGACTCACCGAACCTCCGCGAGTCCGGCAAGCAGCTGGAGGAGCGGCTCCTGGTAGTCGGCGAGGAGGTACACACCGATGAAGGGCACCACCTCAAGGCGCTCGGCTCGTGGGAGCCGTGGGGGGCGGCACGGAGCGTGGCGGATCCGCCCGACACCGAGACGGCGATGAGTCGATTCGAGTCAATCGTCAACGGCTGGGAGCCGGACAGCGCCTCCCTCTTGCCGTGGACATGAGCCGGTAGGGTCGGCCCTCTTGCCGTGGACATGAGCCGGTAGGGTCGGCGCCGTGCTTCCGCTCGACCAATCGTGGTACCGCCGGCTGCTCGCCCTTGCCTTGCCCATCGGGCTCGCCGCCGGCGTCCTCGCCCTCTTGTACAGCACCATCATCGGCAAAGGCAGCAACCTCTTCTTCGACGACCCCGGAACCGAGTGGTGGTCGGGTGAGTGGTGGTGGATCCCGCTCATCGCCGCCGGGGGACTGCTGGTCGCATTGATGCGCCGCTCGCTGAAGATCCCGGAGGAAGTCCCCGGTGCGGTCGCTTTCATCCACCAGGGTTGGGTCGATCCGGCCAGCGGGCCGCGCCTGGTGCTCGTGTCGATCGTCTCACTGATCGTCGGCGCCAGCCTCGGACCATCGTTCGGGTTGGTGGTGATGGGCGGTTCCCTCGGGGCATGGGTCGTGTCCCGCTTTGGGCCCGACGACAAGGAGGCCAAGGAGGAGTACACCCTCACCGGGATGGCCGGCGGGCTGGGTGCTGCGTTCAGCTCTCCGCTCTTCGCCGTTCTCCTCACCACCGAGCTGTCCCCGACCGAGAAGCGCAACTATGTGGCCGCCTTCATCCCACAGTTGATTGCCGCCACGCTGGGTTTTGTCGTCTTCGGCGTGACGCTGAGCCCCCTCCTCGATGCATATGAGGTCCCGCCCTACACCTTTGCGTACACCGATCTGCTGATCGGGCTCGTCCTCGGGGTGTTTGGCGCCCTCACGCTCACGTTGCTTCTCGGGATCAACAACGTGGTCGGCTACGGGGCAGGCCTTCTCCATAACCCACTGGTCCGGGGAATCGCCGGCGGTGCGGTCGTTGGCCTGATCGCCTTTGCCCTGCCGCTGACCCTGACCTCGGGTAGCAGTGAGCTCAAGGTCCTCATCGACAACGTTGCGGTGCTCAGCGCCGCGCTCGTCGCAGCCACCGTCCTCGGCAAGATGGCAGCGGTTGCGGTCAGCCTCTCATCCGGATTTCTCGGCGGAAACGTGTTCCCGATGATCTTCATCGGGGGAGCTTCGGGGGTGTTCGTTCACCTGCTCTTCCCGGGCATCCCGCTGTCGCTCGCAGTAGCGGGAATGATGGCGGCCGTTCCTGGTGCGTTCCTCAACGCGCCGCTCAGCCTGACCCTGATCGCGGCGGCGACCGTGGGACTCGATGCGGCCGAGATCGTCCCAATCGTGCTGGCGGTCGCGACGTCGTACCTCTTCTTTGCGGCCCTCAGATACTGGATGGCGCTACGCGCCGAGGCGAAGGCGGCCTAGATCCCGCGGCCGGCGACGACCGATTCGGTGTAGGGCTCGATCATGATGCACTCACCGGGGCACTCCTCTGCGGCCTCGATGACATCATCGATGAGCTTGTCGGGAACCCGTGCCACACCGCGGGGACCGTCGGGCCCGTGATCGTCGCCGTCTTCCGCGTCGAAGTAGATCGTCTTACCAAAGTGGGAAGCCTCTTCCTTGACCGTCCACAACCCGTCGTCGCGGCCAAGGAACACGTCGGGGGCGATCTCCTCACAGATGCCGTCCCCGGTGCACAGATCCTGATCGATCCAGACCATCAACTTGGTGGCTTCGGCCATCGCTACCCCTTACGTGAGAAGGTCGAGCCCGAGCGAGTAGTGCCCGAGGCCCTCGACTTGCTTGATGTACTCCGGGCTGCGCTTGAAACGAGCCCCGATCGCGACGTAGGTGTCTCCGTCGGCTCGCATGTCCATCACGCGCTGCTCGATCGCCGTCGGCATCCGTCGCGTCCGTGGCCCGTTTCGCGGGATCTCGGTCCACTCGATCACCCGCTCCACATGGGCCGGGCTCCTATCGATCCGGCGCGCAATCTCGTCGATGTGGACGCCTTCGTCCTGCATGGCAAGAACACGGCGCTCGACAGGCCGCAAATGAGCCTCGTTCATAGGGGGAACGTTAGTGGTGAGCGTGCGCTGATCCGACATACCGCCGGCCTGCACCGATGGGCGCGCTGCTAGCCTCGGCGCGTGACGACGAGCACCCATGAGACCTTGAAAAGCGTCCCACTATTTGCATCTCTGGACGAGGAAACCCTGGCGCACATCGCCGCTGCGGCCACCGAATTCGAGTGCCCGCCCGCGTATGTACTCACCGAGCGGGGTCACGCCGGCGCGGGTCTGTTCATCATCGAGGAGGGCACGGTCGAGGTGATGCTGCCCACCGGAGGCGTCCTGGAGCGTGGACCGGGAAGCTTCGTCGGCGAGTTGTCGTTGCTAACAGACACCCCCCGCACCGCTCGAGTGTCGTGCACCTCTCACGTCCGGGGCCTCGCGATCAGCCGTACCGACTTTGCCGAGCTCCTCGTCAGGGAGCCCACCATTGCCCTGAGCATGCTGCACGAACTTGCCCGCCGCCTCACCGAGGATGCCCGATACGGCGGTTCCGCTCCCGAGCCAGACGCACCCGAATAAACTCTGAGTTCGCAACTCGAGGTATCCAATGACCGATCAGAACAGCCCGCCGGGCACTATCCATGATCATGTGCGGGCAGAGACGGTCAACATCACGCAGGGTGGAGCTGCCAACGTCACCGCTGGCACGGTGACGGTCAAGCAGGGCGGCGTGCAGAACGTATCGAGTGCCCTCACCGACATCACCCAGGGCGGGGCGATGGTCATCGAGGCCGACCATGTGACGCTCAATGCATCCGGTGCTGCGGCGGTGGTCACAGAACAGGCCACCGTCGACAAGTCGCAGATCGGCATCCTCTTGGCGAACTCGGTCGACGCCACCAACTCCAGGATCGGCGTACTGCTGGGCGGGGACATCGACGGCAACCCCAAGATCGACCTCGACGGTCGATACCTCGCAATCATCGGCGCCTCGTTTGCTATCACCTGGTTTGCGCTGCGGCGGCTGTTTCGCTCCTAACGCAGCGTTGCGGTGCGCTGCGAGCCCCAGGGCTCGCAGGGCCGCATAGTGTTGCCCTGAGCCCTGGGTTCGCAGCAACAGCGCTCTCGTCGGGACCGAGGGGGTAGATTCGACGTCGTGAACTGCGCCAACTGCAACGCCGAGCTCAAGGACGGAGCGAAGTTCTGCTCCGAGTGCGGCACGCCGACCACCGTTGCCTGTGTCAGCTGCGGCAACGCCCTCAGCGCCGACGACAAGTTCTGCGCGGAGTGCGGTACTCCGGTGGCCGAGGGTGCGGCTACCCCCGCCCGGCCAACACCGGTCCCCGATCGGCCGGAGGAGCGCCGGATCATCTCGGTGATGTTCATCGACCTGGTCGGATTCACCCCTATGACAGAAGCCCGCGACTCCGAGGAGGTCCGCAGCCTGCTCACCCGATACTTCGACCGTGCTCGAGAGACCGTCGATCGGTATGGGGGCACGATCGACAAGTTCATCGGCGATGCGGTCATGGCGGTGTGGGGCGCCGACACTGCGCACGAGGACGACGCCGAGCGAGCGGTGCGGGCCGCCATGGAACTGGTCGACAGCGTCGCCGCGCTCGGGGAAGAAGAGGGGATCCCGGAGCTCATGGCGAGGGCCGGTGTGCTCAGCGGAGAGGCGGCCGTCGGTGGCGACGGCAACGAGGCCACCGGGCTGATCATCGGCGAGATCGTCAACACCGCGTCCCGACTGCAAAGCGCCGCCGAGCCCGGCACGGTCCTGGTGGGCAAGTCGATCGTCGACGGCGCCGCCGCCGCGATCGAGTTCGAGCAAGCCGGCGCCGTCGAGCTGAAGGGCATCGCCGAGCCGGTCGAGACCTGGCGTCCGCTCCGCGTCGTTGGCGGTCGCTTGGGGAGTCGGCGCGCCGACGGCCTTGTGCCGCCGTTCGTGGGCAGAGCCGACGAGCTGCGGCTGCTGCGTGACTCGCTCAACGCCACGCGCCGCGAGGGCCGCGCGCGTCTGGTGTCGATCATCGGCCAAGGTGGGATCGGCAAGAGCCGCCTTGCCGACGAGTTCTGGAACTATGCCGATGGGCTCAGCGAGACCACCTACTGGCACCACGGGCGCTCCCCGGCGTATGGCGATGGCCTCAGCTTCTGGGCCCTCGGCGAGATGGTCAGGCAGCGGTCGGGTATCGCCGAGAGTGACGACGATCACAAGACCCGCACCAAGCTGCGCACAATGCTCGCCGAGTACATCGAGGATGCAGGAGATCGGGAGTGGATCGAGCCCCGAATGGAGTCGCTGCTCGGTCTCTCTGAGGCACCTACCGGCGACCGCGCCGAGTTGTTTGCCTCATGGCGGATGCTGTTCACCCGGATCGCCGAAATCGACACAGCGGTCATGGTGTTCGAAGACTTGCACTGGGCCGACGACGGGCTGCTCGACTTCATCGATGAGCTCACAACAGCGGCGGTCGACAGCCCGATACTCGTCGTGACGTTGGGGCGACCCGAGCTGCTGGAGCGGCGTCCGGGTTGGGGCTCGGGGAAGTCGAACACGGTCAGCCTGCACCTGGCGCCGCTTGCCCCGGCCACGATGGCCGACTTGGTGCGCGGCGTCGTGGTGGATGCGCCGGATCAGCTCGTCTTCGCCCTCGTCGAGAAGTCGGGTGGGATTCCGCTGTATGCAGTGGAGCTGTTGCGGATGCTGCACAGCCAGGAACTGATCGCCTCCGCCGGGGATGGCAAGTTCGCCGTTACCGGGGACGTAAACGATCTCGACATCCCGGACTCGCTACAAGGACTGGTGGGTGCCAGGCTCGATCAGTTGGACGGCGACAAACGTGCCCTTCTTCAAGACGCAGCGGTTCTCGGCCAGTCGTTCACCGTCGATGGCCTGCAGGCGCTTCGCGACGAGCCGCTCGCCCAGATCACTGCGGGACTGCAACCGTTGGTGACCCGCGAGATCCTGTCGGTCAATCAGGATCCTCGCTCTCCGGAGCGCGGGCAGTACCGGTTCGTTCAATCGATCATTCGCGAGGTCGCCCACGAGCGGATTAGCAAGGCAAACCGATTGGCCCGCCACGTCCGGGTTGCGGAGTACTTCGAATCCGAGAGCGATCCGGAGCTGGCCGGGATCGTTGCCAGCCACTACCTCGACGCCCTGGAGGCCGCCGCATCCGATGAAGAACGTACTGCGCTGCGCCCCAAGGCCATCGGTGCCTTGCTCGCCGCCGCGGATCGCGCCGATGCGCTCCAGTCCCATCCCCAGGTCGTGCGCCTTGCGCTGCGCGGCATCGATCTCACCGACGATCCGGGCGAGCGCGGGGAGCTCTATCTCCGAGCCGCCCGCTCAGAGCACTCCCTCCTCGGTGACGACGCGGAGCGCTACGCCGACGAAGCGATCGGCGCCTTCGAGGAGGCCGGTGACGAGGAGGGAAGGCTCCGCGCTTCGACGAGGCGGGCCGTCCTGCTCGACGATGAAGGTCGGGGCAACGAGGGGTGGGCGCTGCTCGTGGAGGTCGTCGGCGACGGTGACACCGCCATCCATGCCGAGGCCTACGGCGAGCTGGCCCGTGCCTATATGTTGGATCGCCGCTACGAGGATGCCCTCATCTGGTGCGATCGGGCGTTGACAATCGCCGAGCGGCTCGATCTAAGCCCCGTGTATACGGACACCCTGATCACCAAGGGAACTTCGCTGGCCAGCATGTACCGGGGGCGGGAGGCGCTCACCCTCCTCGAGGCGGGGCTCGAGCTCGCCAGGGAGAACCAGCTGAGCAAGTCGAAGTACCGGGCGCTCAACAACCTCAGCGTGATCGGCGGCAGCGACCGCTGGACCCAGCCCGAGCTCCTCGCGGAGAGCGTGGCCGATGCCCGCCGCATCGGGCAGCCGCGCCTGCTGACCGATGCCCTCCTGAGCGAAGCATGGACGAGCATCTGGTCGTTCGAGTGGGACCAGGTCGACGAGATCCTTGCCGACATCGATCCCGAGACCCGCGCCCCGGGCACCGGGACCACCTACAACGATGTCGTGTTCACCAAGATGGAGCTCGCCGGGCAGGCCGCGGAGGGGGAACGCCGCTTCGAGGCATGGTGGGAGGAGCAGCTCGGGGTCGGTGATTCCCAGCAGACGGGCAGCCTGGAGATCTCACGGATCGCCAGTGCCTTCTTCAACGGTCGATTCGAGGAGGCCTTCGACAAGGCGATCGACACCGAGTTCATCATCTCCTATCGGGGTGATGTCTTCTGGGCGGTTCTGGCTGCGCTGCAGCTAAGCGACCGGGACAGGCTCATGCGGGTCGTGTCGCGAATCGAGGATTCGCCCTACCGGGGACGAGTTATCGACCTCTTCCGTCACGCCGCGCTCGGAGGGATCGCCGCCCTCGACGGGCTCGAGGCCGAGGCCGCCGAGCAGTGGGCGGCTGCGCTGGCTCTTGCCGATGACGTGATGCACCGGGGCATCGCTCATTGGTTCGCCGCAGCAGCGGCCGCCTCCATCGGGGTCGACACCGAACACGGAGCCAGGTGGGCTCGCTCCGCCCATGACGCCTTCACCGAGGTGGGCGCCGACACCCTTCTCGAGCTCTACCCCGAGATCGCCGTCGCCGTCGATGCCCCCGTCGAGGAGGCCGGTTCGGCCTGATCGCTGCGAACAGCTACGTGACGCGCGGCAAGTGCTTCTGGGGATCGCTGAGCAGCCGGTCGCGCTCCACGACCTCCCGTACGCCGGCGGCGCGGAGACCGGTCTCGGTGAGATCGTCGACGGCTGTGCCGAACACGATCGTCGGGACGCCGGCCTTGGTGAGCCGCTCGACGGCGTCGTATGCGGCGCGGTGGGCAAGGTCGACGAATGCCACCTTGATCGTGTCGGTGCCGAGTGCACTGGCCACCGCGGATGGGTTGCGGGCACCGTGGCATTGGAGCCCGGCCGACTCAGCTGCATCGCACAATTGCTGCCGGGCGACCCGATCCATGGTGAGCACCACCACTCCGGGGCGCGGTGGGCCGGTGCGATCGACATTGGTGAGGGCGATCGCCTTGGCGGCGCCCCACTGCGTCAGCGCGGCCTGAACCGCCTCTCCGAGCGGCGCCGATGACCCCGGGGCCAGCGCATACGGGTCGTCACGCCGGCCATCCGCTGACTCGTCGACCCCGGCGTCATCGAGAACCGGATTGAGGCTGCCCAGGGCATTTGAGAACACCTCGAGCGGCGTCCGACGCTGCTCCATGAACGGTTGCTCCAGCTCGCTCGCCAGCTCGAGGTCGAGCTGGGCGGTTGCCGCCTCGATGGTGCCCACCGTCGCTCGATCCAGCGGATAGCCGCGGTCGGCAAAGAGCGCCGTCGTATACGCCGGGAATGCGGAGACGAGGGCAGCGTGCAGCCGCTGTGCTTCGGGAACCATCGTTTGCAGGATATCGAGGGCGTAACGATCTCCTCCCCCATTGGGGGAGAAACCAGCGAGGACGCCTACCATCGGGACTTCTTCCGATCTGAGGTCCTCATGCGCAAACCCGTCTTGATTTTCGGCTTGATCGTCGCGGCCTTGCTGCTCGCAGCGTGCCGGGCCGAGGTCAACATCTCGCTCGACGTCGCGGAAGACGGATCCGGCAGCGTGGCCTTCGAGCTCGGCACCGACCAAGAGTTCCGCGATCTGATGGGCTCGAGCGGCGCAGACGCGGATGACCTCTTCGGTGATATCGAGTCCGGCGTAGAGGGCGGTGAGGTATTCGAGCGCGAGGACGGCGACATGTCCTACCAGGGCGTGCGCGTCGATTTCGACAACATCGACGAAGTGAGCGACACTCTCACCGACGTCGGGAGTGACTTCTTCGGCGGGTTCGGCACCTTCTCCTTCGAGATCGACGAGAGCTCGGCGGTTTTCGATGCGACCCTCACCGCCGACGAGCAGGACCTCGGCCAAGACATCCCCTTCGACCCGTCACAGCTCTCGGGGGACTTCTTCTCTGCCGGGTTCGTGCTCTCGATGCCGGGCACCGTCACCTCCCACAACGCTGACGAGGTGTTGGCCGACGGAAGCCTCCGCTGGGAGCTCCCGCTCCTCGGCGGAACCACCGAGCTGCACGCGGAATCGGAGTTCGGCGGCAGCGGCTTCCCGTGGCTGTTCGTGATCATTGCACTCGTGGTAGTCATAGGCATCGCCGCATTGGTGGGCGCAATCACCATGAGCAGCCGGAAAGAGAAGCAGGCCGTCTCGGCCGCTGCGGTGGCATCACAGGATGCCCCCACACCCGAGGCCGATCTCCCGGACCCCGACACCGACCTCACAGCAAACGAGTGATCAAGCCTCGGTGACGAGCACGAGCACGGCGAGCATGCCGTATGGGCCGTCGACGACCCCAATGCCCGCCTCGTCGTAACTTCCCGCAGCGTCAATTGCCTTGCCGATGCCTTCGGCGGTCGGCGCCATCAGCAGTCGCTCGGCGCTGTCTGCGGCGACGATGCCCGCAACGTCGAGGCGCTCGTCGAGCGGCCGGCCATCGGTGAACGTCCCGCTCCGATATATCGAGCCCGCTCTTGCGACGGCGACCACGGCGAGCTCATCGGACCAGCGCAGCGGCGGAAGGCCTTCCTCGTCTCGCGCCTGATCGACCGCAGCGACGACGGCGGCAGCGGCCCGGGTCGAGGGTTTGGCATCGGCGCCTGCGGTCGCGGGAAGCAGAAGATCCGACTGGTCCGAGGCAGTGACCAGCCAGTCGCCGGCGACACTGCGCAGCCAGATCATCGACTGTACGGCCCGATCACCGGACATGACGACAACGGCACGCTGCGCCGGGCCTTCTGGATCGACCACCCGCTCGACCACCCGGGAAGCTTCGAGCTCCTCGGCGACGGCGGCCGGCAGCGGCAGTGCCGAGAGCAGCGTCACGGCGGCAATGGCAAGGACGAGTGCATACACCGCACCGAGACCTGCTCCGGCGAAGTTGTTGAGGAGCGAGGTCCCTGGCAGTCTTCGCATCGATCGATGGATCGCGGAGGAAACGAATCCTGCGCCGATCGAGAGCCCGAGGAACAGGGCTGTGCCCCCGACCACCCTGGCCAGCTCGGGTGACCATCCGAACAGCTCCGTCAGCATCCTCCCAACGGCCGGAGCCAATCGGAACGCGAGAACCGCGCCGGCGATCAGCGTCACAACGTCGAGTGCCTGGCGCACGAAACCACGAGACCATCCGCGGACGACGAGAAGTACGAGCACGGCGATTGCGATGAGGTCGATCACTGGCTGTGCTCAGTCGTCGTCATCGTCGGGGGGCGGCGGGTCGGCCTTGGGATCGATGGCTTCCATCTCTCTTGTGGTCCGGAAGCGCCGGACCGCAGCCGGCTGAGGCGGCTCGGCAATGATCGCCTCCTCTGCCTCCTCCCAGGTTTGGCCAAGAAGCCTGGTCCTCCACAAATGGCCGCCGATGACCTTGACGCTCGCCGCCAGGGGGACGGCAATGATGATTCCCCAGAAGCCGGCGATGGCGCCGGCGAGCACGAGGATGACCAGCGTGACGCCCGGGTGGAGGCGCACCGTGGCCCGCAGCACGAGGGGGCTCACGAAGTTGTTGTCGATCTGCTGCACGACGAAGGCGATGATCGCGGCGAGCACGGCGGTCCGCAGATCGGTCGTAGCAAAGGCGACGATGACGCCGAGGATGCCGCCGACCCATGGGCCGAGGAACGGCACGATGTTGAGTGCCCCGCCGACGAGGCCGATCAGCAGCCAGAAGGGCAAGTCGATCCAGTAGTAGCCGACGCTGAGCATGACGCCGACGATGATCGCCACCAGCAGCTGCCCTCGCAGAAAGCCTCCAACCGCCGTGTTGAGCTGTGCGCCGACGAAGGAGACCTCCGCCCGATTCTCCTCTGGGACGAGCCCCATCGTCCGGCCCTGCATGTTGGGGAGGTCGATGAGGAAGTAGAAGGCGAGAACGGGGCCAAGCAGGAACACCAGGATGAACTCGAAGATGCCGGAGGTGGCAGCACCGATCCGATCGAGGATCAGCGAGAGGATCGTGTCCTGGTTGTCTGGGTCGTTGAGATATTCGACGATGCGGTCGTAGTCCCAGAAGCTGACGTCGATACCGAAGCTCTGGGCGACGCTGATCGTCTGTGCGGTGAACTCGTCGTAGAGGCCGGGGAAGTCGGTGCCGAACATCTGGCCCTGCTCGACGATGCTCGGGATCACGAGCGCCGCGGCGAGGACGAGGAACGCGGCGATGATGAGGAAACCGATCGTCGTGCCGATGATGCGGTGGATGTGCCACTTCTCGAGCCGGGACACGAACGGGTTGAGGATGAACACGATCACCATGGCCAGGAACAGGGGGGCAAGGATGACCCGCCCGGCGATGATCAGGTAGCCGACCACGACGATGAGAGCCAGCGCGCCCAGCGACGCCCAGGAGAACACCCCGACACGCTGTACCAGGTTCGGCTCGGGCTCCGGTGCCGCCTCGACGTCCGGCGCCGTCACGGCAGCGGTGCGCCGCTCACCCGCTCGGCGATTTGGTCGAGCCGCTGCCGACGCATCCTTCTGAGGCGACGAATCGTCATGGGGTCGTACGCCAGCGCCTCGGAAGCGTCGATGAGGCGCCGCAAGACCTGGTAGTAGCGGGTGGCGCTGATCCCGAGGTACTCACGAATCGCCTGGTCCTTCGGACCGGGGTACAGCCACCACGATCCCTCGAAATCCAGCACGTGACGATCCCGCTCGGACACCATGCCGGGCAGGGTATCGGCGGGGTGTGACGGAGACGCGGATTTCGCGACCTGCGGATTCGGCCTGCAAGCAGCCCGGTAGGGTGCCCGGTTCTCACTTAAAGGGAGGGACATCGTGACCACCGCAACCGTGGAGCACCAGTCGTCAACGACGGTGCGAACCCTGTCCATCATCGTCATCGTCGCCGGGATCGTGCTGATCGTCACCGGGGTCGCCACCTGGTTCAGCGTGTCGAACCAGCTCGCGGACGAGAACATCACCGTCTCGGCTGATGCGGAGCGCTTCGCCGGCCAGCCCGTCGACGGCCCGCTGACGGCCTACGAAGAAGCGGCGGTCATCAACAAGCACGCCCTGGAGGCAACCGGCGGGCTCACGTACGCGGAGCTCGACCGTGATGATCCCGTTCGGCAGACGGCCATGACTGCATCGTTCTTGCGGGCCTCGCTGTTCACGTCCGTGGTCGCATTCGGTGTGGCGTTGATGGCCGCCGGTGTCGGCTTGGTGCTGGTCTTGATCGGCTCGGCGTTGCTGGTGATGAACGGCGGCGATCGGTTCCAGGTCGTTGTCGAAGGCGGCGAGGAGGCCTGAGCGGCGATCAGCCGCCGGTCGGCACCACCGTCAGGGTCTTGATCTCGCAGACGATCGTCGACACCCGGCTGGATCCCATCTCGACGCTCCACTCCGCCGACTGGCCGGGCGAGAGGCCTTCGACGGTCGTCTCGAGCAATCCAATGGGCGATCGGTTCCATGCCCTGATCAGCTCGACCTCGATCACGTAGTCGTAGGTACGCTGCGGCCACGAGGCGTTGGTGATGACACCGCTGGCGCCGAGTGTGCCCTCGCCGCGGCCACAGAACTCGCCAGTGGCACGGAAATAGACGATGGCTCCATCCTGGTCGTAGCGGGCAACCTCGCCGAGCAAAGGGTCGTTCATGGTTACCGCGCCGGGGATGGGCTCAACGGCTAGCGCCGCCCCGGCGCCGGACGCCGCGGTCGTGGTCGGCGCTGGTTCCTCCGTGTTGAACGCGGCGCGGAACAGCGTTGCTCCGATGGCGCCGATGGCCACGATGATGACGATGAACGCAATCAGAACCAGGACCAGTTTGCCGTCGATTGGCTCCGGTCCATCCCCGTCGTCGCGAGCCTCGCGCTCCGGCTTGGGCTCCTCCGGATCGGGATCAGGCTCGGGCGGCAGGCTTCCGCCCTCGATGGAGATCATCGGTTGATTGTCGGTCGTTTGATCTGCGGCCTTGAAAGCTCCGCGTTTTCAACCCGGGACCGGCATGTTTTGGCTTGACCACGTTGCGAAATCGGTAAAGGGCTTGGTCGTTACCTTCTCAGCGGCAGCAATCTTGCTCTCCGCATCGGGGCCGAAGTACGTGTACTCGGCGAAGTACCCGAACATGTCACCCATCCCCCAGGGATCTTCCTTTGCCTCGACAAATGCCAGGTCGTGACCCTGGCTGTTCAGCGTGGCAACGAGGTCGTTCCAGCTCACCAGATCCCCTGCCAGGGAGAGGTGCTGGCCCTGGCCGGCGGCGTCCGGGTTGGCGAAGGCGCCGGCCACCAGATTCCCCAACTCGGTGATGTCCCCGACGTGCATGCCTCGTGCTGCGGGGTCGGCCGGCTGCATCCAGGTGGGGGTCCCGTCTGGGCCCGGCTGGGGGTCGTACATGGGTGAGATGAGGTTCTGGTAATAGAACGATGGCTCGACAAAGGTGAACAAGCGGAACCCTGCGTCCTCGACGACCTTGTCCACCGTTGCCTTGTTGGTGAAGTGTGCAACGGTGTACTTCCCACGCGAGATCTTCTCGACGTTGGGCAGGGTCGACCAGATGAAATGCTCCACACCGGCAGCCTTGGCCGCCTCAACCGCGGCGGTGCCCTGGGCGATTTCGTCGGTGTCGGGCGCGGCATGCGAGTTGGTGTTGGCGAAGACGCCGTAGGAGCCTTCGAACGCTTGTGCCAGCGTTTCGGGCCGGGTGAGATCGGCGGCCACCACCTCGTCGGCCAGGCCCTGCGCCTTGTCGGGGTTGCGGGTTAGCGCCCGCACCGTGAAGAGTCCCTGTTCTTGCAGAGCGTTCACGACCCCGCCTCCCTGGGTTCCGGTCGCTCCGAGTACGGCGATGGTTTTCTGGTCGGTCATGTGTGCTCCTTGTGCCCAATGTCGGTTAGTCCCTTGAACAACTAAATATACTTGTGTAGACAATGGTTGTCAAGAGGACTAATATGGAATCGTGTCTTCGGAAATCGAAACCACCTTGCGTCCCCAAGGCCACCTCATCGCAGCCGAGACTGCGATGCGGCGAGTCATCGACGAACTCGCCGTGTCCAAGAGCGAAGTTGACCCGACCACCCTCGACCTTTTGACGCGCCTCCGCCTTGCACCGGGCCAAGCGCTTCGGGGTGTTGATCTGTGCGGCCAGCTTCTCAAGAGCCCGAGCCACGTTTCTCGACTCATCGACCGCGCCGAGAGCCGTGGCTTGGTACATCGCCAGCCCGATCCCAACGATCGGCGGGCCCAGCTCATCACACTCACCGAGGCGGGTGTAGTGGCGATCGACGCCTTCTTCCCGCATGTCGTCGAGGTACTGAACGAAACGTGGTTTGCCGCTCTGAGCGCAGACGAGGTCGACAAGCTCGTCGATCTGCTCTCCAGGGTCACAGCGTCGGCGCGCGACCTCCTCGAAGACGCCGCGCGCGGCTGGGGCACCTCTCGGCCAAGGCTATAGTCCAACGCCGCACGGAATGCCCGGCGGTCACACGAACCGTCGGCGTCGACTGACACCGCGCAACGAAAGGAAAAGAGATGTCTCTTGGGGATTTTCTGATATCAATATTCTGGTTCTTCCTGTTGGTGATCTGGATCTGGCTGCTGATCACGGTCTTTGTCGATATGTTCCGCAGCGACATGTCCGGATGGGCGAAGGCGGCCTGGGTGCTCTTTACCATCGTCGTGCCGTGGCTCGGCGTCCTGGTCTATCTGATTGTCCACGGCAAGGACATGCAGCAGCGAGCCATCGACCATGCGGTCAAGCAAGAGAAGGCGCAGCGCGAGTACATCGCGGCGGCGGCCGGGTCCGGCAGCTCCGCCGACGAGCTGGAGAAGCTGAACAGCCTGCATGACCAGGGTGTGCTCACCGACGACGAGTTCGCCGCACAGAAGCAGAAGGTGCTCGCCGGCTAGATGCGTCCGCCAACCGGATAAGGGGGGAAGCGGAGCCGGGTGTGAGATTCGAACTCACGACCTTCTCTTTACAAGAGAGATATAGGGGGTATTGCGGACCTCGAGACATCGGCGAAAACCCTTGCCAGAGAAGAGTTCTAGCCTCTCGTTGGTTCCGGTTGTTTGTCGTCGTTTCGTGGTCTCATGTGGCATGGATGTGGTATGGATTGCCTGCCGCCGACCCGCACTCTGAAGTGCCGATATCGAGCGCTGTGGGATCCGATCGTTATCGCTCAGATCTGGTGATCGGTGCTTGGAGCTGTACCCGGTCCTGCCTCTGGAGACCGGGACCTAGGGGGCGCATATTGCCGGTTATGCGCTACCTCGTAAGTCGAATCGATCGCATGGTCGTGTCGAGGCTTCGTGGTTCTGTGTCATTCCGGTAGTGTCGAGGTCGGGAGCCGTCTCTCTCTCCCCGTCTCTCTCTGGAGTTGTGTATGGCTGAGGCTCCGATCGGGACCATCACGTTCCTCTTCACCGATGTCGAGGGGTCGACTCGCCTGTGGCAGCAGCACCCCGAGGCCATGCCCGAGGCACTTGCCCAGCACGACCGGATCCTGCGCGATGCCATCGAGGCCAACAACGGCTACGTCTTCTCCACCGGGGGCGACTCCTTTGCCACCGCCTTCGCCGACCCGCTCGATGCAGTGCGTGCCGCGCTCGACGCCCAGCATGCGCTCTCGCTCGCCGACTGGGGCGAGGTCGAAGCGCTCAAGGTCCGCATGGCGCTCGATACCGGCCTCGCCCAGCACCGTGACGACGATTACTTCGGTCCGCCGCTCAATCGCGTGGCTAGGATCGAAGAGACCGCAGAAGGCGGGCACATCCTGCTTTCCAACACCACGGCCGACCTGGTGCGCTACGGCCTCCCCGCCGGGTTCATTCTCGAAGGCCTCGGCGAGCGCAAGCTGCGCGATGTGGAGCGCCCGGTGACGATCTTTCAGCTCCAGTCTGAATCAGAGGTCCCGGCCGGTGTGAGCCGCGGCTTTCTCATCGGCGGACTGGCGGCTTCGGGGGCCGTGCTCGCCGTCATCGTCATCGCGACCATCGTCCTCGCCACCCGGTCGCCTTCGGCGAGCCAGCCCGACCCAGATGATGTTGGTGTTTCCAGCGGGCAGCCAACAACGAGCCCGATCTGGTCCGTGGAGGGCTCCGAGCCCGCGGCAGGCATCCATGTGGAGCACGGAGCGGTCCATGTGGTCTCGTCCGAGGGGGCGGTGACGACGCTTCGCGCTTATGACGTCTCGGACGGCGAGCGGCGGTGGGTTTTCGAGGCCGATGGTGCGTTGCGGGGAGGTATCCAGAGCGACGGCCGCGCCCTGTACGTGCTCACTGCGCCAGAGTCGGGTCCGGGGACGCTCGGCGACCGGCTCTGGGTGATCGATCCCGCCGATGGCAGTCTTGTGGCGGGGTGCGGACTCGTCCTGCCTACTTCCGACTTGGCTGTCGCGGTGACACCGGACACTGTCTTCGCAATCTCAGCGCTGGGACCGGCGTATCTGATCGAGACAGACACCGACGGTTCGGGCCGGTGCCACGAGCACGCCGTGGAGAACCGGACCTTTGCGTTGGCTCCCCCGATGGTTTCTGGGCCGGTGGCGGCGGGATCGGCGGTGATGATTGGTGACAGCCAACGCCTGTACCAGTTGGGCGCCGGTGATCTCAGCGTCGATTCCTTCTACTTTCCGGCAGAGGGTCGGGTGCAGGGCTATCGCGGATCTCCTGAGGCCGTTGCCGCCGCAGCGGTGCGGATCCAGACCTCAACGGCCATCGAAGAGACCATTCCCGTGTACGCCGTCGACGGCGAGGATCTGCTGCACAGCTCACCCGACGGCCTGGGTGCGATGGCTGCGACCGAGCTGACGGTGGCTTGGACACCACTCGTCGATTCCTCCGGCGTGATCCTGGTCGAGAACGGAAGGCTGGTGCGATACAGCCACGATCTGTCCACCGTCCATTGGGAGGTCGAAGTCGGGACCGTCCGAGACGTTGAGCTTCACGACGGTCTCGTCTATCTCACCGACGACACGGGTGTGCTGGTGATCGATGCCGCAGGCGGCGACCCGATCTGGACGCTGGACACCGGCTCGGCTGCGTCGGCCACCGGCGCCGGCGACAGAGTCGTTGTGGTCACGGACGACGCTGCGATCGACGCCTACGCAATCGACGAGTCCGTTGCAGACGAGGCCGTGGTCGAGCCCATCCCTCCCCGAGACATCGCGGACCCCGTCGCCGTAGTCGAGCGGTATTACGCGGTATTCAACAGCGGCGATGCAGACGCGGTCCTCCGGCTCTACGCCACCGACGCCATCGCCGATGCAGAGGGCGGCGATCCGGCTCGCTCTCTCATGCACGAGGTGATCCAGGACGAGTTCACCGACCTGCTCTCGGGAGCGATCGCGTTCGAGTGGCAGATCGAGATTCGGAACTGCGTCATCGCCGAGCAGACCGAGTTCGCCACCAGCGTGAGGTGTGACGGGATCGCCAGGGATAGCGTCGACGAGATCCTCGGCGTTGCCGCCGACGGCGTTGTACGCCTCTGGATCGACGACGGTCTCGTTCGTCGCATCGAGGAAGACCACGACGCTGAAGAGCTGCTGGGGCTCAATCGATTCGGGTTCTTCTACGTCGACACGCCGGAGTACATCGAGGCGAATGAGGCGTGGCTGGCATGGGCTCTGGAGCGGCACGGCGAGGGCTGGGACGCCGTGTGCTACAGAAATGACGAACTCTTCAGCGAGAGCGAATGCGTGGCCCTCGCCATCGAGGCTGCCCGCCAGTACATCGCCGAGACCGGCGGGTAGCCCTCTACCCTGTGCCCATGCGCGCCCTCCGCAAGCTGTCTCCCGGGCCGGGATTCGAGATGGTCGAGGTTCCCATTCCCGAGTACGGGCCAGATGACGTCCTCATCGAGGTGATGGCCGCCTCGATCTGCGGTACCGACCTCCACATCCTCGACTGGGACCCATGGTCGGCCGATCACGTGCTCACCCCGGTGACGATGGGCCACGAGCTCACCGGCATCGTCCGGGAGCGGGGAGCCAACGTCACCGCACCCGAGGTCGGCCAGCTGGTCTCGGTGGAATCCCACGTCATCTGCAACGTTTGCGACTGGTGTCGCACCGGCCAGGGCCACCTGTGTCCGGGCACCGAGCTCCTCGGCGTGCACCGCGACGGCGCCTTTGCCGAGTATGTGGTGGTGCCGGCACAAAACGCCTATCCCGATCCGGAGGACATGCCGCTGTCCATCGCCTCTCTCCAGGAGAACTTCGGCAACGCCGTCCATACCGCCACCGTCACCGAGGTGGCGGGGCGCAAGGTGCTGGTCACCGGGGCAGGCCCGGTCGGGCTGATGGCCATCGCCGTCGCCAAGGCCAAGGGTGCCCGTGCCGTCTACACCACCGACATCTCCGACTACCGGCTCGAGCTTTCCAGGACGATGGGCGCCGATCTCACCCTCAACCCGATGAAGGACGACGTCGCCGGCATCATCTCCGATGCCACCGATGAGGGCGGTGTCGACGTGCTATTCGAGATGTCAGGCGCCCCGGCGGCGATCGAGCTCGGGTTCGCCACGCTCAAGCCCGGTGGTGAGGCGGCAATGCTCGGCCTCACCGGCAAGAAGATCGAGTTCGATTTCGACGACAACATCGTCTTCAAGGGCGCCACCGTGTACGGGATCGTGGGGCGGCGCATCTCCCAGACCTGGCTGGAGATGCGCGGGCTGATCCGATCAGGCGCCATCGACCTGGCTCCGGTCGTGACCCACCGGTTCGCCCTCGACGACTACGAGAAGGCGTTCCAGCTCATGGCCTCCGGCCAGTGCGGCAAGGTAATCATGTTCCCCGATCCAACCCTGGCCGACGGGCCGCTGAGTTGACGGAGGCGCAATGACCGACAAGACCGCCTACCTCAAAGAGGACCTCGCTGCTCTCGCCGAACAGGGCCTGTACAACACGATCACCACCATCGATGGGCCCCAGGGCGCTTGGCTGTCGGTGGACGGAAGGGACGTGTTGAACTTCTGCTCCAACAACTATCTGGGCCTGGCCAACGACCCCACCCTGGTGGCTGCGGCCAAGGCCGCTCTCGACGACTACGGGATCGGCCCTGGCGCGGTGCGGACGATCGCCGGCACCATGACCATCCACGACGAGCTGGAGGCCGCCCTGGCCCGCTTCAAGGGCGTCGAAGCCGCCATCTCGTTCCAGTCGGGCTTTGTCGCCAACCTGGCGGTGATCCCCGCCCTGGTTGGGGAGGGCGACGTCATTATCTCCGACGCCCTCAACCATGCTTCGATTGTCGACGGAGTGCGCCTGGCCAAGGCGGATCGCAAGATCTACCCGCACGCCGACGTCGATGCCCTCGCCGATCGGCTCGCCGAAGCCAGAGCGGAGGGTGCGCAACGGATCCTGGTCATCAGCGACGGGGTGTTCTCCATGGACGGGGACATCGCACCGCTCGACCGCATCGTCGATGCCGCAGACGACCATGATGCGATGGTGATGGTCGACGACGCCCACGGCGAAGGGGTTCTTGGCCGCGGCGGGCGGGGGATCGTCGACCACTTCGATCTCCACGGAAGGGTGGATGTCGAGGTGGGCACGATGTCAAAGGCGTTTGGCGCCGTCGGCGGCTATATCGCCGGCGCTACCGAGGTGATCGAATGGCTGCGCCAGCGCGGTCGGCCCTTCCTGTTCTCCTCGGCGGTCACTCCACCCGACGTCGCTGCCTGCATCGCCGCGGTGGAGACCCTGGAGGATTCGACCCTGCTCGTCGATCGGTTGTGGGCCAACGCCGACAGCTTCAAGACAACGATGCGCGCTGCCGGGTTCGATCTCGGGCTGAGCGAGACCCCGATCACCCCGGTGATGCTCGGCGACGAGCACCTGGCTCGGGAGTTCTCCAGCACGCTGCTCGACGACCACGATGTTTTTGCCCAGGCCATCGCCTACCCGACCGTCGCCCCTGGCAAGGCACGGATCAGGGTCATGATCTCTGCTGCGCACTCCGATGCGGATCTCAAGAGCGGGGCAGCGGCGTTCGCCTCAGTCGGCAAGAAGCTCGGAGTCGTCTCCTAGACCGGCGGCGCTCTCCGCCTGGTCGGTGAGATCCACGGTGAGCTCGGTGTCGGCCTGGGCGGCATGGATCGACGGCCCCGGGTCGGTGACGATGATTCGGTAGCCAACCCAGATCAGGATCAGTCCGATGAGCTCGGTGGCGTACAGGCCCTCGACCCGGCCGGCCTTGGCGAACGAGCCCCCCATGGCGGGGAGGATGGCGCCCACGGCGATGGCGATGTTGCCCCACACCCGCCTGGCGGTGCCGGTGTCGGTGCGGAAGTAGCGCCACGCCGACCAGATGGCGCCGCCGACCAGCCAGAACACCGCATAGATGTTGGCCACCGGGGTGAACAGGCGTACCCAGTCCCATTCGATGACCTCACCGGAGAGCTGATACGGATCGGCGGCGGCCGAATCGACGGGCACGAACAGAATCAACAGGGTGGCGATCGACAGGTAGACGAGCAGAATTCGGGTGAGCCGGTCGGCGGTCTTCTCCGAGACCAGCAGGTAGACCACTCCTTGCGCCAGCAGCACCCCGCCCATCAACGCTCCTGCGATGTACCAGAGGCGGAACACGGGCTCGCTCCAGCCGAAGATCGTGGTCAGGCTCTCGGCAAGGGTGCCCAGTCCGTACACGGTCACGCCTGCGGTCCACCACATCAGGTACTTGGCGTCCGGCTTGGAGCGCCAGTGTCGAAAGAGGACGACGGCGAAGCCCGCAGCCACTCCGGTGGTCACCAAAGGCAGATAGTGGACGAGTGTTCTCTCCATAAGTACCGGCGAATCCTGGTCGCTGTCGGCACCGACAGAAAGTCGGATCGTGCGATGAGCGACAGCGAAGAGCCAGAAGCACTGGCCCAACGTTCGGTGATCAGGAAGCAAGTCGGCAGTCAAAGGCCCGACTTGTCAGAGGTTTGGCGTTCAGCTCACTAGTTTGCTGGTCTCGGGACACCGAGATCCCCTCCTATGACTCAAGACGCCCAAGAAACCCAAGCGCGAGGGATCCCGTGGGGACGCATCCTGCTGCGGGTCGTCTTCCTTGCGGTTGGCCTCATCTCGCTCTATTACCTGCTGCCTCAGCTCCTCGACGTGTTCGAACAGGCACCCAAGCTGGAGGATGTCCAGTGGCGCTGGTTCTTCCTGATGGCGGGGCTGATGACCGGTGCCTTCGTCGCCCTGTGGGAGCTCACCAGAATTGCCGTGCCCGGCACCTCTTGGTTCGTCGCCTCCACCGCACAGCTCACCTCAAATGCGATGGTCAAGATCACGCCGGGCGGCATCGTCGCCGGCGGCGCCTTCTACTTCCGGATGCTCGCCGTCTCCGGAGTGCCTATGAGCCATGCGGCCGCCGCCCTCGCCGCCATCGGGCTGCTCTCCAATCTGGTGCTGTTTGCGCTCCCCGCGGTGGCAGTGATCATCGCCGCCATTTCTGCACCGATTCCCCAGGGCATGCTCCCGGTAGCGATCGCAGGAACCCTGTTGTTCATTGCCATGTTCACCGCCACCGTGGTGCTAGTCCGGTACGACGCCCCGCTCCACGCCATGGGCAGGATCGTCGAAACCATGATCCGTTGGTCGGCTGAGCGGTTCAACCGGGACTGGACATTCACCGAGACCGGGCTGGTGGAGAGCAGGGATCTGGCGGTCAAGGCCCTTGAGGAGCGCTGGCAGCGGGCGCTCGGGTTTGCCGTCCTCAACTGGCTGCTCGACTACGCCACGCTGGTGGCCGCCCTGTTCGCCATCGGGGCCCAGCCCAGGGTGAGCCTGGTGCTGCTTGCCTTTGCCGGCGCCGCCGTTCTTGGCATGATCCCGATCACCCCTGGGGGACTCGGCTTCGTCGAGGCGGGTCTGGTCGGCATGCTCACTATTGCCGGCATCCCGGCCTCGGACGCGCTTCTCGCC
>Ga0255057_10000328_pt1 | contig 26913 bp, 19 predicted proteins | sample Cases_109_6_MG_FD_189022 | JGI IMG/M metagenome (GOLD analysis project Ga0255057, IMG submission 189022) | Seawater microbial communities from Amundsen Gulf, Northwest Territories, Canada - Cases_109_6 | ecosystem: Environmental > Aquatic > Marine > Gulf | place: Canada: Northwest Territories... | reverse complement strand
GCGTATGAAGCAAGATCATCGGCTTCGTCCAGCCGGTCATCTTCCAGGAATTCGTCGACTTCCGGTGCTTCGATTCTCATTCGACCTCCGGCTGCCGGCTATCAAGAGTAGCCTGTCGCCGCTCCGACACGGAAATATCGGACCGTATGTTGGATATGGGCTGCGGCTGACGCTATCTACAGTTATTGCCGTGACTTAGACATGCAGCAGTGACACCCCATTGCGCTGCTGCAACGTTCAAAGAGTAATCAAACCGGCAAGTGTTGCACAGGGGAGGCAGGCTGGACAAACCCGCAGCTGGCGACTGCGCCGTCCGTACCGCATGCTCCTAGGACGACAAGCCCCCTAAGGACTTGCTTATCTTGACCAGGAGAATCGTGTGCGCAGTTCACCTGCGAGCGTAGGTGGCCGAGAGGGTCTCGCGGCGGGTTTCTGCCGGACCTCGGGTAAGAACGGATCAGTTGGCCCGCCCTTTTCGCTGTCCATTAAGAGTTTACTGTGTTGCACAGCGGAGGCAGGGATGCAAGGGCGGGGCGGGAGACGAAACCCGGCTCGCTCAGCCGACCCCGGGGCACAGTCGCCAGCAAGAAGCGCGACTCGCCAGGACTTGGGCGCGACCTTGCAGCGAAGCTTCGGCGAGCCTGTGGCCAAGAGCTTCACGGTCCCCCGGTGCCGCGCGGCGGTTGGCCGTCAGGGCAGAAGATCGACGCCCAACCCAGCGGCAGGATCGGTTTTCGCGGTTTGCTCTGTGGCCTCCGGCCCATCACCTGACAGGACGCCCGTTTCCTCCAGCAAGCGCCCCATCGCCTCCGCTTCCACCGGGTCGGTACCCCAGTCCATCCGCCGATAGATCAAGTCGTCGGCATGCACGACCGCCTCCTCGCTCGCGAGGCGTTTGAGAAACCCAATCGCTCCGACCGGGTCGCGGCCGCGCCAAGCGAAGATCTCGGAACTCGTCAGACTGGGAACCGGCTCCGGACGTGTAGCCTCCGGTCGGAGTGGTCGGAGGTTACGACCGAGCGCGGTCCGCAGCGTTTCTTCGGAGACCCTGTGGGCCGTCGTGTACTTCACACCCACCACGCTGAAGAGCCCTGGCGAACCTCCGCTCCGTCCATGATCCACCACGACGTCGCGGGTGGCGAGTTCGTGAGACCATTCTCGGATCGCCGGAAGCAGTCCTCCCATCACCCGGAGAACGTGGGATTCCGACAGCTCGGCAGACGGGAGCGCCAGGTTGAGGTCCGACAGGAACGAGCCCACCTCCTGCTGTGTGACGGTCGCCTCGACGGTCTCCGGTGGTCGAGCGGCGTGGTACGTTCCCGCCAGCATCCGACCGCGCCACCCACGCACAAAGTACGTGCGACCTCCAGGAATGCGCCGATCCACCGCCAGGGCGGTGTCCGTCGGCCAGTCTCGATCCAGCAGCAGGTTAAACGCAATCGAGGGCATGAAGAGCCCCGGAGCACGAAAGCCAAATCTGTCGGCCAGTTCGGAGGCCCCCGGGCCGGCAGCGTTCACCACAATGGGCGCTCGATACTCAAAAACGCTCTCCGCGGCGCGATCCAAAGCCCGGACGCCACCCACGCGCCCGCCGTCGGAAACAAGCTCCATAACGTCCATGTAGTTCAAGGATACGGCGCCCGCGGAACACGCCCACCGGAGTATCTCCATCAACAGGCGTGCAGGATCGCACACGGAAGCGTCGTACCAAAGCGCACCCCCCCTCAAACCATCGGCAGCAACGGCGGCGACCTTGGCCAGCGTCTCGTCTTGCGAGAGTACCCTGCCGCCAGGAAGTGTCTTGCCGCGTGCTGCGTCGCCGCTTCGATCCGACCGCAGGAGATCGTTTGCGAGCAGTGCGACCTTGAGGACGATCGGTCGCCGCAGTCCTGTGCCGTACAACGGCATCAGGCATTCGAGCGGCCTCACGAGGTCCGGGAAGTGACGCAGATACCACTTCTGCTCGGTCACGGAACGGCGAAAGCGGCTCAGATCCGCGGTTTGAAGATAGCGCAGCCCTCCGTGAATGATCCTCAGGCTGTTCCACGAGGTAGCGCCTCCGAAGTCCGAGCGCTCGAGCAGGAGAGCGCGGTACCCCCGCCGAGCCGACTGGAGGGCCAGCATCGCGCCGTGTATCCCTCCACCAATCACGATGAGATCGTAGTCGCGATCCGTCGCCGCGCGAGGAGCTCGTTCGATCATCGCTCTTGCCTGCGGGATGATTGCGGAAGCCTTAGACCGCCCAACGGTCCCGCCAATCCTCGAACACCATCAAGGCCCAGAGGACATGGCTGTGATTCTCCCGTCCCGCAAAATGTTCCTGCTTCAGGCGCTGAACAGTGTCCGGCCGAAAGACACCTTCGCTCCGCAGGCGATCCGGTTGCAGAAGCCCCTCCATGAGCGGCCGCCCTTCTGCTCCGAGCCAATGCTTCATGGGCATGCTGAAACCTTCCTTGGGCCGATAGACGCACTCCCGAGGCACGTGGCGCGCGGCCACCGACTTCAACAACGGCTTTGTCGACCCGCCGCTCACCTTGAGGCTGGAAGGGATCTGGAACGCAAGCTCCACTACTTCGTGATCTAAGAAAGGCACTCGCACTTCGAGCGAGCACGCCATCGACATGCGATCGACCTTCACGAGGCAGTTATCGCTGAGGTAGCTGCGCATGTCCACGTACAACCCTCTGTCCACTTCGGACCGGACGCCGGCCGCATCGAAAAGAGACGAGATGTGGTCCTCAACCCCGCTTTCCAGACCGCCGTACGCGTCCGCCGTGAACAGCTCTCTTTGGAGGGCCTCCCCGGCGAAGAGCCTCCAACGGGCGTGCGCGAGCGCTTCGTCGTGGCCAAGGCCCTCGATAAACCGCCTGAGCTTGTTGATCGACCCCTTCTTCTGCGGACGGGGACGAAGACGTCCGGCGAGTCGTTCCGCCACGCCGTGACGCAGCCACTTAGGCAGCCGCCGCCACAATCTTGCTCTCTCCTGGGCAATGTACGTCTCGTACCCTCCGAACAGTTCATCGCCTCCGTCTCCGGACAGGGCCACCGTAACCTCGCTGCGCGCGTGCCGGGAGATGAGGTACGTTGGGAAGATCGAGAAGTCTCCGATCGGGTCGTCCATGAAGTGCATGAGGTGATCGAACTCATCGACCATCTCGCGCTCCAGAATCGCCACCCTGTGATCGACGTCGAGGTGCCTCGCGACCCGCCGCGACCACTCGATCTCCGAATAGCCTTGCTCTTGGAACCCTATACTGAAGGCGGTTGTCCGACCCATGTCCGCTACGATCAGGGAGCTGTCCACACCGCCCGAGAGAAATGCACCCAGCGGGACATCGGCGACGAGCCGGCGCTGCACGGCCTCACGGACAGCGGCATCCACGGCGTCGCCCCAGCCGGTGGCATCCGATTTGCCCGCCGCGCTCACGTCGGCGGCTGCTCCGGACGGCTCAGGCAGGTCCCACCACCGCCACTCGCGAGAGCTAAACGCATCCAAATCGAGATCCAGCATGCCGCCCGGCCCGAGCTTCCGAACACTCCGCAGGAGCGTGTGCGGCGAGGGCACGTACTCCCACGCCAGGAACTGACCGAGCGAATCGATGTCCAACTCGCGCGGCACCAGTCCAGAGGCGAGCAACGCCTTTATCTCGGACCCGAAGACGAGCCGCCGGCGTCCGAGGTGATAAAAGAGGGGCTTAATGCCCAGTCGATCTCGTACGAGAAGCAAGCGCCGGCGAACGGTGTCGTGCAGAGCGATCGCGAACATCCCGTTGAGATGGTGGACAAAATCGCATCCATACTCTTCCCACAGGTGCGGGATCACTTCGCCATCGGTCGCCGAATGGAAGCGGTGGCCGAACCGCTCGAGCTCCCGTCGCAGCTCACGGTAGTTGTAGATCTCGCCGTTGAAGATGACCCGGACGGTTCCGTCCTCGTTGTGCAGAGGCTGGTGGCCTCCTTCGAGGTCGATGATGGAAAGCCGCCGCATCCCGAGGGCAACGTCTCCTTCGACGAGGAATCCCTCCTCGTCTGGGCCTCGGTGGACGAGAGTGTCACACATGGCGCGGAGGGTCCGTTGAGTCGGACGCGCCTCACCATCGGCTACAACGATTCCCGCGATTCCGCACATTGGCCGGAGTTCAGTAGGGGCTGGTTGCGAGTTCCGGATTCTTGCGCCTTGGCCGGTGAGCAGCAAGTCTGGTACCACGGGGAGTGGGCCGGCCCACCTGTGCGTGCCTCACCTACTTCTTGGGGTCTTTGGGACGAAATCGGGCAACAGGATCCGCCAGAGGTCTCAGCGAGAATTCCCGAGAAGGAGCGCAAGTCTCGTGAGGCAGACGACAAAGGGGAAATGGGCAGGTGGCGCCAGGCAACTCACCTGGCCGCAGATGGCGCTCGCAACTGCGCTCATAGCCGCTTGCAGCCCACAGGCAGCTGAACTGCCCTCGCCCGAGCCGGGTGGCGGACCGGTCGTGCTCGTGGAGGCTACAGGGAACGGTTCGAAGCCGCCATCGGGCCCGGACCTTGGCGCCGCGGTGGCCCGGGGTGAAGTCGGCACCGAGATACGCCTGAGCGCGGGAGTACATGTTGTAGATAACCCGCTCGTACTCGACACACCTCGGCTGCTGCTGAGTGGCGACGGCGCAGCGACGATCATCCGTCCGCTGAACACCGGGCAACCCGTGTTCGTGGTACGCGCTGATGGCGTCGGCATCGAGAACCTGGTCATCGACGCCCGTACGGCCGACGGCGAGGGACGAGCCTCCTTCGCGATCGAGTACGAGGGTTGCGCGGGTTGCCGGCTCTTAAACGTAACGATCGTCGGCACCGGCGCCGCTTCGGTGCGCGGATCGGAGTTGAGGGATTACCGCGCTGAGGGGAACCGCGTGCTGGACGCCGGAGACGACGCTTTCTACCTGCACGGGGTGGGCCTTCGGGTGGCCGACAACGTGGCCGTGCGGTATCTGGACCAGGGCGCGAACATCGAATACTCAGAGGACGTGATCGTTCGCGACAACTGCATGGCGTCGGGCCGCATGGGGATCGCGCTGAAGGACGGACGCGCGGTTGTCAACGACAACGTCGTGGAGGACGCCGTCCTGCAGGGCATATACGTGGAATCGGACGACGCCAAGGCGATCGTCACCGGCAACACGGTGAGCCAGGTGGGCCAGACGGGGATCTTCCTCGTCCGGCCCGCACTTGTGAGCCGCAACCGCGTCGTGGCCTCAGGAACCCGAGTCTCCCCTCGCGGGCTCGAACGTGGCGGCGGCGCCGGCATCCTGGTCGAGCGTATGCGCGACGGGATCCTGCAGGAGAACCTGGTTCGGGCCGCCAACCCCGGCTTCTTCCTCCTGGACGTGACCGGTAGCCTCATCCACCTGAACCGCTACGTTGGGGAACCGGCCGACCTGTTCCGCCATGAGGGTGAGAACGAGGACAACATCATCCGGGCAAACTACGTCGGGGAGTCGCAGGGCCACCAAGTCGCCACCACCCCCGGCGGGGCGGCCAAGGATTCGGCAGCGGAGGGCTTGCCGCCCCGGAGCGGAGCTGCGGCGCTCGCCGCGTACAGCGTCCACAACGGCACCTGTTTCAGCCGCCTGACGGGCGAAGAGAGGAGGCTGCTGGAGACTAGCCTCGCGGGCCGCCCTTCGGCGCCACCCAGCGTGGAAGCGCGTTCCGATCGGGATCGCCAAATCGCCGAGCAGCTCGTGGAGCTGTGGACGGAGAACAATCCGGGGTTCCTCACTGTGACCATCGATGGATCGGTGATGACGACCGAGATCACTGCGGATCTATTCACCACGCTCCGGGGCGCCGGTATGAAGGCGATCGGCATCGTTCGGGTCCCGGCCATGATCTTCGGCCGCCGGCTGCATTCGTACGACGTGGAGTGGAGACTGTTACTGGAAGGCTCCCACGTCGCCACCGTACGTCGCTCCCAAGAGGGCGCCGGCGCCACCATCTCCTTCGACTAGGTTCAAACTGCTGACGAGGACCGCCGTGAGGCCCCCGAGAGAACCCTGATGAGCGAGTCGCGATTCCTCCGGCTCTGGATCGTTTGGCAGGTCTTGCTGGTCGGCCTCGTACTGCTGGGGCCCACGTACGTGAAGTTCGCCGAGCCCCCATGGGCGATTCCGGCCGAGCACGTGCTCCACGTGCTCGGCCTGGCCTCCTCGGCGGCGGCATCGTCGATCCTCCTGACGCTCTGCTTTCTGCGAACGGGCGGGAAGCTGAGCTCGGCTGCCGCGTTCAGCATCCCCGCAGTCATGCTCGGCGGCCTATTCCTCAGCTTGCTGGTGCTCCGGGTCTCCTACTCGAGGATGGTCCTATTGGTGGGCTCGGGCCTCATCGTGGCACTCCTTCCCGCGCCACTGGTCGGTGTCCGGCTGGGTCTCCGACGCTCGCTCGCCCTCTTCGTGGGGATCCTGCTCGCGGGCGGCCTCATGGTTGCGCTGGCGGCCACGTTCGTGGGGAGCCGAATCCCACAGTTCAGCAAGGGCGTCGTCGATTCGCTGCTTTACACCGGATACCACGTCGTCGACGCTACCTCCTACTCGCACTACATGGCGCCCCACACCGCCCACGGTGGGGGCATCGAGGTCTTCGGAGACGGGTACCTGGTGGTCAACGGAGACGGCGACTTCTACCGCCTGAGGTGGGAGAACGGCTCGGACTCGCTCGACATCCGGCCGCTGGGGCTCCGCGTGCCGCTCAACCGGGGTGAGTTCGATGCCGACACCGAGGACGCAGTGAGACTCCGGTGGTTCCGCGTCACGGACCTGCTGGTCAAGCGCAGGGGCGAGCGGACGCGCCTCCTGGTACCTCATCACTTCTGGAATAGGGGTTCCCGGTGCTTCGTCCTCCGCCTCTCGGCTCTGGAGCTACCGGCTGAGGAGAAAGACTGGGCGGCCGCTCAGGCTGAGTGGACGACGGTATACGACACGCGACCCTGCCTTCAGGTCATCGATGACAGGAAAGGGGTTCCATTCGACGGCCGCCAGGGGGGAGGTCGCCTGGCGCAGCTGGACGCCGAACGGGTCCTTCTCACGGTCGGCGATCACGGGTTCGATGGTTGGACACGGAGGGAAGCATACGGGCAGGACGTGAACGCCGATTACGGAAAGACACTCGTCGTCAACGTAGCGGCCGGGTCCGCAGAAATATTCACCCTCGGTCACCGGAACCCCCAGGGGCTCCATATCGATGACGGAGAGGCGATCTGGCTCACGGAGCACGGCCCTCAGGGCGGCGACGAGCTGAACGTACTAGAGGGGGGACGCAACTACGGCTGGCCATTCGCCACCTACGGGACGGAATACGGCCAGACGACCTGGCCTCTGCTGCGGGAGGCCGACCTGCGCGGCGAGTTCGAGCCGCCGTTCTACTCCTGGCTGCCGTCGATCGGCATATCGAGCCTGATCTCCGTCCGGGGGACCCTGTTCCGGGAGTGGCGGAACGACCTTCTGATCTCGTCCCTTAATGACGAGAGCCTGTGGCGGCTGAGGATCCGCAGGGGGCGAGTCGCGTCCGCCGAGCGGGTGGAGATCGGCGAGCGGATCCGCGACCTCGTCGAAGGGCCGGACGGTCGCATCATACTCTGGACTGATACGGCCACCATCGTCTCCCTCCGCCCAGCCAGACCGGACGGAGCCGGAGCGGTTGCCTTCGGGCAGTGCGTCGGCTGCCACCGCCCGGGTGATGGCGCGTCATACGGGATCGGCCCGCCCTTGACGGGCGTGTACGGGAGACGGGTGGCATCGGCGACCGGTTACCGGTACTCCCCGGCGCTGGAGTCACTGGAGGGACGATGGACCGAGGAACGGCTTGACGCCTTCCTCGAAAATCCGCAGAACTTCGCTCCCGGCACAACAATGGAGTTCCAAAGGATCAAGGACTCGGAGGAGCGCCGGGCACTGATCGACCATCTCAAGACGCTCCGCTAGCCTTCCGCGCTCAGCTCACCACTGCTGAAGGGGAGCCGTCCCAGCCCGTCCAAGCGCTCGAAGAACCCGTTCCACGGGATGAACACGGCGTAGATCCCATGCAAGCCGGAGGCCGTCACCGCGTGCCGACAGCGAAAACACGGTACTCACCGACCCTCGCCGTCGGCTCGAGGTGGATTCTAGGATCGATCCACATCCAGCTCTCGGATATGTGGACGCGCGGTTCCATCGCCTCCAAGCGCTCGACAACCCAACTCGCGCCGAGTGTCGTCGCCAACCTTGAGAGGTTGGAGAAGGGCGGCAGGATTCCATGCCCAATGTAGACTTTCTCCCGGTTTCCGACCTGCCTCAGCTGCTCGGGACCAGGCACAAAGCTCTCCCCGTAGATCCTCCCCATCCGCCGCTCCCACGCAGGATCACGGTACGGCTTGCCGTGCTCGTCTACCGCCGATTGCACCAAATAGATGGGCCGATCGGGGTAGGCAAAGGCTAGAAAATGGTAGTCCGTGTAGTTCCAGGGGAGGAGAACAGCGGCATCAGGTGCGTCAGCCCAGACCAGCCTGGCGGCCTTCACGAGCTCGGAAGAGTTCATCTCGAACGGCATGAACGGCTGCGTGGCGACTCCAAAGATCGGTATGAGCGGTAGGATCGCGACGAAGGCCGCCTTTCGCCACCTGACCGAGCGGAAACGCGATTGGAGGCGATCCAGCATGCCCACCAACCCCAGCGCCACGAGGCCGGCGAAGGCGGCGAGGCCGACGGTCAGGTATCGGCTCTCGACGAAGTTGGTCGCCAGGGCCAGCACGGGAAGAGTCGAGCCTGCGAGCCAAGCCGCGAAGAACCTCAGATCTCGCGCCCGCTGAGAGCCGGCCAGCGGGGCGAGCGCAGCCAAGACGTAGAGCAGCGATCCCGCCGTGAGGATCCCGAAGAGAGACGCCGCCTGCGGCTGTCGGTAGCCACGAAAGAAAGCGTAGATGTGAGGCCAGTCCCCGAGTGCGACACCGTGGAGCACGCCAGCGAGGCCGGCAAGGAGCGCCGCACCCGCCATAACCGAGAGAACGTGGGTGGCCAGCTGCTTTCGTGAGTAGAACTGCGGGAACGCGACTGCGAGAGCGGCGGCGAAACCCAAGAAGTAGAGCGGCAGGAAGACCTTGAAGAGGAACGTCAGAGCGAGTGTCACGGCGCAGGCCCCCAGCGCGATCACCCTGCGCGAGCGCTGGGGAGCATCCAGCGACGCTGTCAGAAGCAGGCATGCCAAGGCAGCGAAGAACAACGCGGGAACCTCACCCATCAGCTTGAAGCCGAGGTAAAGGCCCAGGGGTGAGAAGAGCACTACCCCTCCTACTAGCTCGGGAGGGACCGTGATCGGGAGTCGGCGCAGTGTCATCGTAATGATGACCGCGGTAAGTAACATGGCCACGCCGTAGAGCCAACCCAGGACCCTCGCCGTGACCAAGCCTTGTCCCAGCAACCCCACTCCCTCCCTTAGGAACGCCTCGTGGCCCAACTGTCCCCAATACCAAGCGCCCACTTCGGCCGCCGACCGCTCCGGCGGTGGGCCGGGATCGAACTCACCTCGAGCGAGTTGGTCCACCGAGTAGTTCGATGCAGAGTAGAGGTGGCGCCACTCGTGCCAGTGGTGGCGACTATCGTTGGCGAGCAGCAGGTAGAGAGCCGCACCGGCCAGGACCAGAGCCCATTTCCAAGAGCCAGCGAGTAGAGCTTTTTGCTGCGATGAGCCGGTTTTCATATGTCCATCACCTCCGACCATCTCTGAAGCGAGAAAACCAACCGGGCAATCCGGGAAGCGAGAGCCGCAACAGGCTCCGTCCCTCCGAGTCTATCGCGAGATAGGGACCGAGAAAGGCACCTGCGATCACGAGGCTTAGGCACGCGAGGAGAGCCAGCAGGATCAGAGGGTCCTCCGGAGTCGCCGTCCCACCCGCTACGAGGTCGCGAATCGGCTCGCGGAGGAGAAGCCCGGCAACCAGTGCCATGGCCGCTGCGATCAGTGGTTTCATGAGGCTCGCGGCGAGCGGGCGAACACCCACCACCCTCCGCACCTGTGTGTAGCGCACGACCAGCCCGACGAGGTTGGCACTCAGAACCGCCACGCCGGCTCCGGCGATCCCGAGCCTCGGGATCAGCGCGAGGTTCAGACCGAGCAGAACAGCGAGGACCGCGAGCGTGTCGGCCATCTCCATCACCTGTCGGTTCGACATGACGAGAGTGTATGCGAACAGCCCCACGGGAATGCCCACCAGATGAGCCACGGAGAGAATGGCCAAAGCGGTCCCGGCCTCCCTGAACTCGTTCCCCCATAGCGTGAGGATCCAGTCACCTCCGAGGATAAAGACGAGCACGATCGGAAGCGACACGATCAGGCACCACCGGATGCTGAGCTCGAGGGCCTTCTCCAGCTTCTGAGTCTGGGCCGTGTTGAAGTACGCTGCAGCGACGCTCGCGAATATCGCATTGGCTCCGATCAGCACGAGAGTGATGAGCATCGCCGTGCGGCTAGCAGCATTGTAGATGCCGACGTCCCGGAGGGTGAGGAAACGCTCGATGAGCAGCGTGTCCACCCACCGGTAGACATAGTGGCTTGCGTCGCCTGCCATCACTGGAACGGAGAACGAGAGCAAGACGGGAAGCGGAAACCACCCGGACGCGCTGAAAGCACCCGGAGCAACGCCACGTACCAGGAAGGCGGCCACAGGTATGGACAGGATGAGCGACAGAGCGAACCCGCCGAACAGACCCATCTTCGGACCTGCCAGCATCACGAGTAAGACCGTGAGACCAATGAGCAACACCGGCTGTAAGATGTCCCTGACCGCGGTCAGCCGTGCCATCTTCTGGTGGGCTTGCACGACCACAAGAAGGAGTATGAAGCCGGCGTGCAGCGGCAGCGTCCACACGAACCAGGAGAGGTAGGAGGTAAGCAGGGCGTTGGCCGGGATAAGGCGCAGAACCACAAAGCCGACGTAAAGGATCACAGCGAGCAAGGTCGCCACAGCGGCGCCAAGGAAAACGGTCGTCTTGATGATGCGGGCGGCTGCGTCGCGGTCGCCGGCGAGCAGGGCGGGCGGCACGAAGCGCAGAAGAGCGTCCCCGAAGCCCATACGTGCGATCGTGCTCCCGAGGTTGACCCAGATGAGCGACAAGAAGTAAACGCCGAGAAGCTCTGCTCCGACGCGGCGGGCCACGACAATACCCGTCAGATAGATGAGACCCGCACCTGCCAAACCACCGACGAAGGTCACGGTCGCGCCGCGACTCAGCGTCTGGACTTCGCTTGTCTTCATGGAGTAGTCAGACCTGGCGGGCGCGAGCTACTTGTCCATGAGGCGGTACGCCCGCTTCTCGTAGTTCCTCAGGCCATCGAAGAAGCCGTGCATCTTCCCCCACACTCCGCCGAGGTTCCCCCGAGCCCCCTCCCGGATCGCCGCGTAGCCGAAGCCTAAGAAGAGAAAAGTAAGGTACTTCGTCCACCGCCAGGCGTTTCCGTGACGCTTCATGAACAGGACGGCGTTCCGAGATTCCAGGTACTTCTTTCGGTAGGTGTATCGCCCGACCCCGGTGTGGGGCCTATGCCAGACGTGGGCGTCCGCGACACAGACGACTCTGAATCCAAGCCGGTTCGCCCGGTAGCCGTACTCGGTGTCCTCGTATCCGTAGCCGAGGTAGGTCTCGTCGAAGAGCCCATGCTTGCGAATGAAACCGGTGCGGGTGAGCATCGCACCGCTCCCCACGTAGTCGACGTCCCAGCAGCCAACGAATTGACCGGATAGCTCTTGGTTGGCGCCGAGGGTGCGAACCAGATTCTGGGTCCAGTTGACGAGGTTGCCCGCCGACTGAATGACGTCCGGTCGGTCCCGGAAGAGAATCAAGGCGCCGGCCATAGAGATCGACGGATCAGCCTCCAGCACCTTTACCAGCTCACCCACGGCATCGCATGCAACGGTCAGATCGTTGTCCAGCGTGAACACGTAGTCCGAGCCGGAATCCACGGCTCGTCTCATCCCCTGATTCCGGCCGACGGGTGCGCCCAGGTTCTTCGAGTTTCGAATGGCAACCGCACGCTCGCCTATGAGGCGCGAAGGTAAAAGCTCTGAGCCATCGGTGGAGCCGTTGTCCACAACGACGACCTCCGAGATCGGGTACTCCAGCGACAGAACCGATTCGAGGCACTCCCCGAGCACGTCGATTCCGTTCCAGTTCACCACGACCACCGACACAGAGGGCATGTCCGATTTCGGTTCCGGATCACCCATTGGCATCGTCGTTTCCGCGATCGCGCCTCAGTCGTCTAGCGGTCTTGCGCACGATCACGCTGGCCAACCCCCGTCGGCCATCACCTGGTAGGCAGCGGAGAAAATCTCCACTGACGCGGCGTATCTCGGTGGGCGCTCCTTGCAGATCAGGGCCCGCTCCTTCCTTTACGCCGAGCGCAATCGCGGCCGTTCGAAAACCCGACTCTCCCAGAGCAGTCCAGGATTCAGGTCTGTGTCTCGCCCACGGATATGCGAAATGGCGGACATGATGGCCTGGCAACCGCTCTTCGATGGCGGCACGACACCGGCTGGCATCATCCTTGACCATCCCCCGGAGTCGTTCGCCCGTAAGACACTCCGCCGCACCGCGGTGGTCGGCGAGCGCATCGGCCCAGGCCTCGAGGAGCCGATCTCGGTTGGATCTTCTGCACCAGCCCACCCGATTCGCCACGCTTCGGCAATCCTCCCAGAACGCACGGGGGAGGCGAAACCCCCGACCGGCCGCATAGAGCGGTGTGCCGGGCAACACCGGAGCGGCTCCGGCACCAATCTCGGCCTCCTGGAGTGGCAACTCGGGAACTGTCCACGGAACGTCACGATCGGAGGACGGAAACCACACATCCGCAATGCGAAGATCCGTGACGACCATCGAGTGCGAAAAGGAGTGAGCCTGAATGTCTATCACCCCAGACTTCGCCATTTCCGCACACTGCTCCCAATCGACGAAGCCCGGATGACCTATGTAGGCCGGGACCACATATGCCACTGCCCTGAACCCGAGACGGCGGAGGAGCGGATACGCGGTCTGGTAGAGACTGCTAAGGCCGTCGTCGAACGTCAGAACCACGCCCTCTCCGTCGGCCGGGCGGCCATCGCCACCGCTTGCCGCAAGCTCGTCGCATGACAGGGTCCTGTAGCCGTTCCTCCGCAGGTGTACGAGATCCGTTTCGAATTCCCGCTCTTCAACCTGGTGGTAGAAGAAGACAGGAACATCCGGCCCAAGTTGGGCGCCCGCATAGACGAAAGCCGGGTACTGTTTGTCTCGGACGGTCCGGGCCATGAGACGCACCTCGCCGACTCGGCTCGACCATCCAACGTCAGAGGAGTACACGGGCAAACGACCAATAGGTGTTCAGAAGCCAGTTCAGAGCGATAAGGCCAACTCGAAGCGGTCCAGAATCCACATATTCGCTGGCGATGAAGAGATCTCCCGATGTTATGAGCTCACGATCCGGGATGCGCCGAGTTCGCTGTGTCGCCCTCCTCGCCGCGAGAATACTTGGCAGATTTCGAAGAATGTAGACTTGGGCGCGAAAATACGCTCGGAGGTTGGCCTTTGCGACCAGGAATCCTGCAAGGGCAATTTCGTACAGTAGCAGCGCGGGTGCACACATGAGCAGCGTGCGCAGCTGGTAGCATTCAAGGATGAAGCGCCATCGATTCGTTGTGCTGCCGATATACCGTCGCGCACCTGAAACACGCTTGTGGAAAGCCAGCGCCTGGGGAACGTGATAGCAGAGACGGCCGGAAAGGTTCATCCGGTAGTTGAACTCGCCGTCGTCTCCCCACCCCATGACGTACTCTTCATTGAACCCCCCTACCTCCGCAGCTTTCTGCCGATCGATGAGCTGAACCCCTCCAAGTCCGATGCTGAGCCGAGGTCTGTGCTCTGCCCGGATCGACGGCACATTGCGACTTACAGCCAAGGTGGCGCCGACATAGTGGAGTGTTTGCGCGTCCTGATAGATCATTCGCGGATCATGCTCGTAGAGGAGCCGAGGCGAGCATGCAGCCGCGTGTGGCAGCGTGGCGAGGGCGTTCACTAGACGATCGAGGGCATCCGGTTCCAAAAGGATGTCGTTGTCCAGAAGGAGGACAAGTTCGTTCGCTGCTTCCTCGAGCGCCCGGTTGCGGACCTTGTTGAGCCGCCCCGTGTTCGCCCCGAATTCCACGATTCGGACAAAGGGGTGGTTGTCTGCCACCCACTCTGGACTTCCGTCCGTGGAGCCATCGTCCACCAAGAGAACCTCACCCGGCGGATGCGCCAGTACCCCAATCGATTTCAGGCAACCGGGAAGCACGTCCCGTCCGTTGAAGTTGAGAATGGCAACCGACACGTCGGCCGCGGCACGCGACCGCTCGTCGGCAGGCTCCTTGGCGCCGCGGTTAGGTCGCGGGACCTGCAGCTGCTCTTCTTCTCGAGACTCTGGCACCGCGGCCGCTCTTTTCATCAGGCCCCCTTGGCAGGTCCGTCCACGTGGAAAGCGGACGCGGCCCGAGGCAACATGTCAGGTGGCCGTGCGTCGAAGTGCTCCCGTAACCACAGCTCGAGAACCAGCAGCGACCAAATCCGGTGGCTGTTGTTCTCCCGTCTCGAAAGATGCCGGTTCCAGAGGCGCTCTACGTAGGCGGGATCCAGTATCCCTCGCCGCCGGATAGCATCGCGCGAGAGGATGTCCCGCACGAATTCCTGGAGCTTCGGCGATTCCCGGAGCCAATTCTTGAGGGGCACGCTGTTGCCCAGCTTGTCCCGACGGTTCAAGACCTCCTCGGAAACGAGGTCCGACATGGCCGTATGGAGCAAGTGCTTGGTCGCCGAATCGCTCGTGATCTTCAGGTTGGACGGTATCGTAGCGGCGTATTCGACGAGGCGCCGGTCGAGGAGCGGGAAGCGGGCAGCGATCCCCAGCCCGCGCAGGACCTCCATCCGGCGCAGGTAGAAGTCCACCTCCGTGACGTAATCCCCGTACAAGGATCGACTGAGAAAGTCCCTCCCGTCGGCCTCCGCGTACACCGTCCTCAGCGGGCGCAGCGGCTCGACGTCCTCCAGCACCGTCCGCCACGCCGGGTCCAGCAGCCGCTCCAACTCCTCGGGCTTGTAGTAGATCCGCCACCGGTTGGAGTGGAGATCCGCCGGGAAGTCGAAGCTGTAGGCGAACCGCTTCGCCTTGATCAGAACGCTTTTCTTCTGCCGTCGATCCGGCAGCATCTGGAAGGCCGATCCCAGGGGACGCCGCACGAGCGACGGGATCCTGCCGTACCATTGGGCGACGCGGTCGGCCATATAGACCGGATGGCCCGCGAAGAGCTCGTCCCCCCCATCACCCGTCTGGACGTAGTCGACGATGCCCTGCGCCTCACAGGCAAGAATGAAGGAGGCGACCTCGATACCTACGTCGGAAAGGGGCTCCTGCTGGAAGCAGACAAGCTCAGCGATCCGCGTCGCCGCCTCCGCCTCGAAGGGCACCTCATGGTGCTCCGTTCCCCAGTGGCGGCTCACTGCCCGAGCGTACCGGGACTCGTCGAAGGACTCCCCTCCGCAGCGGAAAGAGAAGGTGTGGACGGGCTCCGAGAGCGCCGACCCCATCACAGACACTACCGAGCTGCTGTCCATCCCGCCGCTCAGATAAGCTCCGGCTCGGCCGTCCCCGGGGCCAAGCCGAACTCGCACAGCGCTGCGAATGAGCTCGGAGAGTGCCACCGTGTGCTCCGCCTCTGGGCGGTCGGACGGATCCCGGAAGGAGAGGCGCCAATAAACCTCCTCTTGGATCCCCCCATCCTTTGCCTCGAGGATGTGACCAGGCCGGAGCTTTCGCATTCCCTGGAAGACGGTGTCGAATCCCGGGTTGTGCTTGAGAAGCAGGTAGCGGATCAGGACCGTGGGGTCCAACCCCGAATCAGCCGCCGCAAAGGCTCTCAAATGGCGCAGGCTCGAGGAGAAGTGCACTACGCACCCCGACTCCACGACGTAATAGAGCGGCTCGATCCCGAGATGGTCTCGTGCGACGACGAACCGGCCTCGCTTTGGGTCGCAGACGACGACCACGAAGCTCCCATTCAGGTCGCGGAAGAAGGACGACCCGTGCCTACAGAACCCCTCGACGAGGAGTCGATCCAAGGGCGTGTCGGCCGCTTGGCCCAGCCGTTCAGCGAGTTCCTGCCGGTTGAAGACCTCGCCCTGCATGGCCACCGCTACGCCTGTGTCGGAGTCACGGTACGTCGTCAGCCCACGATCAAGCACCGGTGGTCCGGTGGAAAGGACCCCGACCCTAAAACCCGGGCCCTCCGCCAGCGACATGTCGCCATCGAGAGTTCCGAGTCGCCATTCGCACAAGTACTCCCCCAGGGGGCGGGGGACAGGATCAGCTCCGAGCGTACCGAAGATCATGCCGTTGGATTCTGGACGGAATGCCGAGAGGGGGGGGCCGTGTCGGCGGCTTCGGGCCGGCGGGGATCAAGGAGCTCGAATAGGCGCCTCATCTTCTCCTCATAGGCGGCGGGAGAGTACTCGTCCTCATAGAGCCGGCGGGCAGCCGAGATCGTCCGCTCGCGCCTCTCACGGTCCGTGAGGGCTGCGACCAGGGCCCGGGCGAAGGGCTCCGGCTCGGGCTGGGCGAGGAAACAGACCCCATCGTCGAGCACCTGAGTATGGGACGGGATGTCGGTGGCGACCAGCGGGACGCCGGACGCGAGAAGCTCGTAGATCTTGAGGGGCGTGTTCGTCCCGGTGACGCGGGGAGAGGTCACGACCGCAGCCCGCGCGAGCAGCGATCTTGCGACCGAGGACGGCACCCTCTGCGCCAGGGAGATGTCATCCGTTAGCCCACACCCCTCCGCGATCTTCTCGTAGCGCCGGATCTGGGCTTCGGTCCCACCGACGACGAGGAGATACGCAGCGGGAACTTCCCTCACGGCGATCGCGAAGCTCTGCAGCAGCAGATCGATCCCCTGATACGGCTCGAACGTCCCGGCATACAGGACCAGCGGGCGACCGGCCGGAAGATCCGGAATTGCCTCTCCGGCCGAGTCTTCCGCGCTTCGGTCTTGCATGCCCGCCAGCCGAATCTCTTCGAAGAGAGAATTCTCGATCAGCAGGTGCCGCTCCGACTCCCCCATCTCCGACTCCGCGTGGTCCGCCAGCGCCTCGCAGATGGTGACGACGGCGTCCGAGTGGCGAAGGGCGTACCGTTCCAACCAGCGGAATACGCCGACGATCAGCTTCGAATCCGTGTACTCGAAGTTCGTGAGCTGCTGAGGAAGGCTGGAGTGCATGTCGTACACCAGCTTGAAGTCGAAGAACGGCTTCAGAAACAGACACCAGAAGATCGCTTCCTCGTGGGCGTGCACGATGTCGTATCGCCTGCGTACCAGAATCGCCGTGGTCCAGACGACCATGACGAGATCCCGCGCGAGCTTCCCGAGAGACGGGCCGATCTTGACCGAACCCAGGAATCGCATGGGCGGAATGCGAATTGTCCGTACATCGGTCAGCGCGATGTCCTCTCCTTCTCCATAAGTGAGCACGTCCACGGAGGCCCCGAGTCGCGATGCCACCAGGGTTCGGTAGTAAACGCTGAACGGCGTCCCGCGCGGCGTAAAGAAGGGCTCCGGAGCGACGGCGAGGACCCTCAAGTCTCCCTCCCCCAGCGTGCCATTCTCGCGAGGCGTAGCTCCACCTGATCACGCATGAAGGTCATGAGACCCACGTGCGTGCCTTGCGGCGCCAAAGCGGCTCCGTCGGTTATGGCTGCCGCGAGCCGCTCCCATGGCTTCTCCATGTCTACGGCGCTCGCCACCGCGAAGCACAGCGTGCCCGCCCTGCCCTCGTGCCGTCCCACCGGAAACGGATCGCTTCCCGGAAGCACTCGGATGCCGTGGTCCGCGGCGATCCGGAACAGCCGCGGGAGGCGTCGACCACGGGGACGTCCGGCACCATCTCCCAGGAAGAAGGTGGACGGATCGGCACGCTCGAGCGCCTCACGCACGACCTCGCCTCGGCTGAGCGACCATTTGCCGAACCCCCACGGCACGCAGACGATCCGCGCGGTCTCGCGAGCTCGGCGCAGGCACTCGCGGAGAGGGAGCCCTTGGGGAATCCCATCGGTCGTCCCGAGCGCGAGAACCTCGAGGCGCTCGGCAGTCGGCACCTGTCTCCCGGCCACGATGATCATCTCCGCACCGTCCTCACGTCGTGCCGCCAACGAGCAGTCCTCTCTCGTCGGCTCGAAACGCCACCGCGCCGAGGACCTGGAGGATCTGCCGGACTCGTCGCACCAGCGCCGAAAGTAATCCACTCCCGGCGACTCGGTGAGAAGAAGATAGGGAAGAAGGGCCTCCCCCGGTGCCACACGGGGAGCCGCTCCAGTGAGGTTGTGCCAGGCCGCGTCGAAAAAACGCGCCCTCCGGAAGCACGCGTGAAAGTGCACATGCGCGTCAGCGATCAGCATCCGGCCGTCCTCAGAGGAGGCCGTTCTCTCGATACCACTGGGCCGTCTTCGCCAAACCTTCCTCCAGGCTATCCTTGGGGCGATACCCCAGGACCTCCTTGGCTTTCGAGATGTCGAAGGCTCGGTCCTTCGCAAAAAACTCGACCCGCCGGGGATACAGCGGTGGATTCGCCCCCACGGCGCGAAAAAGCCGATCGCACACAACGGATGCCGCGTAGACCGGCGGGTAGGGGAGCTTGAGCCGAGGATGGGTAGCTCCCAGGGCGTCCGCGGTCAGGTTCACCAGACGCTGCAGCGTGGTGTACCTTTCGCCGGCGATGATGAAGACCTCCCCGACCGCATCCGGCACCTCTCCAGCCAGCAGCAGGCCATCCACGAGGTCCTCTACGTAGGTCATGTGGTACAGCGTCTGGCCGGACCCGACCATGACGAACCATCCGGAGGAAATCGCCTTGAACAGCTTCAAGAACCTCCCATCGCCCGGGCCGTAGATACCGGTCGGCCGCACCACGGTAACCGCCAGGCCACGACCCATGTACTCGAGCGCCGCCAACTCGCCTTCCAGCTTCGTCTGCTGATAATAGTCGCCCGGCTTGCATCGATAGGATTCCGACGCGGGCGGATCTTCGATCTCGCCGTGAACGCCGACGGTCGAGCAGTGAACGAACCGACGGACGCCGACCTCCCGAGCCGCCTCGAGAAGATGACGCGTACCGGCCACGTTCGTTCGGTAGAACTCCGCTCGATCGGAGTGCTCGGCGCGAAAGGCCGCGGCGAGATGGTACACCTCCGAGACACCCTCCAGGCAACTCCTGACGGAGTCCCTCTCATCCAGGGCCGCGGCCCGGCATTTGATTCCCAACCGCTGCAGAGAATCGACCCGGCTGGTCGGCCGTACGAGGGCCACCACCTCTCGGCCCTCCCCGGCGAGACGACGTGCGAGGTGAGAGCCGGTGAAGCCCGTGGCACCCGTGACCAGGACGGCACTCAAGTGATGAAGCCTCGGCTACCCAGTCGCTCGCGCCGATTCCGGCGGGGCGGCTCCAGCCTCCACGACTCGGGCGACCGGGCGGAGCGGCCGGTCCACGCCGCTGGGATGCGCGATCAGGTAGTCGCCCAGTGCCAGATAGTCGAGTTTGCCTTCAAGAAAAGCGCGCACGCAGTCGTCGGCCGTGCAGACGATCGGCTCCTCGTGCATGTTGAAACTGGTGTTGATGATCCCCGGCAACCCGGTCCGTCGCTCGAATTCCTCGATGATCTTGTAGTAGCTCGGATTGACTTCCCTTCTGACGAGCTGGGGCCGTGCCGTGCCGTCAAGATGGACTACGCCCGGCATGTGCCTCACCATCCAGGGCGTGCAATGGAACGTGAGCGTCATGAACTCGGCCGAGTGCCAGGCCCCCGAGCCGTTTTCGAAGCAGCGCTCGCGTGCCTCCATGCGGATGGCCGGCGCGAACGGCATAAACTCCGTGCGGCGGAGGTTGTCATTGAGCCAGTCGTTGACAGTGGGATCGGTTGGCTGGTAGAGGATCGAGCGGTTGCCGAGCGCTCTCGGCCCGTACTCCATGCGTCCGTCCGCCCTGGCCACCACGTATCCCTGAGCCAGCAGCTCCGCGATCGTCTCCTCCAGCGAGACCTCGAGCTGCACGGGAGTCAGTCCGGCATGTCGCATGGCGTCCGAGATCTCCGACTCGGCGAGATCCGCGCCCGTGTACACGTGCGGGAGGGGATCCGGTCTCCACGACATGGGGACGTCGAGGATTCCGGGAATACAGGCCGCGAGGGCAGCTCCGACGCACAGCCCCCCATCGCCCATGCCGGGATGGACGAACACGCACTCGACGCCCGGCAGTTCGAGAACCTCCTCGTTGACGCGGACGTTCGCGAACACGCCGCCAGCTAGCGCGATCGAGCTCATCCCCGATGCGGCCCGCCAGTGGCCGAGGAGGCGGCAAATCACATCCTCGAAGTGATGCTGGATGCTCGCGGCTAGATCCTCCCGCTTCCACTCCTTCGGCAGTCGACGCTCGAGCGAACGGACGGCCTCCGTGAACACCACCCCGCCTTTGTTGGCCAGGGTGCCATCCACTTCGTCCACGAACTCCTTCAACAAGGACAGGAACTTCGGCTCCCCATACGCGGCGAGCCCCGTGATCTTGCCCTCGTGTTTGTGTGCCTTGAAGCCGCAGATGTGGGTGACGTACGCGTAGTAGTTGCCGAGGGAGTTGTAGGCCGATGTCTCGTGCAGGTACTCGAATCTTCCGTCCCGCACCGAATAGAGGAGTCCGCTGCGGCCGTCGCCGCCTCCGTCGAGCGATACCACGAGAGCGTCGTCGAAACCGCTCGTAAAATAGGCCGAAGCGACGTGGCAGAGGTGATGGTCCGCGAAGACGATCGGACACCGAACGTCAAACTCCTCCCGCAGGATGCGACTGATCGCCCGTCTGCGCTTCACGAAGCTCGGCGTGAGCGCCATGTAATAGGCTCGCTGCAGAAACGGGAAGCGTCGGCCGTAGAGAGAGAACGTTCCGGCGACGCGCTTGATGAGTCCGCCGAGGCCCCTCTTGCTTTCCCAGTGCTCGAACAGACCATCGAACGGGCGCAGCTCGTCGACGAGGAGCTCCCGCTGACCTGCCACCACTACGGCATCCAGCTCGGAGACATCGGTCCCGGAAAGACGCAACGCCTCGCGGATCGCGCTCCGAGGGAACCCCACGACCAGCTTCAGGCGGCTGAGCCGCTCCTCGTTGATCGCAGCGAGAATGCGCCCATCCTCGACGACCGCGGCTCCGCTGTCGGCCTCGGCGCCGACACCCATGACCTTCATTTAGTCGCGCCCTCCTTCCAAGAAGCCCTGCTCCCGGTACCAGGCCTCCGTTCGCTCCAAGCCCTCTCGAAGTGACACAGGCGGCCGGTACCCCAGATCCCGCTTTGCGCGGCCGATGTCGAAGGCTCGATTTTGCCGGTACCAATCGACTCGCCTCGGGAAGATCGGTGGGAAAACACCGAATGGTCTGCACACCTTTTCCACGACGTGCCCGGCGACAACGAGCGGCAGCAACGGCAGATGGACGATCTTAACGGATAATTGCATGGCCCGGGCCACTTCCCTCACGAGCTGCTCGATTGAAAGGCATTCCTCGTCGGCCACCAGGTAGGTGCCGCCCGATCCCCGCTCTTGCTCCATTGCGAGCTCGAACGCCGAGATGAAGTTGTCGATGAACAGGGCGTGGTACTGGACGGTCCCGGGACCGAACATTGGGAAGCGCCCATTCGCCACCTGCTGAAACAGCATTCGGAACCGACCCGGATCACCCGGGCCGTAAATGGCACATGGCCTCAGGATTACGGTGTCGAGTCCGCGTTCGGAGAACCGTTGCACCTCGAGCTCCCCGAGCCACTTCGTGCGCTGGTAGTAATCGGAGGGTGCTATCGGAGCATCCTCGGCCGCCGGCGGATCCTCTACGTCCCCGTGGACGCCGCATGTGCTGCAATGAATGAACTTGCGGATCCGATGACGCTCGGCCGCCTCGAGCATAACGCGCGTGCCCGTAACGTTGACCCCGTGGTAATGCTCGTCGCTCTTGCCGATCTCACGAAACGCAGCCGCGACATGGTGTACGACCTCGACGCCGTCCATCGCCTCGTCCACTGCTGCCGGATCCGTGACCGAACCAAAGTGAACATCCGCCCCGAGCCCCCTCAGATCGTCGAGGTGGATCCCCTCCTTCGTGTCCAGGATCACGACGTCGTGGCCGACCTTGGCCAGGCGGCGAGCCAGCGCCGCGCCGGTGAACCCCGTTCCGCCTGTTACGAGAACCCTCATATAACGAAGCCGCTCTTACGGGTCGACACGGGGTCTCGGTCAGAAACGCCGAGCAGGCGCGGCGCCAGGCATCGGTGGAGTGTTGCACCGATGCAACCGCTCACCCCGGCATACCTTGAGACTCTCATGCAGCCGGACCCAAAGGATACCGGTAGAGCCCCCCGAGGCCGAAACCGTCCACGACCGCCCGTGTTCGCTCTTCCTGCGCTGACGATAAGCATTCTCTCCAGTGAGACAGCGGGCTCTCTCGGCGCACTACCGCGCTCGTCGAAAGACCCTACTCGAGCTTCAGCTGGGACAGCGGCTCTCGGGAGGTTCTGACGGGGGAGGTTGCCGCTCGTCAGACTCATCGCGAGGTTCAGCGAACTTTCGTGCCACGGCCGGGAGGCCGCACAGCTTGTCATAGAGGGTGGTAGCCACCCAGACGTTCCCCTCGACGGAGTAGTGCGCCGCACCTGGATCCTCCGGCGGGACAAAGAATCGAGCCGCTTGATCCGGACCAACCTCTCTTAAGGCCGGCGTGAGATCGATGAACGAAAGATCGAGACTATCCATGACCGCGTGCGTCCAAACCCGCCATTTACCCTCTCGATCAATCTCGGACTCGCCCGGTAGGTACACGAACACAGCCAGCCTACCGTTCTCTTCGGCCAGATGTTGAACCTTACGGAAGATCTTAGCGGCAACCGGTGCTGTCCGCCCGAGATCTCCGTGTGAAACTGTCGCGGCGGGAACGGCCCAAAGGCCTAACCGGCGGGCGGCGCGGCGGGTGAACTCCACGGAGCGAAGACGCTCGGATAGCCGCCGGACCAAGCGGGCGGTGGCGGGAGGCAATCGTGGAACCGGCACGTTGTCCAGAACCAGGCTATCGGCCTCGATGCGGAACGCCGGCTTGCCGTACCCGTTGTATGCGGCCTGCCCTATCCGGTAGATGTCCGCTCCAATGAAGGTGAACAGGTGGATCGTGTGATCGAAAAGGAGGCCGTCACGCGCGTAGCGCAGATAGGCTTGATCTATTCCGTAACCGGGCTGACCGAGGTTTACCGTCTCAAGAATCTCGTTGCGGCGCGTGAGCAGATGACACCAGGTGTCCTCATCTCCGACGCCTACACCAAAGGCGAAGGAATCTCCGGAACAAAGGAGGCGAATACGTCCTGGGGTGACTTCCGCACTGACGTCGTCCGTAGAACGGAATCCGAAGGCCTCCGTGTGTACTCCACGCCCGGGCCCCCAGCGATCGGGAAGATCGAGCCCCGGGATGTTCACCCAGCCGAGCAGAGAATCGTACTGACTGGCTATCGGCTCGACAGGCCCGCGGACAGATTCGTAGACCGCGATCACGGTACTAGCGGAGCCTTCCACGACCAGAAACACGAGCACCGTGATTACCACGAGAACGCCGCCCCGCTTCGAGTAACGAGAGAATCGACTTTGGTTGTCGCTTCCTGTTTCAGTCGATTCGAATGTCAGGGAACCCATCGGGCCAGCCTCACTGCGTCCAAGCCGTGGATCGGAATCTCGCGAAGTGAGAGCGAGTGTCCAGACGAATGGTAGGATTCTCGATCAGGTTGGCGATCCTTCTTCTGTTCTCCGTTGCTGTGATTGCCGGAATATACGTACGGACTGCGCGCACCCGAGGGCAAGGACGGGCGAGGGAGTTATTGGTCTCGATCGTGCTCCTGGTAACATCGCTCGCTGTCGCCATACGCTCGGAGAGGTCGCAACCAGATTGGCTTTCCGGAACATCACGACGACGGCCGACAAAGGTAGCCTCTTTGCCAGGCGCGCCATAATGGCAGAAACCTGCCCGCGCCCGCCAGAACCCCCCTTCTATAAATATCGGCTCAGGCATTTCTGGCTCGCTGCAACGACCATCTACTTGACCTTTGCAATATTCTCAATTAACAAGCCTCTTACTCTGGATCAAGCGCAGCCAACCGCGACCCAAGCGGCAGCCATTGCGACCTATGGTTGGGATGCGCTCGGCAATTCACGGTCCCATTATGAAATATCACACACGCTACTACATGTGCACCTTGTCGCACTAAGCTTTCAACTCTTTGGCGAATCGACCGTCGCCGCCAGAGCTGTAGGTCTACTCTGCTTCCTCGGCGTGCTTTTCATGATAATTATCCTTTCCTTGGAGCTGTATCCAAGACGCAAAGGCCTCATAGTAGGTGGTATTGCAGCTCTGCTTTACGCCCTTAATCCGTTTGCGGTTCAGCGATCCCTGCTCGTTAGTGAAGAAACAACGCTGGTACCACTCACTCTTCTGTTATTTATCTATTATCTGTACCGCACGGATTTTCACATCATGTGTCGCTCGCTTCTTATACTGAGCGCCCTCTTCGCCCTGTCATTATGGGCAAAAGAGTTTCCTCCCTTTTTCCTGCTGGCTGCCCTATTCCCGTTTTTGTGGCTCTATCGAGGTGTCCGGCAGGCATTCATTATTACCGGTGCTATCGCGCTGCTTGGTATACTGTGGTTCGGTGTATCGTGGGGACTTTACTGCGCACTTACAGGCGTGCCGCTACTGAGCTTTATTGAGTATTCTACCATCGACAAACTCTTTGACCCAGCATTTCACGAGGGCCTCAGTTTGCTGAGAATCGGATACTCTTTTGCGAAAAAGACATTCTACGTGACTCCAGCATTGACTGTTTTGCTTGTCCTGGCAGCCATTAGACGAGTAAAGCTGTTTAGGAGCAAGAGACGCCGCCTCGAGCCGACTGATTATCTGTGGATATATGTTGGAATATATCTAGCCGTCACACATGTGCATTTTTTGCCGCCCCGCTATCAATATCCAGTGTACAGCGTTGCGGTCATACTGATCGGTGAGTACCTGTTCGACCTTCTGAAGGGAGTTAGCAAGAGGCAACTGACTATTGCGTTGGTGGTGGGCCTGGTTGTAGCGATAGGATGTGCGGCAGTGTTGGCGGATCCGCATCGTTTGCGGGTACGTGAATATGTCGTAATGTGGACGCTAGCGCCCGTTCTGGCGTGTTGTGTGTTAGTCATGCTTGCCGGGATATCAGTGCGGTCGCGTGGATTTCTGGCAGTAGCTGGTGTGAGTTTTCTTGTTGCGACTAATGTAGGTATTGCAATTCAGCAGACGAGGCCCTACACAACCGCGCCGAGTTGGGGTGAGTACGGAGAGGAGGGATTTGGGGAAACACTTGAGTACTTGCGTGCGAGCGTCGGGCAGAGTGTGCCAGTCATTCGGAAGGATCTAGCTTACTATTTGAGGATTGGGCAGCCGGAGCGGAAGTATATTTACAATAGAATATTCCGGAAGAACAGCGAGACACCCAGGAGAGAGATAGAGCGAATACTTCTAAGGGAAGATGTGAGTGTGGTCGTATTGGATAGATTCGCGAGTGCGGAGAATGTGAGCGATATATTGTACCGCTACTATGTGTCGGTGCGTAAGTACGGGGATTTTGAGGTGTTTAGGAAAAGGGAGAGGAATCAGTAAGTAGCGAAGTCTGTTCAGCTAGGTAGGGGATTAAGGATCGTACAAATACGTAAGCACCTGATACTGCCGGGTGGGGACTGTCAGATTTCCTGTGTAAATAGGCCCTCGAACTCATACGGGCACGCGGCCCTCGAACACGATCGACAGGTGGTTGAGCGCGGCGTTCCAGTCTTGAACGGAGTTGACCCAGCGGGCCCCTGGAGGTTCTATACACGGACTTCACCGAGCTCGTCTATGCTGACGGCGTGGCGAAGGCCTCGTTGATCCCGATACTGGATCACACGACCAAGCTCGTGGCGGGCTTCGCCGTTGGCGAAGGAGCGAACTCCGTTCTGGCGCTTCCGGCCTGGTCCATGGCGAAGAGATGTCTGGCTGTCTGGAAAGCCTCGCTCGAGGGGGTGGTCGTGCACCACGATCAGGACCCGGTGTTCACCGGCTACGCCTGGACCGGTCGACTCTTGGCCGACGGGGTGCGCATCTCCTATGCTCTCCGCGGGGCGCCGGAGAACCCGGAGATGGAGAGCTTCTTCGCTCGCTTCAAGGTCGAGAATAACTCGCTCTTCTTGGACGCAGTCACGCTCGAGGAACTGAAGGCCGTCGTCGCGGGGCGAATCCAGTACTATAATCGGGAGCGTCGGCACTCCTCCCTCGGAGACCGACCTCCCCTGGCGTTCATCGAAGACCTCTACCGCGAGGGCTGAACAGCACAATAAACCCGGAGGCTACGTGTTCAGCTTTTGGGGGTCACTTCGCGATCTCACACACCAGCTCTTCATCCGAGAGCGGTGTCTTCGGCCCTCGCTTCCGCGGAAGCTCCCAGCCTCCACCCCACCCGCTCACCGCGTACCTACACGAGCGCGGGACCAAAGACACCTGGCAGACCCAGCTCAACGGATAGGACCGGCTCGTCCGAGGGCTCACAGATCCCGCCATCGCAAGAGCCTCTTCAGGTCGTCCCCGTACCCCCTTTCCCCCAGGAGATGCTCGGCTAGCTCAAGGCCTCCGGGGCCGGTTGCGTCGCCGCCACAACGCCAGGCGCGTCCGCGTGTACATGAGCGGGAGGCCGACCAGCAGAAAGCCCAGGCGCTGACCGCGCGAGGCGTGTCTCCTCGAGAACTCCATCCAGTGCCGCACCCTCAGCGCCGCACTGTAGGTGGTC
>Ga0255057_10000326_pt1 | contig 27117 bp, 30 predicted proteins | sample Cases_109_6_MG_FD_189022 | JGI IMG/M metagenome (GOLD analysis project Ga0255057, IMG submission 189022) | Seawater microbial communities from Amundsen Gulf, Northwest Territories, Canada - Cases_109_6 | ecosystem: Environmental > Aquatic > Marine > Gulf | place: Canada: Northwest Territories... | reverse complement strand
TATACTTATGCATCTTTGATGCTCAGGGAGGGTCGCACAGGGAGCACACCGTGTACGAGGATATCCCCCATTACAACAGAAAAACCAAAAAAAAGAGGCGACCGCGCCTCATGGCCGTCGTCAACGACTCTTGCACCGGGTGTGAGGCGTGTATTCCCTTTTGTCCGGTAGATTGTATCGACCACGAACCACCTGGGACGTACACCGGGGCGGTCATTCCCCCCGTCCGGATCCGTTGGCACGAGTGCATTGGGTGCCTGATCTGCGCCAGGGTCTGTGATGGCATGGCTTGGGAGGCCATTGATATGATCCCCATCGACGATTTTGAGGATCAGTTCCGAGTTCCGATCGGGGATCAGGCCCATCCCCCCGAGGAAGCCCCTCAAGAAGCAGTGACCGCCGGAACTCCCGACTAGTTCCGCACCAACTATTTCTCACTAAAATTCCGCGCTGGTGCGGCACTTCCGCTAGGGGGGCAGGCCCCCCTTCGGCGCTCGGCGTGCGCCTCGCTGAGCACCCCCCAGGCGTAGGGGAGCTTCTCCCCTACAACCCCTCAGTACCCCTAGCTGAATTCTGGGGTGCTTAGGAGGAGTTAGTTGGAGGGGCACTAGACCTCTCGGACTTCCCTCACCTCAAAACGGGTAAAACCTACCGATTGCAGCATTTCCGCCATTACCGCACTGGCCTGTTCCGGCGAGGCGGCATCAATCCCGAAAAAATCGACTGTCACCGCATACGTCATCACGCTTCCTCGTTCCTTCTCCCAGATGCCAGCAGTTGGGTTTCGGATATTTGAACCCTGGTTTCGTAAATGCCTTGACGACAGGCAACCAGAGGGGTAGCGTACATCCGGATCCTGCCACGGTTAGCGCCGAGGTGTGAGTGTGTCTGAATCATCCTCCCCGGAATCCCACATCTCCGTGGTCGAGCCCTCGGTAGGTGTCGAGGGAGGAACTGTCGTCGTTGTGGGGACGGGCTTTCTCAGCGGCGGGACACCACCCCTCGTCTTTCTCGGCGAGGCCGAGGCCCGGCCATCCATCGCCTCCGATATCCGCCTGGTCCTCCCGATCCCCCCCGATGCGACCGCTGGCCCCCTCACCCTCATGATCGATACAGAGCCTATCAGCACTCCTTTCACCATCGGGACCAAGCTGGCCACCGGAGTTCACCCGGTGGCCAATCCCGTGGTGGACGCAGAGGGGGTCATTTACACCACCATCAGCGGCCGGCGTGGACAGAAGGTTCCAACCCCACTGGTGCGCATCACCCCCGCCGGGGCCGTGGAGCACATTACTGCTCTCCCTATCAATCCCACTGGGCTGGCGCTCCAGCCCGATGGGGCCCTCTTGACCTCGAGCCGATACGATGGGTCCGTATATCGTCTTCTTCTTCCTGAAGGGGACACCCAGGTGATCGCGGAAGACTTGGGCATTGCCACGGGTCTCTGTCTCGACGAGGCCGGCGTCCTATACATCGGAGATCGAACCGGAACCGTCTACCGTCTGCCGCCAGAGGGCCAGGCCGAGCCCTTCGCCTCCCTGCCGCCCAGCGTGGCCGCCTTCCATCTGACCGCCGGGCCGGACGGAAACCTCTACGCCACGGCCCCGACACTCTCCAACCAAGATGTCATTTACCAGATCAACAGCTTCGGTGATGCCGAACCCTACTGGGGACCCCTGGAAAGACCTCAAGGCCTTGCGTTTGACCGGCAGGGTCGGCTCTGGGTGACTGCCGGGGTCAGGGGACACCGCGGGGTCTACATGTTCTCGAACCGACAAGCCCCCCGGCTTATGATAACCGGAGCCAACTTGGTCGGCCTCGCCTTCGCGCCCGACCAGTATTTGATCCTGGCCAGCACATCGGCGATCTTCCGCATTCCGCCTTTCGCGTAAGCATTCTGACCCGCCCACCACCGCGGCTTTTTCATGCAACGCTACGTCTTCGACGTTGGCGTGACCCCTTCTACCTGCAGGAGGCGACGCTTCCACGTCAGACCCCAGGCAAAGCCACCCAGGGACCCGTCAGACGCCACAACCCGGTGGCAGGGGATGAGAAGGGGGATCGGATTCGCTCCTACAGCCTGCCCGACTGCCCGCGCCGCCCGAGGCATCCCGATCGTCCTCGCCACCTCTTGGTAGCCCTGCGTTGCCCCGTGCGGAATTCCCCGCAGGACCGCCCACACCTTCTGTTGAAAAGGAGTAGCTGCCGTAAGATCCAGCGGATAGTCGAATGAGACCGCCTCTTCTCGGAAGTAACAATCGAGGTCCCGAGCCAGCTTTTCGTATCCCTGTCCCCGAGCCAAGGGGAAAGCAAACTTTCCCTGCAAGGCCTCGAAGGCCCTCTCTGGGGTCTCGACCGGGAGCGTGAGGGCCAGGATCCCTCGCTCGGTATAGGCAACGGCCACCCAGCCACGGGTGGTTTTAAGCAACTGGTATAAGCTGGTCCTCTCACGCATCAGTCCTTCTCCACGAGGGCCACTAATTCGATCTCTACCAATGCCCCCAAAGGGAGCCGGGCGACACCGACGGTGGAACGGGCTGGGCTGGGTCCTGCAAAGTACGTGGCGTAGATCTGGTTCATGGCCTGAAAGTGGCCAAGATCGGTGAGAAAGACCGTCGTCTTCACCACCTGTTTGAAGGAGCTCCCTGCAGCCTCGACAACGGCCTTGAGATTCTCCAACACCCGACGGGTCTCGGTCTCAATCCCTCCCTCCACGAGTTTGCCCGTGGCCGGGTCCAGCCCGATCTGTCCCGCGGTGAAGAGAAACCCATGTGCTTTTACCCCCTGCACATAGGGCCCCACCGCCTTCGGGGCCCTTTCCGTCGCCACGACCTCGAGCTCCATCGACTCCCCGCGCTCTACCACGCCATCTACCCTCCTCTCGTTCCCGCCCCTCAAAAAAAGTGGGCCGCGGTCGTCTCGGTCAATAACCACGGCCCAGGGAATCTCTCACGCACGGCGCTGGCAAGTCTATGTGCTGCCCCGCTTCCTGGGGCCCCGTTCGATCTCGGTCACCATCCGACCCCCCTCGAAAATCCGAACCGTTCCCGTGGATTCGGAGAGAGTCACGATAACCGCATCAGTGCTTGCACTCATTGAGGCTGCTACCGCGTGCCGGGCCCCGAGACCGGGGGGTAACTCGTCCCCCGGAACGGGAGGACGGAGGTAGGCCCCACCGGTGACGATCACGCCGTCCGACCGGATGACGAAGGCGCCATCGATGGCGCAAAACTCTTTTACTGACTCCATGATTTGTGGATCCAGGAGGTTTCGTCGCTCCTCTGGATGGCCCTGGAAGGGATTCAAGACCAGCTGATCGACGTACTTCATGACTTCTTCGGTGTCCCCGAGTACGAAGATGGCTCCGACTGATTTCCCCTCCCGGCCCTCATGGGCCAATTCCACTGCCAGGTCCACCACCCGGGCAAACACCTCGGGATTCACAACCGTCATAAACGAGCCCCCCTCCTTTAGCGAGAAGAGCTCAAACTCCTCCCCCACCTCCATGATCATCATGGTATCCAGAGCTCCAAGATGCTGGATCCCGGACAGAAACAGGATGAGATCCCCTAGCTGGAGATATCCTTTGGAGAGGGCCAAGAGAGCAGCCAACTTGATCTGCGCGACCCGATTCAAGGCCACCGGCGGGAGGTGGATAATCTTATCGGCTACCCCCTGTAGCCGCGGTGCCCGGAGCCGCTTCCGGGTGAAGAAGACCACCTCCGTCTCACCGAAAACCCCCTTGAGCTGGGCGGGGTCAGATACCAGGTCGGCGTTCAGAAACACAGCCCGGACACCCGCGTCTTTGGCGACGTTGCGCGCCGCCTCAATCATCGCCCTCGTAAGCTCTCCTGGCTTCATGACGTCACTCTACCATATGTCGAGAGAACGGGCAACGAAGCGGCCGAGGTCCCACGCGGTGAAAAAAGACACGTTTATCTGCGAATCTACGGCATCATTTCGGGCCGGCACGTGAAGGGGGTAGCCAGAAAGGAGTGCAGCATTACTCGGCGAGGGCCTGCAGAAAATCGTGGACGGCAGCCGCAACATGGGAGGGCAGTCCCCCCACTCTTCGAATTTCCTCAATAGTGGCCTGTTGCATGGCCTTGAGAGAACCAAAGCCTCTGAGGAGGGCCTGCCTCCGTTTCTCTCCTACTCCAGGGATCTCCTCCAGGATCGAGGAGAGGCTCTGCTTCCCACGGAGCTTCTTGTGGTACGTGATGGCAAAACGATGGGCTTCACCCCGAATCTGCAGAAGCAGGTGCCTGGCCCGGGAGCCTTCGGGGAGTGCAATCGGCGTGTGCCGGAACGGGTGGTGAACGACCTCTTCCTCTTTCGCCAACGAAATGATGGGCAGCTCCCGCTGCCCTAGTCCCCGGGCCACCTTGAGCGCTACGTTCAGTTGCCCACGTCCCCCGTCGATGAGGATCAGATCGGGCAGGGGCCACTGCGCCACTCTGGCGAACCGCCGCCGCAGGACCTCCTCCAGCATGGCATAATCATCCGCCCCACTCACCGTTTTGATCCGGTATCGTTTGTAGTCTGAGCGGCGGGGTAAGGCATCTTCATACACCACCTGGGACCCGACTGCTAGCATCCCCTGGATGTTAGAGATGTCATAGGCCTCTATTCGGTGGGGGATTTGGGAGATGGCCAGCACCCTCCGCAGATCTTCGAGTGCCGCGTCCCGGCCTGCTGTCGACTTCAAGCTCGCCATCAGGACAATCTCGGCGTTCTTTACCGCCAATTCGACCAGGCGGGCCTTGCGGCCCCGCTGGGGATGGCGAACCTCCACGCGGTGTTGGGCGCGCTCCGAAAGCCACCGCGCGGTCACGTCCGCATCCTCCATTGGATGCGACGTGAGAACCTCGGGCGGGATGGTCCGCCGTCGGAGATAGAACTGCCGGATGAAAGCATCCAGGAGGTCTCCAGGCGTGCGGGCAAGCCCTTCGCCACAGGTGAAAGACTCCCGGCCGACAAGTCGTCCCCGGCGGATCAGGAGGATTTGAATATTGGCCTCCGCTCCTTGGATACTGATCCCAAAGGCATCCTGCTCTTCGCCACCCGCTGAGAGGACCTTCTGCCCGGCCAGGGCTTCCCGTAAAGTGAGGAGTTGGTCCCGGAACTTGGCCGCCCGCTCGAACTCCAGCCTTCCTGCCGCCTGATGCATGCTCTCCTCAAGCTGCTTGGTCAGCTCGCGGTCCCGTCCCTCCAGGACGAGACGGACCCGCTCCACCACCTGATCGTATTCCGCCTTGCTCACCGACTGCTCACAGGGACCGAGGCAACGGCCGAGATGATAGTCCAGGCAGTGCCGGCGCCCCCGAATGTCGGGACATTTCCGGAGGGGGAAGGTTCTGTTGATCAGGTGGAGGAGCTGCCACATGGTGGTGGCGGGCACATACGGACCAAAGTACAGGGCCTTGTCCTCTTTCACTTGCCGGACCACCTGCAGACGCGGCCACGGATCGTGAAGGTCCAGCTTGAGGAAGGGGTAGTGCTTGTCATCTTTGAGCACAACGTTATATTTGGGCTGCCGCTCCTTGACGAGATTCGACTCCAAGATCAGGGCCTCGATTTCATTGTCGGTGACGATCACCTCGACATCCAGGACCTGCGAAAGCAGGCTCGCCATCCGTTCGGACCGCTCCGACTGCGCTTCCCGCCTCTGAAAGTAAGACTGCACCCGCTTCCTCAGGGAAAGGGCCTTGCCGATGTAAAGCATCTCCCCCCTTTTCCCCTTGAAGAGATAGACCCCGGGTCGGTCCGGCAGCCCTTTGATCTTTTCCGATAGCATCATGCTTCAATCTTCGTTCAACGGGCGGAGGGTGTCAAGCCACCCGGCAGCTCAACGGTCAGGCCTTTAAGCAGATACGTTCTGCAAAAGCCCGCGGATAGGGGCCTCGGTGCGATGAATCCCTTGACTCATGTTGCAATCTCAAGCTATAAATCAAATCAGTGAGGAAAATCGGGTGACGGCACTACAGGATAAGCGTATCGCGTTCATCGGCGCTGGGAACATGGGCGAGGCCCTGATCAAAGGCCTCCTCCAGGCAGGACAGGTTCGCCCGGAACAGGTGATCGCGACCGACATCCGAACAGATCGCCTCGACGTAATACACAAGATGTATCGCATCGAGACCTTGACCAATAATGAGGAAGCCGCCACCAAGGCTCAGATCCTCCTCCTCGCCGTGAAGCCGCAGGTGATGGATGAAGTCCTCACCGGGCTCCGTGGAGCGGTGACAGAGGATCATCTCCTTCTCTCGGTCGCCGCTGGGATCCGGACGGCTTTTATTGAAGCCAGGTTTTCTCACCCAACCCGGGTTGTGCGGATCATGCCCAACACGCCTGCCCTCATCCTGGCCGGTGCGAGTGCCATCACGTCTGGACGGCACGCCACTGAAGAGGATCTGAAGTCCACCCAGGAGGTCTTCGAGGCGGTGGGCCGCGTCGTCCAAGTTGAGGAAAAGTTGATGGATGCCGTGACCGGTCTGAGCGGGAGTGGCCCCGCCTACATCTTTGTCTTGATCGAGGCTCTTGCGGACGCGGGGGTCCAAATGGGACTTACTCGCGAGGTCGCCACGTTGCTCGCAGCCCAGACAGCCTTCGGAGCAGCCCGGATGGTTCTGGAATCGGGAGAACACCCCGCCAAACTCAAAGATATGGTCTCCTCACCTGCGGGGACCACCGTCGCCGGCCTCCACGTCCTGGAACAGGCGGGTTTTCGAGGGTTACTCATGGAGGCGGTCGAGGCGGCAACCCGGCGATCCATGGAGCTGGGTGAGGAATAGGCAATGTTCGTCTTTGCCAACTTGTTGACTGCTATCGCACAAATTTTACACATTGGTCTCTTCGTCTATATGTGGGTGATCATCATCCGGGCGGTTATCTCCTGGGTCAACCCGGACCCGTACAACCCGATCGTCCAGTTTCTCTATCGCAGCACCGAACCGGTCCTGCAGCCGGTCCGCCGAGCCCTTCCTGTCGCTTGGGGGATCGATTTTTCCCCGCTGGTGGTCATCCTCGCGATTATGTTCTTGGACCAATTTTTCGTGGCTTCCTTACGGGAGCTGGCGTGGAGGCTTCGATGAAGAATCTAACCCCTCTCGAAATCGCACAGCGAGAATTTCGTCGGTGCTTCCGCGGTCTGGATCCGGTGGAGGTCAGGAACTTCCTGGAAGGGATCGCCGAGCAACTGCAGGGGCTCCTCAAGGAGAGTATCCTCAAGGAGGATCGGATTGAGAAACTGGAGACCCAGCTAGAGACGTATCGGGGGCGGGAGAACGAAGTCAAGGAGGTTCTCTTCGCCCTCCAGCGCATGACCGATGACATGAAAGACACAACCCGGAAGGAGGCCGAGCTCATCATCAAGGACGCCGAAATCAAGGCGGAGGTCCTCTTGGAGCGCGGCCATCTGACGTTGGGCCGATTGCAGGGAAAAATTGCGGACCTGAAGCGGGAGAAGGCCCTTTTCGAGGGAAAGGTTCGGGGGGCCATCAAGCTCTACCAGGATCTCCTAGACACCGAGGCTGCAGAGGACGCCAGTGAGCCTGTCCAACCTGAATCTCCAGGTGCGGGGTCCTGATCTTCTCCTCCCTGTTCTCGTCCGGCCGGGGGCCAAGCGGGATGAGATCATCGGAGTCCGGGAAGGAGTCTTGAAAGTAGCCGTCACTGCCCCACCTGTGGACGGCAAAGCCAACACAGCCTGCCGCCGCCTGTTGGCCACCACCCTGAAGGTTCCCCTCACCCATGTAGAGATCATCGCCGGAGCGCAGGCCCGTCACAAGCGAATCCGGATACGAAATGCCGACCTCGTCTCCTTCACGGCACGCCTCGCTCCCCTCCTCAAGTAGCACATCTCAGCTATCAGCCGTCAGCGGTCAGCAGTCGGCTTTTTCAACTTCCGCATGCTGATTGCTGATTATTACCTGATTCACTGGACGATCGGGGGCCGTCGGGCGTGCCACGGTGTCGCCCGCTGGTAAGCATAGGCCCCCCGAAGAAGTGTCACTTCATCGAAGGGTCGCCCGACCATTTGAAGTCCCACGGGAATTCCTCCGACGTCCGTACCGCACGGGATCGTGATTGCGGGAAGTCCGGTCAGATTCGCGGGGCTCGTAAAGCGGGTGATGGTTGGCTGAAGCCTTTTCCGGATCCCGCGAATGGCGACCGTCTGCTCGCCGATAGGTGGAGCCACAATAGGGAGGGTCGGAGTAACCAACAGGTCCACCTGATGGAAGACAGCGGAAAACTCCTCCATCAGGAGCCGACGAGCTTGTTGGGCCCGCACATACTGTGAGGCTCCAAGGAATTCTCCCAGCTCCAGACGGCGCCGGACATCTATCCCAAGCTCTCGCCCGCGGGTCCGGAGGAGCCGACTGTGGTTGGCGGTCGCCTCGCTCGAGAGGGTAAGAAACTGAATGGCAGGTGCATGACGGAGGAGAGGGATTGATACCTCCTCCACGCTCGCCCCCAGACCCTCCAGAACTCCAAGGGCCCCTTCCACCGCCCCCATGACTAAGGGATCTACTTCGGCCGGGTCGTAAAAGAAATCCCTCGGTAGCCCAATTCTGACCCCCTTCATGTCACTCTCAAGCGCTCGACAATAATCTGGAACCGGCAACGAACTCGTAGTGCCGTCTCGCGCATCGGACCCGGCCAAGACCTGAAGCAGCAGCGCTGCGTCCTCCACCACATTTGTGATGGGCCCGACATGATCGAGGGACCAAGCCAGAGGGAAAACACCGCTGCGGCTCACTCGACCGTAGGTTGGCTTCAGTCCGACCACCCCACAGCAGGCAGCCGGGATCCGTATCGAACCTCCGGTATCGGTTCCCAGAGATCCGACACAGAGGGATGCAGCCACGGCCGCGGCAGAGCCCCCGCTGCTTCCCCCCGAGATCCGATTGAGGCTCCAGGGATTCCGCACTGCTCCGAAATGGGGATTGTCGTTAGTAATTCCGTAGGCCAGCTCGTGAAGGTTTAGCTTTCCCAAGAGGATCGCGCCTGCCTCCTTGAGACGGCGAATGACGGTGGCATCCTCCTGAGAGACAAAATCCTTGAAAACCCGTGTCCCGGCGGTGGTGGGAAGGCCGGCGGTGAAGAAGAGGTCCTTCACCGCGATCGGGATACCATGGAGTGGGCCGAGCGGCCGGCCGCGCGCAATGGCATCTTCCGCCGTCCGGGCCGCCTGAATTGCCTCTTCGGCGTAACACGCAATATAGGCATTGATGGGCTTCCCATACGTGGAGATGCGTTCCAACATCGCTTGTACAAGCTCAACGGGTGAAAGCTCTCTTCGGTGGATGAGGCGCGCCGTGGAGACGAGGGAAATCTCGGAAATGTCGTTCGCCTGGGATCGAGGCCCTGCAGGCAACTCCGCCGGCTCTCCGGGCGACGATACCGGTTCTCCAAGGACGACAGAGAGCGCCGGCTCTTCCCCGTCTAACTCCTCCTCATCGAGGGCCGCGAGAACCTCTTCCACTGTCTCGTAGGCCTGCCGCCAGGCCTCCATATCTTCTTCCCCGTGCGGCAGACGTCTCGCATCTGCCAGCGCTCGAAATAGTTCCGGGCGGAGGGACATATGGCAGCCCTGCTCGCGCTAAGGGTTTTACTTTTTCACTCTTTCGGGACCACCTCGAACTCGAAGATAAGAGGAAACGCTGTGGGCCCAACGTAGAGGGAGGTAAATTGGAGGAAAACGGCCTTGGCATCCTTAGGAATGGCCGGAAAGACTAACAGTCCTTCACGACTCCGGTCAGGGGCAATGACCATATACCCTGTAAGGACCTCTTTCTGGGCCGCCTGAAGTAGGGTTGGATTTTCAGCAAAGGTCTGGAAGAGTTCGGCAGCATCGAATGCCGCGTCACCCCGGTTCCCTTGATCCTTCAGGATAGTGAGACCCGAATCTAAGGTCAACTGGTCCCGGGACCGGTTCTCGATCCGAACATAGAAGGGAGTAATGTCATCTCGCATCTTTCCAAAGGGGTTCTTTCTGCGATGCTTTTGAAAATACGCGATCACGTCCTCCGAGGCGAGAGGCCGCACCGTTACGGTTAAAGGTCCGGGAGTCGCGATGACGTTCCGACCGCTCACCGTGTACGTCGGGGTGCGGGAAGGCGCCGGACGGAGGCCGACTTTCTCGGGGGGAGCTGAAGCAGTCAACGCACAACCGCTCAACACAAGCCCCGAACATACGAGGAGGATTGACCAAAAGAGCAAGCGCGGGCCGCCGTTGCCCGCCCTTGCTCTCCAATTTGTCCGTTGCAAGGCCAACGTCATCTAGACCTGCATGGCGCGGAGGCGTTTGACTCGCTCCTCGACCGGAGGATGGGTGGAGAAGAAGCGCAAGAAAGACCTCCCCGACAGCGGATTGACGATGAAGAGATGGGATGTCGCCTGGGATGTCGCCGGGTTGGCTTCCAAGGGGATCCGCTCGGCAACGGCATGGAGTCGCTCGAGGGCCGAGGCCAACCCGGAGGGCTTCTTGGTGAGCCGCGCCGCCGTTGCATCAGCCTGAAACTCCCGGGTGCGGGAGATCGCCATCTGGATGACGAGAGCGGCAATGGGGGCCAGGATGGACATGGCGAGGAGACCCAGAATACCACCCCCTCGACCCTCTGAATCCCTGCCGCCCACCCCTCCGAAAATGGCGGCCCACCGGGCCATGTACGCCAGCATCATGATCACCCCGGCCAACGTGGCAGCAACGGCGCTGATCAGGGTGTCTCGGTGCTTGACATGTCCTAATTCGTGGGCCAGCACCCCCTCCAGTTGCTCATAGTTCATGATCCGCAGAATCCCAGAGGTTACCGCAACGGCCGCGTGCTGTGGATTCCGACCCGTGGCAAAGGCATTGGGGGACTCGTTGGGGACGATATACACCCTGGGCATGGGGAGCTGCGCCCGCTGGCTGAGGGATCGGACCATGCCTACCAGTTCCGGGGCCTCTGCCTCTGTGACCTCCCGGGCCCGGTACATCTTCAGGACAATCTTGTCGGAATACCAGTAAGAGCCAAAGTTCATCAGGAGGGCGAACAGGAAGGCAATCACCATCCCTTGGGTACCTCCGAAATAATCCCCGAAGATAACAAGGAGACCCGTCATCGCCCCCAACAAGAGTGTCGTTTTAATGGTGTTTCCCATAGCTTCTGTATCTCCTTCGATATCCTTCGTGCATCTTTCCAAGGATGATCAACGTAGAATACGATTCTGAGGGTGTCAAGGGGATTCCCTCCGCTGAGGTGGAGAACGCCGACTTAAACCACGCCGCCCCACCGGGATCAGGCCTGGGCTCTGCCGGCGGTGGAGCACCTCCTCCCCTACAACCCGGAGCACCGCCTCGAAAGCTTCGGTCGTCTCCAGGCGCATCTGCTCCATCTGCTCCCGCATATTGAGGATCACTTCTACCCCGGCCAGATTCACCCCGAGCTCATTGGTCAGGCGTAAAATGAGCTCGATCCGCTCCAGGTCATCCTGGGAATAGAGGCGCGTGTTTCCTTCGGTCCTGGAAGGCCGGATCAGTCCCTCTCGCTCGTACGTTCTGAGAGTCTGGGGGTGGATATTGAACATCTCCGACACCACGCTAATCATGTACAGAGCTTTCTTCTTTCTTCTTGGCATTTCCGCCACCTCCCCGGGCAGCACCTACTCCGTCCCGATATCCAATGTCCAACCCCGACAGGAAAGGATTCGCTCTTCAACGTTGGACGCTGGACCGTGGACGTTACCCCTTCAGATCCCGCCTGGGATCCATCGGATTCAACCGCGTAAACTCCCGGAGGATCTGTTGGGACCGTTCATCCAGATTCTGGGGAACGACAATCTTAACCGTGACATATTGATCCCCCCGGCCACTCCCCTTGAGATGCGGCACCCCTTTCTGCCTCAAGCGGAAGATGCGGCCGCTCGAAGTCCCGGGAGGAATTGTCATGGTGGCCGTGCCGTCTACCGTGGGAACCTCGACCCGCGCCCCGAGCGCTGCTTCTGTGATGGTGATGGGGATCGCACAGTAGAGGTTGTCCCCTTTTCGCTCGAAGAAGGGATGCGGGTGAACCCGGGTGGTCACGTAAAGGTCCCCGGGAGGACCCCCATTCCTCCCCGGCTCTCCCTTGCCTGCGAGGCGAATTCGAGAGCCGGTGTCCACTCCGGGAGGGATATTGACCTTCAGCCGTTCGGTTCGGTAGATCGCCCCCTTGCCGCCACAGCTTCGGCAGGGCTGGAGAATCACCTTCCCTCTCCCCTGACATCGGGGGCAGGGGGATGCCATACTCAGGATACCGCGCGAGACCTGCCGTCGTCCGCTCCCTCCGCATTCAGGACAGGACTGTGGGGCCGATCCGGACGCCGCTCCGGTCCCCTGACAGGCCTCACAGCTTACGTGTTTTTGAAGTGTGATCTCCGTGGAGAGGCCCCGGATCGCGTTCTCAAAATCCAGATCGATGGAGTAATGAAGGTCCTCCCCCTTCAGGGAAGCTGTTGTTGCCCCTGGGCCGCCGCCAAAGATATCCGAAAAGATATCCGCAATGCCGCCAGAACCACGCTGGGTGAACCCGGTGAAGGGACCGAAGTCAAAACCAAATCCCGGACCGGCTCCCTCGGTGGCTGAGGCAAACGGCTGATGGCCAAACTGATCATACTGTCGGCGCTTGCCTGGATCACTCAGGACCTCGTACGCCTCGGTAATCTCTTTAAAGTTCGCTTCTGCCTCTGGATTTCCCGGATTGACGTCGGGATGATACTTCCGGGCGAGCTTTCGATACGCTCGCTTGATCTCCCGCTCTGAGGCGTTCCGAGGAACCCCCAGGACCTCGTAGTAGTCTCGCTTGGCCATCTCGATCTACCTATATACTCCCTGTCCCTCCCAGTGTCCCTGACGCCCAACGGCAAAGCCTAAGATCTCCTTCAAGGTGTCCGATGTCGGACGGAATTTCATTTCACCTCAACTTTGATGTGCTTTGGCTTTGCCGCCTCCGCCTTCGGGATGTTCACTTCCATGACCCCGTCTTTAAAGGTCGCACGAATCTTGTCGGGCTGGATATCCGTCGGCAAGGCGAACGCGCGCTGGAACGTCCCGTAGGCGCGCTCCACCCGAAGGTAGTTTTCCTGCTTGACCTCCTTCTCGTGCCGCCGCTCCCCTTTGAGGGTCAACCTATTATCTCGGACTTGAATATCGATATTTTCCTTGCTGAGGCCAGGGAGCTCTGCCCTCAGGACAAGGCTTTCGGCCGTCTCATAGATGTCTACCGGGGGTGACCAAGCCGATGCCACCACCCCTTCCCGGTCCCCGCGAGACCGGGCCAACGTTTGCTCGAATATCTGATTCATCCGATCCTGAAGCGTGATCAAATCCTGAAATGGATCCCACCGCACTACTGCCATACCACGCCACCTCCTTCGAATACCTTTGCGCTATCAGCCCTCACTCTTCTTTTCACCGCCAAGGTCCTCAAACTCCGCGTCTACGACCTCTCCCTCCGCCGGTCGCTCCCCTCCCGCTGCCTGCTCTCCAGCGGTCTCGGCACCGGGTGCCTGCTGCTCGGTCTGGGCTCGCTGATACATGGCCTCGGCCATCTTGTGAGAGGCTTTGGTAATCTGCTCGATGGCCTGACGGATTTGGTCGACGTTGCCCGATTCAAGGGCTTTCTTTCCTTCCTGTAAGGCCTCTTCTATCCCCGAGATCTCACCCACCGGAATCTTGTCTCGATTCTCGTTGAGCATCTTTTCCGTCGCATAGATCAGAGAATCGAGTTGGTTTCGGGCCTCGATCTCCTGCCGGCGCTGCTTATCCTCTGCCGCATGTGAATCGGCTTCCTTCACCATCCGATCGATCTCTTCCCTTGCCAAGCCGCTCGAATGAGTGATGGTGATCTTCTGCTCCTTAGCAGTGGCCGTATCCTTCGCACCGACGTTTAAGATGCCATTGGCATCGATGTCAAAAGTCACCTCGATCTGAGGTATCCCCCGGGGAGCCGACGGAATCCCGACCAAGTGGAACCGACCCAACGTGCGGTTGTCCCGCGCCATCTCTCGCTCCCCTTGGAGCACGTGGATCTCTACCGATGTCTGATTATCTGCGGCCGTAGTGAAGGTCTCCCCCTTTCGCGTGGGGATGGTGGTATTCCGCTCGATGAGTCTAGTCATCACGCTGCCCAGGGTTTCGATCCCAACGGAGAGGGGTGTTACATCCAAAAGGACCACATCCCGAACATCGCCAGCCAGCACCCCGGCCTGAATGGCGGCACCGATCGCCACTACCTCGTCAGGATTAACTCCCTTGTGGAGCTCCTTGCCAAAGACATCCTTCACCACTTGCTGGACCCGAGGCATCCGGGTCTGCCCGCCGACCAGGATGACCTCATCAATCTGTCCCGGCTTGAGTTTGGCATCCTCCAGGCATTGCCGCACGGGGCCGACCGTCCGTTCGATGAGACTCTCGACCAACTGCTCCAATTTGGACCGGGTGAGCTTCATGCTGAGGTGCTTGGGCCCCGAGGCATCGGCAGTGATGAACGGGAGATTGATCTCTGTCTCCATGATCGTGGACAGCTCACACTTGGCCTTCTCTGCTGCCTCCTTCAGACGCTGGAGCGCCATCCGATCCTTGCTGAGGTCGATCCCCTGATCCTTCTTGAACTCGGCGACGATCCATTCGATGATTCGCTGGTCGAAGTCGTCGCCGCCCAAATGAGTATCTCCGTTGGTCGCCTTGACCTCGAAGACCCCATCGCCGATCTCCAGGATCGAGACATCGAACGTCCCACCCCCTAAATCGAAGATGGCGATCTTTTCGTCCTTTTTCTTTTCCAGGCCATATGCCAGAGAGGCGGCCGTCGGCTCGTTGATGATCCGAAGGACTTCCAGTCCGGCGATGACCCCAGCGTCCTTCGTCGCCTGTCGCTGACTATCATTGAAATAAGCGGGCACCGTGATAACGGCCTTGGTTACCTTGTCTCCCAGATAGGCCTCGGCGTCGGTCTTGAGTTTTTGCAGGATCATGGCCGAGATCTCTGGAGGCGAATACTGTTTGTCCCGGGACTCGACCCGCGCATCCCCTCCGGGGCCCTTTTCCACCTTGTAGGGAACGAGCTTTATCTCGTGGAGTACTTCCTCGTAGCGGCGGCCCATCAATCGCTTGATGGAAAAGACCGTATTGTCGGGATTCGTGATCGCCTGACGCTTTGCCACCTGGCCTACCAGCCGCTCTCCATCCTTTGAGAAGGCAACGACTGAAGGGGTAATTCTCGCGCCTTCCGCATTCGTGATGACAGAGGGCTCGCCTCCTTCCATGACCGCCACGGCCGAGTTCGTTGTACCCAGATCGATTCCAATGACTCTTGCCACTTCAGGACCTCCTTTGAACAGTAGAAGTTATCTTCCCACGTTCCAAATTCTTACCCGACGTATAATATGAAATCTTAGTGTCTGTTTGTCAAGTTTTTTCATTCTGCTTCTAACTATTTGTTTTCAATGCGTTTATTACATTGGCTTCCTCCGGCGGAGCGTTGGCAACTTTGCAATATGGCAACCATCGAAGCCCCCGAGGCGAATCCAACCCTCGTGCAATTCCGGCTTCCCCACAGTCCTTAGCCACCGCAACAACAGCAGCACCGAAAGTTGACTACGAAGGTGCACCCTTCCCTATTCCTTGACATACCTCCCTCCTTTTCTCTAAAGTATAGGGCACGTTTCGTGACCCCGTTTCATCGAGGACCCTATTGACGTTTTGGATGAACTGAAGGGTGCGGCTCGGTCGACCTATTTAGAGATCAAGGGCTTCCGGGTGTCGCCAGATCGAGTCACACCATAAATGATACCCTGGGGATCGAACGGGATCACAACTCGATGTCCCAACCAGAAGGCCGGGCGAACCACATTGTCTTTTTCATCACTACCGCCTCAATCGAGGAGGGGGAGAGGATCGCTAGGTCCCTTTTGGAAGAGCGACTTGCCGCCTGCCTGAACCTTGTGCCGGCAGTCCGATCCTTTTTCTGGTGGGAAGGCAAGGTCCAAGAGGAGGGGGAGGTTTTGATTATCGGGAAGGGACGGGCCGATCTTTTCCCTAAGGTACAGGCCCTGGTCAGGGCCCTGCACTCTTATACTGTCCCCGAGATCATCGCCATACCGATCACCTCTGGCCTTCCCGACTACCTCTCCTGGATCGACGACTCCACCTCTCACTCCGAGTCCCGGTGAATTTCAATCACTTTCCACCAATGCTCAAGTCCCCCAACCGATTCAGCGTAGTCCTCAGCGGGGGTCTAGCCCGGGGGGCTGCCCACCTTGGCGTCTGGCGGGCCCTTTCGGAGGGGCAACTCGTGCCGGAGCGAGTGGTCGGGGTCAGCATCGGGGCGATGATTGGCGCCTACCTCTGCAAAGAGGGGAGCAGGGGAGAGGCTCTAGGAATCCTTAGGGAGCTGGTGGCACAGGCATTGCACAACGAGACGAAGGTGAAAGAGGGGAATTTCTGGGATACGTGGCGCCTGATTTCCCTTGAGCGACGGCGAGCCTTCATTGAAGAGGCACTCGGCTTGAGGGGATTGACCTTCAGCCAACTCCCTCTTCCCCTCTACATTACCGCAACTCGCCTCGTTCCACCTGGCCGGGTTGTCTTCGGGGACCAACCGACCGACTCGGTTGTAGAGGCGATTCTAGCCAGTACCGCCGTCCCCTCCCACCCGCCGGTCCGAGTGGGGAAACACTATTACTTGGACGGCGGTATAAGCGGCAATCTCCCCGTGAAGGAAGCCGTAGAAAGGGGAGGACGGGTAGTCTTGGCCGTGAATCTTGGCCCTCCAATGCGACGAGTATCAGGACCCCTGGGTGATACTTTGTGGCGCTTTTACCGAACTGTCAGCAGACTTCCGAGCCTCTGGGAAGTACACCGCTGCAAGGCTCGAGGAGCAAAGGTCTTCCAGGTGTCCTCGGCGGCGATTGAGTCGCACGGAATATTTGCCTTCGATAGGCTTGACACCATTGAGGAAGCCGGGTATAAGGCCACCCAACGCGTCCTTCCCGCTCTTCGCAAAGCGCTAGGACGTCTGGATGAAGATCACTCGTCCACCGCGGCACTATAGGGAGGAGAGGGTGGGTTCTAAGCGTAGGTTGACGAGGTTGCTGTCTGTAAGCAGCATCCTCCTTATGGGTTGTACTGGCCCATTCGCTCTTCGTAATAGCGCGGTGCCACCCCACAGCAGTCCCCGGCCGACGTGGGAATCTGATGGCCCACAGAAACCTCTCTACTCGCACATGCCGCCGCTGGCGCTTGCCATACCGCATCCTCCGACCTTCTCAATCACAGCGACGGATGTCCTATCCGGCGATCCTCTCCTGACGGAGGCCCGCGAGCTCCTCCGCCGGGCCAAGCGGCAGGCGGAAATGGGCCAGGACCACGAGGCGATGACACTCCTCAGCCGCGCCCGTGACCTCCTGCTGAGCGATGGTGCAAGCGTGACACATGAGGCGGCGAGACGCCGGGCAGAAACGTTGAAGGAAGTCAAAGCGTTCTCGGACGAGTTAGCCGCGATCCAGGTAATGACCGAGATCCCCTTTGACGGGGAAGGCTCGCTGATCACTTCCGAGGATTTGAGGGCCTTGGAGCAAGCCATTCCCGAAATCTCGTCCCCAGTGAAACCGGAGATCAGTTACGATGTGCCCATAGAATTGAACCGGCGGGTAGAGAAATTCGTTGATCTCTTCAGCACCAAGAAGCGGGATGGAATCGCCAAGGCTCTGGAGCGCTCGGGTCGATATCTTCCCCTGATGCGGGAGATCTTCGCGGAAAAGGGTCTGCCCCTAGACCTAGTAAACCTGGCCTATATTGAAAGTTCATTTAAGCTTTACGCTTACTCCCGAGCGAGAGCAGTGGGCCTGTGGCAGTTCATAAGAGGGACCGGCCGCAAATATGGCTTAACGATTAATTGGTGGGTGGACGAACGCCGAGACCCGGTGAAGGCTAGTACCGCGGCGGCGGATTACCTCTCGGAATTGTATGCAATGTTTCAATCGTGGCCTCTAGCCATTGCCGCCTACAATTCGGGTGAGGGAAAGGTCAAACGAGCCATCCGACGCCAAAGAACCACAAACTTTTGGAAGCTCAAACTCCCCCGGGAAACCAGGTATTACGTCCCTGCATTTATGGCAATGACCATCATCGCCAAGGATCCTGAGGAGTACGGCTTCGAACCACCCGTGGAGCAACCGTGGCAGGTGGACCAAATCGCCTTGCCTCAGCCCACGGATCTCCGGCTGTTGGCCAAGGCCGCCGGCGTGAGCACAAAAGAACTCAAGGACCTGAACCCCGAGCTGAGGCGCCCTGTGACCCCGCCTCAGGAGGGATATCTTCTTAACCTTCCCCCTGGAAGTAGAGCCAACTTCCTCGAGGCTCTCGCGCAGCTTCCCCAGGTGCGCCGGGTTGTGTGGCGGCAGCACCGGATTCGGCGAGGGGAGGCTCTTTCTACCATCGCCCGGCGGTATCGGACTACGGTAACGGTCCTGATGGAGATGAACCATCTGAAGAATCCACACCGGATCCGCGCGGGCACCAGGATTACTGTTCCAGTCCCCGCTTTTACCGTCGCCCAGGCCCCAAGCACCACGAGGCCAGGCAAGAACGAGAAAATATTTTCATCTTCAAATTCTTCACATTATGTCGTCAGGCGCGGCGACACCCTCTGGGATATCGCTCGCGCCCATCGGGTGAGCACCCATGATTTGAAGCGTTGGAACAACCTGAACGGCTCCCGTATTTACCCCGGCCACACTTTGCGGATTCACCCTGAAGCTCCCCAAGCACGTCACGTAACATGGCGCCAGCACCGGGTCCGTCGAGGCGAGACACTGTCTACCATCGCCCAGCGGCACGGAACCACCGTGCCAGTCCTGATGGAGATGAATCAGCTGAACAATCCCCATCGGATCCAAGCCGGCACCCGGATTACTGTCCCGGTCCCGACCCAGGCTCCGGGACCTCAAGCGTTGTAATAACCCGCAACATTCTCTCATTCACCTCGTCCAGACCCCCCAATTCATCTGGATTCATCACCTCAAAAAAATTCCCCCTGCCCACTTCCTGAGACCCTCCAGCTGGAAGCATTGATCGATTTCCGCTTCACTGACCTGTTACAAGTTATTGATTCGGACGTGCAAACCTTGCATGATCGTGCAAACATTGCACACTGTATCAGGCGCGCTCTCCCCTCTTCCGAAACCCGTACTTGCTCCCCGTCGGTTCTGGATGGTTGGTGTTCCACCATCCATCCAGTCCTCATTCCTGGATACACTTCTAGAACCTCACCCCTCGTAAGACCCTTCTCCACGACGAGTGCACCCCCCCTTGAGCAATCTATTTTCTCACCGGGGCTTGGGCCGAGGCCTGCGCCTCGGACAATCGCTTAAGACGTTGACTGCCCCACGTCCCTATGGTATGGGGACGGCGGAGAGAGATGAGCGGACGACTTTCACGATCAAGGAGGTCGTCGAGAAGATCCGCGACGGGCAGCACCTGTCAGCGATGAACTGAGGGGATCGGAAAATGAGGGGGTCGGTGCTGCTTCCATCTTTCGAGTCGGCTCGTAAGATTATTCACCTCGTCGGCGGCCTTATTCCTCTTCTTTACCTGGTTCTCAATCTGACAAAGCTCGAGGCCCTCCTCATCCTGGGGACCCTCGGTCTCCCCTTCATCGGGGCAGACCTTCTTCGCCTCTGGTGGCCTGCCGTGAACCGTTGGTTTCGTTTGTTGTTCCAGGTAGCCATGCGCCCCGGGGAAGAGAACCGCCTCACGGGGGCGACGTATTATTTTTTAGCCTGCTGGTTCACCATCCTCATGTTCGAGCGGACCATCGCCATTGCCGCCCTTTTGATCCTGGCCTGCGCCGACACTGCTGCATCGGTTGTTGGGCAAGCGGTTGGAGGTTATCGGATTGGTCAGAGGAAAACCCTGGCGGGAACAGTCGCCTTTCTGATCACTGCCTGCCTGGTGATGCTCCCTTTCTTCTCCCCCGCCACCTCCTTTTTGGTGGCTTCGATCGCTGCGGTGACGGAGGTCCTTCCCCTACCTGTGGATGACAATGTCACTATCCCCCTGGTGGCGGGCATCTCACTCACGCTCTTACGGTCTCTCTCAATCTAAAGTGATTTTTCCCCTCAGCCTTTTTCGCCGGCAAGGCGGACAAATTCCAAAATCTCCCCTGTTTGAAGAACGAAACCCTCCTTGACTTCTTGGCCATCAACGACCGCAACGGCCTGGGGGCCGATGTTCAACGCCTGCCTCAACGCGGCGCGGATCTCTCCAACGGTTCGACCGGCGACGTTCGCGTCAAGGGAATGGACTCCATAGATAACCCTCACGGTCTCCTGCGTCCCTGTCGGGGATGCCGGACGCACCCGCTGCGCCTGTTTCAGTGGCTCGGTCATGGCTCTCGCTCTCCCTCGCGTTTGAGCGGATTGCTCTTCCCCTCGATGATATCGAGGTATACCTCGCCGTACTGCAGTTTTTCTTCGCAGGTGCTGTAGAACGCGTTGAGCATCGCCGAAGCAATGGTGAGATTCGTAAAGAGGAGCTGGGGTGCACCACGCTCCATCAGCTCCTCACACGACATTTCTGCAGGTGAACGATCTTGGGGATCCCGGATCTCCGGATGAAATCGAGTGATAGGTGCCGTTCGGTCGCGACCTCCTTGACGGACATGAATCTGAACATTGCCATCCGTAAAATCATTCCCCCCAGAAATCAAGGCCATGGCCGTGAGCTTCTCGCAATAGTCACTCACCAGCTTTCGCGTCTTATGGTTGTCTACCGCGAGAAGAATCGTGTCCCCTTCTTGGAGGTGCCGGGCGATGTTCGTCTCGGTGATATATTCGGGGACGGCCCGAAAGGAAAGGCCCTCAAACTCTCGAGCCAACTCAGCGGCCTTCACCTTTGCCTTGTTTCCCAACGTCCCAAAGGCTTGCCTGTCCGCATTTGACCGCTGAAACTCATCCCCGTCAATGAGGGTGATGCGCACCCGCTCCCCTCGGTAATTGAGATACCTGGCGAGGAAAGGGAGAAGGGCACAGCCAATCCCCCCAATACCGATGACCTTGATCTCCATCATTGTCTATTCATCCGACGTCCAAAGTCCAGCGTCAAAAGTTTCCGGAATATTTCATGTATGGCGTCCGCAGATCGACACTCCGCATGACTTCCATCTAGGAGCCTCAATCCATCCTCCAACGTTATGGACGTTGGACCTCGGACTTTGGACATTGGACGCTTCCTTAAATGGCAGAGGGCCGGCCGGTGGGATCCGAATCTCCGGGCGGGGGCTCTGCCGTCACCTCCTGTGAGTCCTCGAGCCGGATTGTCGGGTCCAGTTGCCACGGCATCACCTCTAGGATCGCCTCCGGCCGGAGATCGAAGCGCCGACCGTCCACGACGAGCGAGCAAGAGACGGTGGGTTTCGCGTGGAGGGATCCAATGGTCACATGGACCCCATCGTCATACTGCTCGTCCACATCATCTAGCTCAGAATGAAAGGCCTCGATCGCGGCGTGGCTATGAATCGTCCCTACCCGGCGAAGGCCGGCAGGGTTCGGACCGACCTCATACCGGCAATGCCCTCCCGCCACCGTCTGGGGGGGAATCCGGATCTCGTACTCCCCATCCCCCTCGCGGATATAGAGAAGGACAGCAGCCTCGGCACGATACTTCCGAAAGACCTCCCGGAAGAAGGCCATGGTTTCCCCCAAGATATTCGCTGGAATGACCGGAAGGAGGAAATCTGCGCCTTCCTGCTCTTCCTCGAGCCATGAGAGCCCCGGGACCCGAATCCGAGAGCGAAAGAGGGGGGTCCGCTTGACCTGGAAGAGGCCGTCCCTCGTCACCAGATAGTAAATCGACTCTTCGGGCTCGTGAAACCCCGGCTCCTTTAGGTAGATCGGGAACAATCCCTCACCCCTCCTGGACTCGATAGATGAGATCCACCAAGTCTGCTGTATCGTCAATAGGTGGGGGAGCCCCCCGCCAGGCCATGAGCCCATCCGCAATTTCGCTGAGACCCATCCCCACTGGTTCCCAATCCACCCCGAGGGGGAAAAGAGAATTTTGCCGGCTCGCCATTTCCCACGCCTCCAGGGTGCCAATGCGGCTATCGCGCTTTGCCGCCCGCTGAAAGCAACTCTCTTCGATGGCGGTATTGAAACCGGTCCCCCAGAAGAATTCGATGACAGCTTGCACTTGCGCGGCGAGGGTCAGATCGTCGAACGGAGGGCGACCCTGAAGGCAGGCCCGACACTTGGCCATGCACGTCTCCGTTGCGGAAACATTCCAAAGGTTTGACAGATACAGAGGGTCAGTATCCGAGGTCAGCGGAGCAGGGCGGCAGTAAATTCGCATCTCGTCGAAGGACTCCTCGTGGAAGAGCAACAGGTACAGAATGTAGGGAAAAGCCAATGCATAATCTCGGGCCGCTCCCTGCGGCCCGGCCGGCCGCCAGGTGAAGTGGCGAACCTGGGGGGGCTGCTCCACGGCAATCAGCAGATCCGACCCCCGGCCCAGGATGAACCGTGTGCCGATGGGAAGGACAGGAAGGCGGCAGAAACCGCCCGTGGTAGCAAGGAGGGTTTGGAGAAAGGTATGGAGCGAGACTTCTCTATCGAGTACGGCCTCGCCCTGCCCACTATGACGGAGGAGACGAACCACCCCTCCCTCGATCTCGATATGATCCCCCATCAACGCCTCCCGACGCACTACCCGAGGGATCGGACCTCGTCGGCTCCGAGATCCCGGTACCGCACAGGGAGGAAGCGGCGGGAGGAACAGTGGGCGACCGCCATGAGCTCCTGCCGGCGGATCACCTCCCCCGATTGAGAGGGGATGAAGTCCTCAATAGCCCAGCGGTAATCTTTTTCCGCAACCTCATCCGCCCCCCGAACCCTGGCATGACGGTAGGCCCTGAGCGAAATCTCCTCGATGTCCGCGCCCGTAATTTGTCCCGGAAAGCGCTCCTCACAGAGGTCCGCCAGGGCAGGAAAGTTCACGTTCACCGTGACAAAGCCGTGTTTCTTTGGCATGAGCGCAAAGATAGAGAGCCGCTCATCCGCGTCCGGCATCAACAGGGGAATCCGCTCGCTGAACCGGCCTGAGCGACGCTCCGCGGGATCTAGCTTGTCCGGACGATTTGTGATCCGGATCCACAAAACCCTTCCCTGGATGGTAGGGTCTCCGGTGAACTCAAAGCGCATCTGACGAAGCCGGTTGGTCACTCCGGAATCGCCACTAATTTCGTCCCGGGATTGCTCGGTCTGATCTGCCTCATCTTCTAAAACTACCAGAGGGGTCAACGATCGGAGGGATTGAAGAATCTTCCAGAAGTTCCGTTCCGAGGCCCCCACCCATTTCTCCCGCGGGTTAGTGATCTTGACGAAATTGAAGCCGCACTCCTTGGCCAGCGCCTCGGCCACCGCTGTCTTCCCCACCCCGGGCGGACCGACGAGCGTGATCCCACGAGGGACCATCTTCAGCTCCCCATCCCGGATGGCCTGGATCACTTCACGGAAGAATTCCCTGACCGCTGCAAGCCCCCCGATGGCCTCGAGTCCAAAACTCGGGTCGACCAGCTCGACGATCCCGTAGAGATCGTGCCGCAGGATCTCTCGCTTGCGCCTCTTGACCTCCTCAAAGGTCAAAGGAGACCCCTTAGCCTTCGCCTGGCGCCAGAGCTGCTCGAGGTGCAACCGGGTCAGACCGGCGGTCGCTCGGGCAAAGGCCTCCGCACTCATGCTGAGGGTCGCGCCATCCTGGTCCAACAGGTGCTCGATATACTCAAGCCGGTCCCCCTCATCGGGGAGAGGAACCTCGATGACCTCGACCCGATCGCCCGGTTGTCGCAGCGCCGGGTGCAAGTCGGCCAGATTGCTGACGGTGAGGAGAACCATCCCGCCCTGCTCCCGGACGGTGCGATCGGTTGCGAGGCTGAGCAGCGCTACTAAGTTGTTTCGATCGTCCTCATTCATACAGGAAAAATCCGCGGCTGGCGCGATACTCTCGGCGTACTCCAGGACCACGATCGCGCGCCGGCTGCCATTCCGGAGACGTCCCGACCGGAGGCATTGACCGATGAGTGGAACTACCTTGCTGGCATGAGTAGGAAGGGGAGGCTCGGCACCGGTCGCCTCGCCTAACGCCCTTAAGGCCCGCTGTCGCTGCTCTTCCAGGTATGCCTCTCGCTCGTCCTGAACGGGCTTGGCCTTGAGACCAGCCGCCTCTCGAAATCGGCGCTCGCTCTCGTCATTGGGAAAGCGAAGGCCCATGGAGCGATTGTAGAAAATGACGGGATCTGTTATCCCCAGCCACTGCGTGAGAAAGGTCGAAAAGGGGAGAAAGCTCTGATTGAGGGGGGCGTAATCGGCGATATTGTGGTGGAGGACGAAGAGGCTCGAGGTGTCTGCCTCCATCCGCTCATAGAGATCTTCAGCCCATTGCGGGATTGGCCTCACCGCCACCATTATCCTTGCGGGAACGGGTCTCCTTTGAACGCATTCATTTTATGGGATTACGTGCACCCTGTCAATGCAGGGGCCTTCGAAGCTAAGAAAGACACGAAAACACCGTGGATGAATCGCGGCAGGAAAGTCGGCCTCGGGCTGAGGGTAAGAGGGTGCGCCGCTCGTGACGGCACTGCGGCGCCACAGCCGAGACGGAAGCAACCTTTACTGAGGTGCGTATCGCTAGTGGTGGGTGGGGGGGATCACAAGCGCAGAACCCTCGATGACCTGCTCTCCATGCTGATTGTGAAGGGTCGTCTTAAGGCGAACCCGGTGCTTTTCTCTGATCAGTTCCGTCACTTCGACACGTGCGATGACCGTATCGCCCACCTTCACGGGCCTGAGAAATCGGAGCTCCTGGGAAAGATAGATCGTCCCGGGGCCGGGCAGCCGGCTGCCGATACACGCCGAGATCACGCTGGCCGCCAGCATGCCTTGCGCGATGGGTTCCCCAAACCGTGTCCGTTTGGCAAAGGCATGATCGGTGTGAAGAGGGTTCCGATCTCCTGTCAGGGTGGAGTATTGCTCAATATCTGCGGCTGTGATCGTCTTCACAATGACGGCCTTCTGCCCCAGCTCCAGCCCATCCATCGTCTTCCCGCGCATTGAGCCTCTCCTTAACAGTCGCTCGGCCACCACGCCGATCCGCTGGCGACCGCCGATCTAGCCGTTGGCCAACCCCTAGAGGCCCCAGCGACCTTCCTCTCCCTTCCCCCTTTTCCGAGGTGTCGTTGGGAAAATTACCTTATCCCTTCCTTCCTTCTAATGCTATTACAAGGTAATGGGTGTCCGAGTGTCAAGTTTTTTTAGCAGATGCGTTATAGCGGTTGCGTCATAACGCCCAAAGCGCGATCTCCCCCATCTGACATTTGTTGTGCCGGAAATAGCCCTTGATTTAACAAGTTATGGTGTTCAGGTTCGGCATTGCCTCGAAACCAAGGCGATGGTACACTCCGTCACGAGGGGTTGAATCAAGACGTTCCAGAGCGGAGGGATGATGCGATGAGGCTAAAAGGGCGAGTCGCCGTGGTGACCGGGGGCTCCCGGGGGATCGGCCGGGCGATTGCGTTAGCCCTTGCCGAGGAGGGAGCCGCCGTCGCCATCAACTATCAGCGAAATGAGGCATCGGCCAAGGAGGTCGTTCAGGAAATCGAAAGGATGGGGGGAAGATCGGGCGATATCTTTCAGGCCGATGTGAGCGACCCCGCGCAGGTCCTTCGCATGCGGGGTGCGATCCTCCAACGGTTTGAACGCGTGGACATCTTGGTCAACAACGCCGGCATTAATCGCGACAAAAGCTTCATCAATATGGATTATGAGACCTGGAAGGCCGTGGTCTCGGTGGATCTAGACGGCGCCTTCCACTGCACGAAGGCTTTCGTCGTGGCGATGAAGGCCAGAGGCTATGGCAGGATCATTAACATCTCGTCCGTCGTTGGTCAGACGGGGAACTTCGGCCAGGCGAACTATGCGGCGGCCAAGGCAGCGCTCCTCGGCTTGACGAAAACCTTGGCCAAGGAGTTCGCGCCGAAAGGGGTCACCGTCAACGCTGTTGCGCCCGGGTTCATCGAGACCAAGATGGTGACCGGTACCCCCGACGAAGTCAAGGAGAAGGTCCTGGCCCAGATTCCCATGCACCGGTTCGGCAAGCCGGAGGACGTAGCAAAAGCAGTGGTCTTTCTGGCCTCCGATGAAACGAGCTACATTACCGGTCACGTCCTGAACGTGAACGGCGGGTTGTACGTGTGAGGAGGTCCGCCGTGTTAGAATGGAAGGCAGAAGACCTGAGCGAATTCATGGAGACATCTCTCAATGGCGGATGATCCTGTCCTCATCAAAAAGTATAGCAACCGGAAGCTCTACGACCCCAGCCGAAGCCGCTATATCACACTCGAGGAAATTGCTCGCCTCATCCGGCAGGGGAAGCAGGTCAAGGTGGTAGATACCACCTCGCACGAAGACCTGACCGCTGTCACCCTGGCGCAGATCATCCTGGAGGGGGAGAAGAAGCACAAAAACCTCGTGCCGGTCAGCTTCCTGCACCAACTGATCCAGTACGGGGAATCGCTCCAACATCTCTTTCAGCGGGGGGTTTCTTCCAGCCTGGAGACTTTCACGACCACACAGCGAGAAGCGGGAAAACTCTGGAAGGAAGTGGCGATGAGCGGCTGGACACCTCCGGGGAGGAAGCCCGATCGGTCCCCAAAAACCTCGGCGGAGCAGACCGAGCAGACCGCCGAAGCCCTTTTGAAAGCCGAACTCGAGTTGCTCAAGGAGAGCCTTGAGCGCTTGGAGAGGCGGATCACAGACCCGGAGAAAAGCCCCGTCGAAACTCCCTAGCCATTCCTCACCACTCCCCCCAAAACTTTCTTCTCCTCCCTCATATACCCCCTTGAAATCAGACACTTGAGTCCAAGTATTCACGTTCTTTAATGCAGCGCAAAATCATCTTGACATCTATGACGCATAGTGTTATATTACTTAGCGATTGTGTCATCTGGATCGACCAACCGCAAGGAAAGTCTGATGGATCTGTTTCGAAATGGTCAACAGCTTCCTGGAACAAGAACTGCAGCTGACGAGCCAGGAGGA
>Ga0255057_10000325_pt1 | contig 27148 bp, 20 predicted proteins | sample Cases_109_6_MG_FD_189022 | JGI IMG/M metagenome (GOLD analysis project Ga0255057, IMG submission 189022) | Seawater microbial communities from Amundsen Gulf, Northwest Territories, Canada - Cases_109_6 | ecosystem: Environmental > Aquatic > Marine > Gulf | place: Canada: Northwest Territories... | reverse complement strand
TTGGCACCGTTATCGCGCGCCTGAACGAACATCTATTATGATGTACCGCGCAGATGAGGCCGAGGCCAGTGGTGTCGACTGGAATCCGCGATACGAATGGGTGCCACTTGAAGCGATCTCGCCGCATCTCCAGCGGGCCGTGCTGATCGGGGAAGACAGCCGATTCTATGATCACGCCGGTTTTGACTATGAGGAGATTCGGTCGGCCTGGAACAGGTGGAGAGGTGACGGGCGGTTGCGCGGCGCATCGACCATCAGCCAGCAAGCTGCCCGGAGCCTGTACCTGTCGCCGTCGCGAAACGCGTTTCGGAAGCTGCGAGAGGCGGTGATCACTCTTGGGATGGAGATTATACTCCCGAAGGATCGTATCCTTGAGCTGTACCTCAATGTCGCCGAATGGGGGCCCGGTATCTTTGGTGTGGAAGCGGCATCGCAAACCTACTTTAGTCAACCGGCGTCGCAGGTGACTCGCGCACAGGCTGCACTCTTGGCGGCCACGCTGCCAGCTCCGCGCTCCTCCAACCCCGCTCGACCGACGCCGGGTCTTCGCCGTCGCCAGCGGCGCATCCTCGATCGAATGGAACGGTGGGACCAGCCCCCTGCACCCGCCGAGGAGCCTTCGCGAGAGCCGGTTCGACGTTCGGCCGAAGCGATCGAATGGCCGTCGGGAGACCATTGAACCGGCGCGTTGATCTCAAGATCGTTGTGGCGATCTCGTTCGCTACGCTGACGCTGGGATTCCTCGTGGGAAGCCGGATCGGTGGGGGATCGGGACCGGCATCGCCCGACGCCACCGACGGCGCTCCCCACGCGGTTGGAGTCCAGGAGTACGTGCAGCTTGGTGTTCAGTCGCTCGATCAGGGAGACCCCGCCACCGCGGAGCGCTATTTCCGGTCGGCGGTGGCGCTCGTGCCCTCGGCGCCGGGTCCGCGCGGCGACTTGGCGGTTTCGTTGATGGCGCAGGGGCGGTGGGAGGACGCGGATCGCGAGCTGACGGAGGCTCAGCGACTCGGGCCCGACCGCCCCGAGCTCTACTTCGTCGAGGGCGTGATGGCCCGCGACGGGCTGGCAGATACGGTGCGCGCCCGGGCGGCTTGGACACGGTTCCTCGAGCTCGCCCCCGAGGGCTCCCCGGATACGGACGTCGTGCAGGAGTGGTTGAGCGGGCAGGAAGAGTTCAGACCCACCCAATCAGAGTAGGGATCGGTTGGCCGAATCGATTTTTCTCAATTCCTTCGGTATCCTCGTGCGCGAGGGACTCGAAGCGTTGTTGATCTGTACCGCCTTGGCGGCGGCAGCTTCTAAAGCCGGTTCTCGTGACAGTGTTCGGGCGATCTGGCAGGGGGCTGCTGCGGCGATCGTCGTGAGCATCGCGACCGCCTTCGCGGTCGAGCGGGTTCTGCACCTCACCGAAGCTGACCAAGAAGCGATCGAGGGCGTTACGATGCTCTTGGCCGCGGCGGTTCTCTTCTACGTTTCGTACTGGCTGCTGTCCAAACTCGAGGTCGCGCGTTGGATGGGGTATCTGCGGGACCGGATGGTTGGCGCGGATAGCCGCTGGGCGATGGGGGGAGTCGCCTTTCTCGCGGTGTACCGCGAGGGTGCTGAGACAGTGCTGTTCTACCGAGCCCTGGCCGGTATCGGTACCGGGTTCCCGTTTTGGGCCGGCATCGCGGCGGGCACGGTCGTGATGGTGGCGATTGGCACGGCGGTTCTGTGGTACGGAGCCCGCCTGCCGATCCGACCCCTGTTCGCTGGAACCGGTCTTCTGCTCTATTACTTGGCGTTTGTCTTCGTCGGTCGCGGCGTGCACGAGCTCCAGGAAGCCGGTTGGATCTCCGAGACTGCTTGGACGAGTGGCCCCCGGATTGGCCCACTGGGGATCTACCCGACCGTTGAGACGATGATACCGCAGTCCCTCTTGTTGGGGTTGGCGATAATCGGCGCTGTGGTGATCCTGAAGGGTTGGAAGCGCACGAGAGCAGCGCTCGAAACGACCACAGCCATTGCTCAGGAATCCGCAGGGAAATAAGTTTACCCGTTAGTTCTCGCAGCATATTCAACATCTCAATCCAGGTGGTATCGATGGCCCTGTCTATCAATCTCGGTTTTCCTCGTATCGGGCGCGATCGCGAACTCAAGCGAGCGACCGAAGGGTATTGGGCCGGCAAGGTAAGCGCTGACGAGCTGGCGTCGGTCTGCGCCCAGCTGCGCCGTGAGCAGTGGGAAGAACAGCGCAACGCCGGTATAGAACTGATTCCCTCGAACAGTTTTTCATTATACGACCAAGTCCTCGATACGACGGCGATGGTGGGCGCGGTGCCGGATCGCTACCGCTGGCAATCTGACCAGATTGATCTCGATACGTATTTCGCGATGGCTAGGGGCGCACAGCGTGAGGGACTCGACGTTCACGCGATGGAGATGACAAAGTGGTTTGACACCAATTACCACTTCATCGTTCCGGAGTTCGTCCCGGACCAGGAGTTTCGGCTGGCCTCGACCAAACCTTTCGACGAGTTCGCCGGGGCTCGCGAGCTCGGGATAACGACCCGGCCCGTGTTGGTCGGCCCGGTGAGCTATCTGATTCTCGGCAAGTCACGAGAAACCGATTCAGAGCCATTGGAGACCCACCTGGACTCGCTGATCAAGGTGTACGCGGAGGTCATCGGGCGGTTGGGCGCGATGGGTGCGGAGTGGATTCAACTCGACGAGCCGTGCTTCGTGGAGGATCGATCCGCCAAAGAGATCGCCGCACTCGAGCGGGCATACGGCCAGTTGGCCGAAGCCGCTGGCGACACGCGATTGATCGTGCAGACGTACTTCGATCATGTTGGCGAGACCTATTCGGCGCTGACTCGGCTACCGGTCGCCGGGATCGGACTGGATTTCGTTCGTGGCCAAGAGAACGTGGCGCTCATGCGCGAGCACGGGTTCCCAAGCGACAAGCACTTGGTGGCTGGAGTCGTGGACGGTCGCAACGTGTGGATCAACGACTTGTCGGCGAGCCTGGATCTGCTGGACGATCTCAAGACGATGGTGTCTGCAGACCGACTCATGGTTGGTGCGTCGTGTTCGCTGCTGCACGTTCCGATTGAAGCCGCCCGCGAGACCGAGCTCGACCAGGAGCTGAAGAGCTGGCTGGCGTTCGCGAGCGAGAAGCTGGCCGAGATTGTGACGTTGACGCGGGCCGTCAACGAAGGCCGGGCGGCGGTCGCCGATGCGTTGGCCGCGAACCAAGTGGCACTTGAGACGCGCCAAACGTCCGATCGCACTCGCAGTCGTCGTGTACGAGAACGGATGGACGCGCTCGACGTGAGCGCCGCCGGCCGTGAGGCCCACTTTGAACAGCGGCGCGATGTGCAGCGCGAACGGCTGGGGCTACCCGCGTTGCCGACGACGGTCATCGGCTCCTTCCCTCAGCACCCAGAGGTTCGTGTGCAGCGCCGCAAGTTTCTGCGCGACGAAGTATCACGGGAGGATTATGAAGCTTTTCTCGAGGGCGAGGTTCGCAGCGCGATTGAGCTTCAGGAAGAGATGCGTATCGATGTTCCCGTGCACGGCGAGTTCGAGCGCAATGACATGGTTGAGTATTTCGGCGAACGCATGGAAGGCTATGCCTTCACTCGTTTTGGGTGGGTACAATCCTTTGGTTCGCGGTATGTCAAGCCGCCGCTTCTGTTCGGGGATGTCCATCGTCCGGAGCCGATGACGGTTCGTTGGTGGGAGTTTGGCCAATCGTGCACCGATCGCCCGATGAAAGGGATGTTGACTGGGCCGGTGACGATGCTCCAATGGTCATTTGTGCGCGACGACCAGCCGCGTTCGGAGACATGTTTCCAGCTTGCACTTGCGATTGGTGACGAGGTGCAGGATCTGGAGGCGGCGGGAGCGAAAGTGATCCAGGTAGACGAGCCGGCACTGCGCGAGGGTTTGCCGCTTCGGAGCGATGGTTGGGAAGAGTACCTTCGCTGGGCGGTCACAGCTTTCCGCGTGACGACCGGTGGGGTGCGGCCCGAAACACAGATCCACACCCACATGTGCTACTCGGAGTTTAACGATTTCATCGAGCACATCGCTCACATGGATGCCGACGTGCTGTTGATCGAGAACGCTCGATCGGATGAAGAGCTTCTCGAGGTTTTCCGTGACGTTGACTACGGGCGCGACATCGGTCCTGGTGTTTACGACATTCACTCGCCGCGGGTACCTCCGGTTGAAGAGCTGGCGGACATGATTCGAGCGTCTATGCGGGTCTTGCCGATCGACCGGTTGTGGGTAAACCCCGACTGTGGGTTGAAGACACGGAAGTACGACGAAGTGGTTCCGGCGCTGGAGAACATGGTCGCTGCGGCCGACATCGTCCGAGCGGAGATAGGAGCACCGGTGTGAGTCGCCACGTAGCCTTCGCTGCGTTTGTCCTGGCGTTCGCTTGTGGCGCCGACGAAACTGGAGATCGCAATTCGGAAGACCTCGTCGAGACACTGCCCGCGTCGGTCCCAGCGCCTGAGGTCGAAGCCGGGATCCTCATCGTCACCCCTGAACGAGTTCGCGGATGGCAAGAGGAGGGCGCGCCGTTCGTTCTCATCGACGCCCGTGACGCGGTGCAGTTCGGAGAGGAGCACCTCCCGGGGGCGGTCAACATCCCGTATGTCGATATCCGGCCCGGGGCCAAGCTACCACCACGTGCTGCGAGGATCGTCGTCTACTGTTCTGACCACGACTGTCCGATTTCCCAATACGCCTACCAATCTTTAGGGAGCCTCGGCTTCTCAGAGGTGTACGACTTGCGGGCCGGTCTTCAGGGATGGAAGGCGGCCGGTTATCCGACCGAGATCCGCGCCACCGACAACTAGCCGGGTGGCCGTGCAGCTCAACTACTACATCGAAACGTACGGGTGTCAGATGAACGTGGCCGACACCGAGCTGATGGCGGGCGTTCTCAAGCGCGATGGTCACCGTCGGGTGACGGATCCCGACCAGGCTGACGTCCTAATCGTGAACACCTGCGCGATCCGAGAGCACGCCGAGCAGCGCGTGATAGGCCGCATCGGCCAGCTCAATCGTTATAAACGGAGCCGGCCTGAGCTCCGGCTTGGGGTTGCCGGTTGCGTAGCCAAGGAACTGGGTCGGGAGTTACTCGATAGGGCTGCACATGTCGACTTCGTCGTTGGCCCCGATTCGTACCGGCAACTCCCCGAGATCCTGGCTCGCGTCGAACACGGTGAACGGGTGGTCTACGACCGCTTCAACCGAAGCGAGCATTACGAAGATCTCCAACCCTATCGGCTGGAGAAGTTCGCGGCCTGGATCACGATCATGCGTGGCTGTGACAAGTTCTGCTCATACTGCATCGTACCGTTTACGCGCGGCCGCGAGAAATGTCGTACCCTCGAGAGCGTCGTCGAGGAGATCACGATGTCGGTCGCGGATGGCGCTAAGGAAGTGACGTTGCTCGGTCAGAATGTCAATTCGTATTGCGACCAGGGACGCGATTTTCCTGACCTTCTAGCAGCCGTGGCGGCGGTACCGGGTCTCGCCCGAGTACGGTTTACGACCAGCCATCCGTGGGACTTCACCCAGAAGCTCGTTGACACGATCGGTGGGCACGACAACATCATGAATCATGTCCACCTGCCAGTTCAGTCTGGCTCGAACCGGATTCTGGACGCGATGAAGCGTGAATACACGTGCGAGACCTATCGCCGTCAGATCGACATGTTGCGCGAGAGGATCCCGGACTGCGCCCTGTCGACCGACATCATCGTCGGGTTCCCGGGTGAGACGGAAATCGATTTCGAAGCCACCTACGATTTGATGGCGAGTACCCGTTATAACTCCGCGTACATCTTCATCTATTCGCCCCGACCACACACGCCGGCGATAGCGCTTGCCGATGACGTCGTGCCGCGGGTTGTCGCTCAACAGCGGCTCGAGCGATTGAACGATCTGCAGCGCTCGATTGGAGCCACCTACCTGCTCGAAAAGGTGGGCACGACCCAGCCAGTGCTCGTCCAGCGACCAGCCCGCCGCGGCCGGGGTCTGCTGTCGGGCTGGACAGAACACCGAGAGACGGCCGTTTTCCCGGGCAGCGAAGACATGGTCGGCGAGATCATATCGGTCGCGATCGGTGGTTTGTCCGGGTTCACGCTGCATGGGGAATCAGTGCACGACCCACGCTCGGCTGACCGATATCGCGGCGAGCTCAACGTCGTTGCCGGTTGAAAACGGCAAACGGTCAATGACCCGACGGCGAGCTGCGCTGGGGCTCGCACTGACGGCGTTTGCAGCCCTGTTTCTATTCGCACTCTACAATCGTGGACAGTCGATCGCCTTCACGTTCGGATTATGGCGGTGGCGGGTTGATGCAGTCATCGCGGTTTATACAGGGGTCGGCCTTGGTCTCTTGGCGATGTTTTTGCTCGGCTTGCCGGGCGACCTGGCATCCCGGGCGGAAAACGCACGGTTGGCCCGGCGTATCCGCCAGCTGGAGCGAGAGCGCGGTGGTGATTGAACGACCGAGCCTGTGAAGGCTTTATAGTCTATAAGGATGGTATTTCCAACCAGTCCACCAGGCATCCGCTTTTTCACAGTTGTGGCGATTGCCTGGATTCTGGCGCTGGCCTCCGGGGCGACCGTGCACGCTCAGAGTCACGGTCAGATCAGCTTCTCTGCGGGCGAAGAAGCGCTGGCTTCAGGTGAGGCGTGGGATGCCCGCGAGCACTTCGAACGTGCGGTGCGCGAGGGCTACCCAGCTGGGCCCGGCTATCGGGCTGTTGCGGATGCTTATCTGGCACTCGACAACCGTCTCTTCTTTGCCCGCGAAGCGCTTGAACGATCGCTAAAAGCTGAACCCGATGACACACAAACGTGGTACAGACTCGCGGACGTGAACCTGCGTTTGGAGGGTGGCGACTCCGATCCGCGCGCGCGCGAGGCGTTACACGAGGTCTTTCGGCTTGACCCATACTATCGCGATGCTTACGCGCGATGGGAACGGATGTACCTCGATCAAAGCGACTCCCGCGACGTAGCCGAGATCTTCGCGCGTCATCTAAAGCGAGAGTTTGACCCCGACATGGCGCTTAGGCGGATCGACGTGCTCAACGATGCGGGCGAGCATCAGTCCGCCTGGGAGGCGATCGAAGAGTTCCGCCGCGGCGTCCCTCAGGAGCAATACCTAGCCCGGCTGTCACACTTGTCAGGAGTCGTGCTGGCGGCGCTCGGTGAGTCGGAGCAAGGGGCGGGCTACTATTTCAACGGTCTCGCATTTGCTGCAACCGAGCCCGACCTGGAGCCCTACTACCGCGACATTCAACCACTGCTCTCGGACAACGAGCGAGCGGGTTGGGTGGATTGGTCGGTCGAACGTCGGCGATCGTTTGTCGAGGGCTTCTGGAGCGCGCGCGACCCGTTGCCGTTTAGCGACGTCAACGAACGATGGGTCGAGCAGCAGAACCGGATCCGTGTGGCACGCGAATCGTATCAGTGGAAGAAGCCGATAAGCAAGGAGAGGCTCGTCGATGTTGGCGGTGGCGACAGCGGAATGCCGGTGGTCGCGATCCGCCTCGATGGCCGCTCGCTCGACGATCGCGGTGCGTTCTTCCTGCGCCACGGAGAACCGGACGAGACGGCCGGCGTTGGCCGCGACGAGTGTGGTTTCTGGTACTACAACCGGGATGGTCTTCCGAACGGGGAGATGGGGGTCAATTTCACCGACGGCAATGAGCTGATGGTTGGCGCGCGGGGGGTCTTCTTTGGCAACGACTGCAACTTTACCACGGTACCTACGACACCTCTCGCGCTAGAGTATTTCAAGGCGGGTGGGTTGACCGGAAACGATCTGGCGCGAGCGCAAGAGGAAGCGCTTCGCGACATGGATATCGGCTTGGCGATCGACACCTACGACCATCGGGTCGAACACAGGATGCCGGTTGATTTGGCGCCCTCCAATTTCTCCTACTTCCGCACCGAGACCGATGTCGTCTTCTATTTCGCCGTACCGGTGCCCGAGGTCGAGGTGCGGGGCGACCGCTCGCGGTATCGGAAGGGGCTCGTACTTTACGATGAGGACTGGCGCGAGATCACCCGCCAGTCGGAGGATATGCGGGCGGTAGTCACGCGAGCCATAGAAGGCGAGGAAAAGCGTGGCGAGTGGTACCTCGTCGATCTATTTCGGGTTCGGATGACTCCAGGCACATATCACTATGCTCTCCAGATCGATGACCTTCAGGGTGATGCGGTGGGCATCCAGAAAGGCACCGTTCGGGTTCGTCACTTCTCGCCGACAGGGCTCGATGTTTCCGATCTTTTGCTGTCAGCCGAGATCGTCGAGGGGGGACGCGTCGCCCGGTTTGAGCGCTATGGGCGCATGATCGTGCCCCTGCCCTCGCATCGATTCCTGCATGATCAGCCACTCTATCTGTACTTCGAGGTGTACAACCTGCAGACCAACGACGAGCGCGAGATCGAGTACCGCGTGGACTATACGATTCATGCGAAAAAGATCGATCGCAGTGCCATCGAGCGGTTTTTCGGCAGCTTACGCGGGTTGGTTGGCGTCCGCGAGGAGCCGGAGGCGATTACGCTGTCTTTTGAGCGCCGCGGTCCGCACTTTGGGGGGCGAGTCTGGCCGGAGTATCTATCGTTTGATGCCAGCGCTTTGCCGGCTGGCACCTACACACTCGAGGTCAAGATCACCGACCACGCATTCTTCGATCGGACCACCCAACGCACCGCGACATTCTCGATCGTCGATTAATGAGATCGATCGAGCCGAGGATCAGGGGGTTCGGCCTGATCCTGTGGGCGCTGATCGGGTTCACATCGACCGCTGACGCCAGCACGCAAAGAGAGTTCGCCGGCGAAGTGACGTTCACGAAGGCTGAGCGGTTGCTTGCGGCCGGCGATGCCTGGAAGGCCTCCGGTGTGTTCGAGCAAGCGCTGAGGGAGGGGTACCCACGGGCGACCGGCTATCGGGCCCTGGCACGGTCGTATCTGGCGCTCGACAACCGGTTGTTCGATGCGCGCCGCGCACTCGAGCGGTCGTTGGCCGCGGACCCACATCCGATCGACGTCTGGTACGACCTCGCCGAACTGAACATCCGGATCGATGGCATGGACGCCGAGAACCGAGCTCGGCGAGCATTTCACGAGATCTTCCAGCGTGATCCGTTTTACCGCGACGCTTTCGACCGCTGGCATCGGTTCTACCTCGAGCCGGAGGACTCCCGCCTGGTAGCCGCGATCTTCGACCGGCATCTGGATCGGGCGTACGATCCAGAGCTCGCGCTCAGACGCATCGATGTTCTCTACGAGGCGGGGGATTACACGGCCGCGCTGGCCGACGTCGGCCGTCTCAAGGAACACGTGAGCACATCCTCGTATATGCCTCGCATTAAGTACTATGAGGGTGTGATTCACGGAGCGCTTGGGGAGGCCGAGGTGGGCTGGGAGGCGTACCGTCAGGGGTTGGCGGAGGCTCGTCGGGACGACGACATCGAGCCGTTCTACCGTGATCTGGAACCGTTGCTGTCGGAGTTGATCCGATCGGATTGGAAGAGTTGGTCGGCGGACAACAAACGAGACGTCCTCGAAGGGTGGTGGAACGAGCGAGACCCGCTGCCGTTCAGCCCGGTCAACGAGCGGTGGGTCGAGCAGCAAGTGCGAGCCGGCTTTGCTCGCTTCACTTTCCGGCTCAAGAAGGCGTGGGGTCTGGAGAAGTTGCTCGCGATTAACGCAACCGGATTCGGCCGGCCAACGCTCGCTATTCGCTTCCAAGGTCGGCCGATGGACGACCGAGCCGAGCTGTATTTACGCCACGGAAAACCGGATGCCCAGGGTGGGGTGGGGCGCGACGAGTGTGGGTTTTGGTATTACCGCCGTCCGGGGGCGAGTGAGAAGAAGTCGTTCGCTGTGAACTTCCGGCGACCCCGCAGCTTTGGCGAACGGGCCGAGTTCCTGGGCAACGACTGCATCTATAGCGACCTGCCGACGACACCGATGGGTCATGCGCATTTCGCACCCGGCGGTCTGCGGCCGTGGGACATCGACCGGGTGATCGACCGTATCGATGGGGACCTGGGGTTGGCGCTTTCGTCCGACTCCTACCCGTTTGAACCTGCGAGTCGGTTACGATTGGAGCTGGCACCGACCAACTTCGCGCTGTCTGGCGGCGAGACAGAGCTGGTGGTCTACTTTGCGACCCCGATGACGGCCGGGAGTGCTCGGTACCGGAAAGGGTTGGCGGTGTACGACGAAGGGTGGCGGGAGATCACGCGTCGCACTGAGGAGATGGAGCACGTGACCGAAGTTCGCTCGGACGCAGCGGGCTCGGCCGAGTCATTCATCCTTGACCTCTTTCGAGTTCGAATCGCGCCTGGGCGGTATCACCTGGCGTTACAGATCGATGATCGAGAGTCGGGCGCGGTCGGTATCTGGAAGAGTCAGGTGGATGTGCGGGCTTTCGCCTATAGTGCGCTCGGGTTGTCGGACGTGGTGCTAGCGGCGCAAGTAGCGACTGGCGACCATAACCCACGATTCAATCGGAACGGACACGTCGTTTTGCCGCTCCCTTCGCGCATGTTCTTGCGCGGCCAACCTTTGTTTCTCTACTACGAGGTTTACAATCTGGATGCCGACGAAACGGGGAGCTCAGAGTTTCGGGTCGACTACACGGTCCGATCGAGGACCCTCGATCGCGGCGCCGTGCGGCGGCTCTTCGGAGCGGTCAAGGGATTGATCGGCGTCCGCGAGGAGCCGGAAGCGATTACCCTGTCGTTTGAGCGGCACGGCTCGGCCGGCCGCATCACCGCCGAGTATCTGTCTTTCGACACGCAGGAGCTAGCGTCCGGTATCTACACGCTCGATGTCACGCTGACCGATCGGCACGCCAGCGATCGATCGGTGCACCAATCGCGGACGTTCACCATCGTCGACTGAGCGCGAAGTGAATGGGGGGTCATCTTGTGGATGCGGACGCTGACTCAGCAGTTTAGACTCGCCTGCTATCGTTTCAGCAAACGTTTGAAAACCTATAACTGGAGTCGATCATGAATCTCGAGCGCCTGATCCGAGCCGCTCTACCGAGACCGGTGCGGAGTCATCTCCAAGCTACGCAACGGCGCTTAAGCGCTCTCGAGATGGTAGTCGGCATGATGCTGGACAACCCCGATTTCGAGCCCACCCCCGATGCTGGGTTCAACGGGCAGTCGTTCCGAAAGAAGATCTTCGAGCAGATCGTTTCATCGATAGTTCTGGACAGAATCGTAGAAACGGGCTGTTTTGTAGGGAATTCAGCGGCTTTCATGTCGCGGACGTCGGGTCTTCCGCTTCTGTCGTCGGAAATTAACCCGATTTTTTTTCAAATCGCGGCAAGGTGTTTGGTGGGGTTTCCCAATGCTGTCGTAGAGCAGGGTGACTCCAGGCAGTTTCTCCGGTCAATCGTGGAGCGCCGGTTGTGTGATGAGCGGACTTTTTTCTACCTCGACGCCCACTGGGACGAAGATCTTCCGCTTCGTGAAGAGGTGGACCTGATCGGCAGCCATTGGAGCGAGTTCGTCATCATGATCGATGATTTTGAGGTTCCCAATGACCCAGGATACGGCTTCGATCGATATGGAAGAGACAGGATGCTGACGCTGGGCTACCTGCGTCCTCAGATCGATGCTCATAACCTGGTCGCCTTTTTCCCATCGGCAAGGTCCGAATTGGAGTCGGGTGGTGTTCGCGGCTCGGTCGTTCTCGCCAACCACAAGGCGTTTGTTCAACAGCTGGAGCAACTTTCATCTCTAAGGCGCTACTAGCGAGCCGAGGCGCTTGACGACCGAGGTCCGAAGCTTGCAATCGGTGGAGCCTGAATCTGTGGCTGCGTCATAACCCCAACTGTTCACGATTGCCATCGTTGGCTGTTCGTCGAGTTCTGACGGCCGGTTGACGATGCCGCGCCGCTTCCCACCGATGCAATCACCAGAGGACTTCAACAACGCACACCGGAGCCACCGCATAGACGCGACCGCGCAGCGGTAGCTCCCGCCGCGTGGGTGGCGGTCGCCTTGGGTTTGGCAGGGCTCGCGACCGCCTACGTGCACGTGCTCCTCGGAGTAGCGGTCCTCGTCGCATTGTCGATCGCGACAACGCGGCAAGTAATGACGAGCGGTTGCGTTTCGTCGGGAGTCGTCGGCTGGGCGATGATCGCCCTGGTGATCGGTTCTCGGTTGGTAATAGCGACCGATCGTGCTCGCGTCGACGCTGCGACGTGGGTCGAGATGGCAGCTGTCGGTCGAGAAACGCCGATCGATGCCACCCTGCGCTTGACATCGGTCAGACCGAGCGGTGACGGGCGATGGCACGTCCGTGGCGAGGCGCTTGGTTGCAGCCTGCGTCCGTGTCGAGGCGCGAATCTCCGTTGGTGGTGGACTGGCGAGCTGCCACCCATGGTCGGTGAGCGGTGGAGCGTCGTCGGTCAGTTGAAAGCCGAGCCGTTGCGCGTCAATCGGCGCGGCGGTTACCCGCCACCGGGTCTCGCTCGCCGGGCGCGGGGTGGGACTTTGACCGACGTCGAGCTGATCCAACGACGGTCGGAAAGGGTCCCGCTCCTGGTGACCACCGAGCAGCACCTTCGGGAGCGTATTACTGCCCGTTTTGGTGTCCAGTTGGCGCCCCTCGTGACGGCGCTGCTGCTCGGGGATCGTACCGGGCTGGCGCCCGAGTTGGTTGACGCCTTTGCGGCCTCGGGCGCATTGCATCTGCTGGCCGTCTCGGGTCTGCACGTCGGTTTTCTTGCCTGGCTTCTGGCGTCCGGCCTCGGTCTCGTCGGGTGCAGCCCTGTTCGCCGCGCCGGGACGGCCACGCTGGTGTTACTTGCATACGCCGCGCTGGTGGGCGGCCGACCGTCGGTCGTTCGAGCGGCGGTGATGACGACGGCGCTCTTGTGGGCGCGGGCGGTTGAGCGAAGGGTCTCGGTTTGGCAGGTGTGGGGGTTGGCGGCGGTTGCGATGCTCGCCTGGCGCCCGCTCGATCTCTTCGATCTCGGATTCGCGTTGTCGTTTGGCGCGGTGGCTGGCCTGTTGATATGGGGCACGGGGGCGGCACGCGCGCTTCGGTCCCACCGATCGTCAGGCCCGCTGGCCGCCGTCGGGCGTGGGGTCGTCGCGTCGGTTGTCGTGACCGGCGCCGCCGGCTTGGGCACACTGCCGGTTCAATCGACCGCATTCGGCTGGCTGGCGCCGGCCGGGTTTCTCGTTAACCCAGTGGCGGTCCCGCTCGCCGCTGCCGGATTGCCACTGGCCTGGTTGGCGCTGCTGGCCGACGCGGTCGGCCTGGGAGGCGTAGCCGGCCCACTTGCGGCGACGGCTTCGATAGCGCTGGGGCTGTTAGAGGCAGCGGTAGTTGGCGTGGCGTCGCGCTTCTCGGTTTGGGTGCCAGGCTCCATGGCGTGGGCGACCACCCTGCTCGCCGGGCTGATCGCTGCGGCCGTGCTGCTCCTCCGACGCTGCCCGCTAGCGGGGTGGAGCGCGTGCGTCCTAGTCCTGGCGCTGTCTCTAACCGGTCATCGGCAAGTACCCTCTAGCTGGGAGGTGAAGTGGCTCGATGTCGGACAGGGCGACGCCATCGTGATTCACTTTCCGGACGGAGCAACGTGGCTTGTCGATGCTGGGCCGGCATACCCGCATGGTGATGCGGGGCGCAGCGTGGTGTTGCCATACCTGCGGACCCGCGGAATCGATCGCCTGCAGTGGTTGATCTCGACGCACCCCGATCTCGATCACGTAGGTGGCGCAGCCAGCGTGGTCGATGGCGTACGAGTCGAGCGTTGGGGAAGCGCCGCAGCAGTCGGCGACAACCCGGCCTATATACGTTTACTCGCTGCGGTCGGGAGTCGCCCGACGACTGCGGCGGTTCAACTGAGGGCTCCGCGTCGGTTGCAACAGGGACCGGTTAGCGTTGATGTGCTTCACCCCGAGGGCGACTGGGTGCCGGGTGATCCGTACGGGTCGGCGACATCCGCCAACGATGCATCGATCGTGTTGCTCATGAGCTATGGTGGGTGTCGTGTGCTGCTGACCGGAGACATCGGTGAGCGAGCTGAGGAGGCGCTGGTCACGGCCCTGGGCGACTGGCTGAAAGCCGAGCTCTTGCACGTCGGCCACCACGGCAGCCGGCACTCGACGACGAAGCGTTGGCTCGATCGCGTGCGGCCGGCCGCCGCGGTCGTCTCGGTGGGCGGACTCAACCGCCACGGCCATCCGCACATTGAGGTTCTAGAGCGGCTCGAGCAGGTCGATGCCAACGTCTATCGCACCGATCGGCTCGGAACGGTCACCGCGAGGTGTATTTCGGGCGAGTGGCGTTTGGAATCGACGACTTTCTATCTTCATTGATCTCCGCAGGATACGCGGCCGCCCAGGAACTTTGTCGTCACCACTCCGGTATTGAGAGGACGTATGACGCAGACCGAGCCCGCATTCGAGACCACCGCCACGCTGGCTGAGGCGAACGCCAGGATCGCTCGTGAGAATGCCTTCACGACGACCCTGCTAGAGGAGATCTCGCGGGTTGTCGTCGGCCAGCGTGGATTGTTGGACGGGCTGTTGATCGGTTTGCTGGCGGATGGCCACGTGCTTCTCGAGGGCGTCCCCGGGCTGGCCAAGACACTCGCCGTACGATCGTTGGCCGGCGCCATCGACTGTGATTTTCAGCGTATCCAGTTCACCCCCGATTTGCTACCGGCCGACCTCGTTGGTACCACGATCTATCATCCCCAACGTGGCGAGTTCGATGTCCACCGCGGACCGGTGTTCACCAATCTCCTGCTGGCTGATGAGATCAATCGCGCGCCGGCGAAGGTGCAGTCGGCGTTGCTCGAGGCGATGCAGGAAAGGCAAGTGACGCTCGGTGAGACCACCTATCAACTCGAGACGCCGTTTCTGGTCTTGGCTACTCAGAACCCGATCGAACACGAGGGCACGTACCCCTTGCCGGAAGCGCAGGTCGATCGGTTTATGCTCAAGCTCAGAGTTGGGTATCCGCCACGTGAGGACGAGCGCAAGATCATCGAGCGGATGACAGCCATTGAAACACCGAACGTGCGCCCGGTGATCGGACCTCAAGAGATCCTTCACGCGCGCGAGGTAGTCGCGGGTGTGTACATCGATGACAAAGTTCTCAATTACATCCTCGACTTGGTCGAGGCGACCCGTTACCCAGCCCGCTTCGGGCTCGAGGACCTCGAGCCCTGGATCGCATATGGCGGCTCGCCTCGGGCCGGGATATTCCTCACCAAGTCTGCCAAGGCACGTGCGTTCCTGAACGGTCGCGGCTACGTCGTCCCCGACGACGTAAAGGCCGTAGCTCGCGACGTCTTGCGGCACCGGCTCCTGTTGACCTACGAGGCGGAGGCGGAGGAAGTCGACCCCGACTCCGTCCTGGATCGGTTGCTGGAGCACCTCGACGTGCCGTGAGCGTCTCGGAGCTGGCCAAGACGGTCCGGCTGCTAGAGATCCAAACCCGACACCTCGTCAACGACATCTTCTCGGGAGAGTACACCAGCGTCTTCAAGGGACGGGGTGTGGAATTTTCCGACGTGCGGGAGTACCAACCCGGAGATGATGTACGAACTATCGACTGGAACGTGACCGCGCGGCGAGGCACCCCGTACGTCAAGCAATTCGTCGAGGAGCGCGAGCTGACCGTGATTCTGGCGGTCGATGGTAGCGCCTCGACACGATTTGGAACCCAGGGTGCGCTGAAGCGCGAGCGCGCGGCCGAGGTGGGCGCCGTGCTCGGGTTGGCTGCCAATCGCAACAACGACCGCGCGGGCGCGCTGTTGTTCGCGGAAGGGATCGAGAGGTACATCCCGCCGCGCAAGGGGAAGACCCACGTACTGCGACTGGTGCGCGACATTCTGTCGTTTGATCCTCCAGCGCGCGGCACGGACCTCGTAGGTGCTCTCGAGTTCCTTTCGCGCGTGCTTCACCGCCGCAGCGTGATCTTCTTGCTATCAGATTTTTTGGATACGGGCTACGAGCGAGCGCTGGCGGCCCTAGCGGTGCGCCACGACGTGGTAGCACTGACGCTCGCCGACCGTCGTGATCATGAGCTGCCCAATGTCGGACTGATCGAAGTCGTCGAGCCGGAGACGGGTGAACGCCGTTGGCTGGATACCGGTTCGCCGCGCGTTCGCGAGGCGTACGCGGCGGCAGCCGAACGGGTGGAAACCGACCGTAAGCAGATTTTTCAAAAGGCTGGTGTGGACATCGTGCCGATCGACACCCTGGCTGACTACGTCCAGCCGCTGAGGCGATTCTTCGAGCGTCGTGAGCGACGACGGGGACGGCCACTGAGGGCGAGGAAACGATGATCCGCTGGCCGCTGGTTTTGGCGTTGGTGGTGGCGGCTCAGCCGATCGCGGTCGCTGCACAAGAGGCCGAACCGTCGGCGGTTCGTATCCATGTGGTTCCGGATCCACCGGGAGCAGATGGCTCCGGCGACAGCCTGACCGTCGGTGACGCGGTCTGGGTCACGGTCCAGACCAGTGGCCCAGGGGGCCACTATCTGTTGCCCGAGACGCTAGTCGATGCCTACAGCGAGCGTCCCGAGCTTGCGGTGCTGGAGAGTGCCCGCCAGGACGGACAGCTGAGGCTCAGAGTGGCGCTCTTTCGCCCAGGATCGTTCGTGTTGCCCACGGTAGAGGCTGGGGTTGCGACAGCAGAGGGCGACACGCTGCGCGTGCCCGTCTATGCCGACACGATACAGGTGGCTTCAGTGTTGGCGCCGGGTGACACGCTGTTGGCGGACATCAAGCCGCTGTGGGTCGACGGTGGGATTCCCTTGTGGTTTTGGATCCTCCTCGCTTTGTTGATCGCACTCGCGCTGTTGGCTTGGTGGTGGTGGCGTCGACGCGACCAAGTGGACGAGCTGCCGAAGTTGCGGCCCGACGCCTACCAGATCGCTCGCCGGCAACTTCAATCGCTGCAGGCGGAGCCACCGACCTCGGCTCGCCGCATTGCTGCGGCAACAGAAATCGGTGAGGTCGTGCGAGAGTACATGGCCAGCGGGTGGGCGGTGCCGGCTAGAGAGCGAACTACGTTTGAGCTGTTACCGACTCTCCCCGACCGCTGGCAGTCGATTCGTCCCGCGTTGGCTTCACTGCTCTCGGCTATCGATCTAGTGAAGTTTGCACGCCTCGCCCCGGAGCCGGGTGAGGTACCGCGTCTGGCGAGCACTGGGCTTGAATGCGTCGATCGGCTGGAGCAGACCCGGCAGGCGCCAGAGATCCCCGAGGTGGAGGAGGCGGTAGCATCGTGAACCCTGTACCGCTGAGCTTCGGGAACTGGACGCTCGCCAGCCCGGCGTGGCTACTGCTCCTGTTGGGGGTCCCGTTGGCTTGGTACTGGCATCGTCGCAACCCCCGGCGAGCGCTTGTCCTGCCCGCTCTGGCAACGGTCGGCGCGTTGCCCCAGAGCTGGCGACAGCAGTTGCGAGCGATGCCTGGACTACTGCGCACGCTCGCATTCGTCGGTTGCGTGGTGGCGATGGCACGGCCGCAAGAGCTCGCCGCTGGCAGGCCGCTGACGACATCGGGTGTCGATATCGTGCTCGCGATCGACGCTTCAGGCAGTATGAAGGCTGAGGACTTCCAGCCTCGGAACCGCCTCGAGGTTGCCAAGCAAGCGGCCGCCGATTTCATCGGCGGGCGTTCGTCAGACCGTATCGGGTTGGTGACGTTTGCTGGCCAAGCGGTCACCCAGACACCGCTCACGCTCGATCACGGCTCACTCGCTGAGGCAATCGGTCGAGTGAAAATAGGCGGCCTCGCCGAGGGCACCGCGATCGGCACGGCGCTGGCCACTTCGGTCAATCGCCTGCGCGCGTCGGATGCTCGAAGCAAGGTCGCGATCTTGTTAACCGATGGCGTCAACAACGCCGGCCAGGTAGATCCGCTGACCGCCGCCGAGACCGCCCGCGCGCTCGGGGTGCGCGTATACACGATCGGTGTCGGGACGACCGGGGAGGCACCGTATCTGCTCGAAGACCCGCGCTTTGGACGGCGCTACGTGCGCGTCGTCGTCCGCATAGACGAGGAGACACTACAACAGATCGCGGCGCGAACCGGTGGGCGGTACTACCGGGCCACCGATCCGCAGGCCCTAAACCAGGTCTACGCCGAGATCGATCGTCTCGAGCGTTCACCGTTGACGGGTCGCCGGCCGGTCGTACGTCTCGAGCGATACTTGTGGTTTCTGATCCCAACGCTGGGCTTGGTGATGCTCGAAGGCGCGCTGCGAGCCACGCTGTTTCGGAGGCTCCCGTGACGTTCGGCGCTATCGATTGGTCACGACCTGAGTGGTTGACGGCGCTAGTGCTGGTGCCGGTCGTAATCGCCACCATCGTGTGGTCATTCAATCGACGTCAGCGGGCGCTCGACGCGTTCTCCGAAGCTCCCGTCCGTGGTCGCACACAGCCGCTGCCGGCTCGGCGTCGCCAAACGCGGGGCGTGCTACTCGTATTGTCATTGACGGCGCTCGTATTGGCGGTCGCCGGACCTCGGTGGGGAACCGAACGTGTTGCCCCGTTGCCGGTGGGGCAGGAGGTTGTTTTCGCGCTGGATGTTTCGCGCTCCATGTTGGCCCCCGACGTCGAGCCGAATCGTCTCGAGCGAGCGAAACTCGCCATCCGGCAAATCTTGGCGACGCTGCCAACAGCCGAAAGCGGCCTGGCGATCTTCGCCGGAGAGGCGGCGCTCGTCGTTCCGTTGACCCGTGACGCAGCGGCGATCGATCTCTATCTGTCGTCGGTCGGTCCGGATTGGGTCAGCGACCCTAGCACCGACCTCGGTCGGGCGCTTGGATCTGCGCTGGACGCTTTCCCACCCGATAACGCACCAGGAAGAACGATTGTCGTGCTGTCCGACGGCGAAGATCACGGTGGCGGATTGGAGTCGGTCGCGCGAGTTGCACGCGGGCGCGGGATCGAAGTCAACGTAATCGGGATCGGCACCGAGGAAGGCGCGCGCGTTCCAACTGGCACAAACAGCTGGGTTGAAGACCGGGGCGAGCCCGTCGTCTCGCGCCTCGATCGCGAGAAGCTGGAGCGTATGGCTAATGAGACAGGCGGGAAGTTCATTGCGCTCGAGGCAGGCGATGGCGATCTGCCGGCCCTGATCGGTCATTTGCAAGCGCTCAACACTGGGCGCTCGATCGGTCGCGAGTCCCAGCGCCGGGCTGATCGCTACCGATGGCCACTGATCGTCGCCCTGATCGCGTTGGGGCTGGAAACGTTGGTGGGGCTTGGCGCGATCCGCCTGCGACCGAAACCGGCGCCGGTGATGGTAGCGGCGGTATTGGCTCTTGCGATGGGTCGGGCGAGCGGACCGGAGGAGATGTACGAAGAAGGACGATACAGCGATGCCCTCACGACGTGGCGACAAACCGACCGCGCAGCGAATGCCAAGCCAGAGGACGCATACAATCGCGGCAACGCCGCTTATCGATTGGGCGAGTTTCGAGAGGCGACCGCGAGCCACGCTGTTGCGGCCCGCACCGCTGGCGCGCGTGGTCGTGCGTCCGAGGCGTGGTACAACGCGGGTAACGGGCGCTTTCGGATCGCCGAGCAAGCCGAGGTCGCCGAGCCTGACGATAGCCAACGGTATTGGGATAGTACGGTGGCAGCGTACCGTGAGGCGCTGTTGCGCGACCCCGACGACATGGATGCCAAGCACAATCTCGAGTTGGCACTCCGGCGTCAGGACCAAGCTGGTGGTGGTGGCGGTGGTGGTGCGACGGGTGGCGGCGCTGGAGCCGGTGGTGGTCCAGGTGGGGGCGGCCGCGGAATGCAACCGCCGTCGACCGGTGGGCTTGGCTCACCGAGCGGAATGACGCGCGGCGAGGCCGAGCGGTTGCTCGATGCGCTAGCGGCGCAAGAGCGTGAAGCGCTCACCCGAGGCGAGGGTAACGAGCAAGCTCGTCGATCGGACCGACCGGCTTGGTGAGCTTGCGGTCGGTCGCCGGTTTTGTGTGTCTGCTAGCGGCGACATTTATCGGTGCAACACGCGCATCGGGCCAAGATGACCCGGCAGCAACGGTCACCGCGCGACTGGAGTCGTCGCAGATCTCGTTGGGAGAGACGGTGGATCTAGTCATCGAGATCGAGCCACCAGGTCTCTCGACACCAGTAGAAGAGCCCGACCTGCCACGACTCCCGGCGATTATCGTCGGTCGTAGCCGCTCGTCGCAGGTGCAGGTGGTAGGGACGCGTGTTCGGCGCACCATCGTGCATCGGTTCACGCTCCAACCCCTGGATGCTGGTACGATGCGCATTCCCCCGCTCTCAATCGTGGTCGGAGACCGATCGTTGGTCACCGCCGCTTTGGATCTTGAAATCATCGATCGGGGAGAAGCGTGGCGACTAGGCCGATACGAGGGTGAACCAGCCGATGGCGGGCCGCCGCCGTTCTTTGTTACCGCTCGCGTCGATCGCGATCATGCATATGTGGGCGAGCAGGTGACACTAACGTTTGCATTCTACCATGATCCGCGAGCGCCGCTGGCAGAGAGCCCAGACTACGATCCACCGAACACGCCCGGTTTCTGGCGCATCGAGCTCGATCCCGAGCCGGTTCTGAGCACCGAACAGGTCGGCGGCCGGACGTATCGCGTGCAACGCTTTCACTACGCGCTGTTCGCGCTGACCGCTGGCGAACACGAGATCCGTTCGGCGTCGGTTCGGATCGTCGAACCCGACCCGTCGGAGTGGTGGCGCCGGACCGGTACGCGGACATTGCAGACCGATCCATTGGTGATCACCGCTGACTCGCTGCCGCTCGAAGCTCCGCCCGGTTTTGACGGCGCGGTGGGCCGATACGCGCTCGAGGGGGACATCAGGCGATCGACGCTGGCTGGCGTGCCGGTCGAACTCGAACTCACGGTTCGCGGTGTCGGCAATCCAACGGTGATTGGGGCGCCGGCCCTACCGGCTTGGCCCGATGTCGTTGTTCGCGCGCCGGTCGTGGAAACGGAAACAGAGATCGTTCGCCGCGCGGTTCACGGCGAGGCCAACTTCCGGTACCTGTTGTCGCCGCAAGCGCCGGGCCGGCTGGACCTGGGTGTAGCTCAGTTGGTGTATTTTGATCCGACTGTAGGTGCGTACGCGGTGGACACGTTGGCTCTCGGCGAGATAGAGGTGGTGCCTTCACCGTCTGCGCCGACGGTCACTCGGGCGTCGACGCCGGAGGGGCCAACGTTGAGACCGGCGCGGCAACCGCGGGCACCGAGGCCGCGCGGGCTTGCCGGTCGAGCCGACTATTGGTTCGCCTTGGCTGCGCCGTGGCTGGCGTGGTTGGGAGCGGTAGCCGCGGGCCGGGTGCGCCGCCGGCCCCCACGCGGTGTCACGCCAGGGCAGGCGATCACCGAGCTGGAAGTCGTGTGGCGGGCGATTGCTGGTGGCGAGCCGGGAGCGTCGCAACGCGCGATCGTTGCACTCGACATGGCGCTGGCGGTGTGGCAGGGTGTCTGGCCTGCGACCGCCGCTAAACCCGCGGCTGAGGCTCGCGTGGCGCTTGAAGCGACCGCCTACGGTGGTGGGGAGGTGGTTAATGCGACTGGCGCGCTCGAACGGCTGGTCGTCGCCCTGCGCATCGATCGTGACAATTCCAAGCGACGAACAGCAAGCACATTGTTGCTGCTGACGCTCGTGTCAGTTTCGGCAGCGGGCGCCAAGGTGCAAGCGGGCGCCGATCCGACGATCCGCTGGGAGGACGCAAACCAAGCGTACCGCGCGGGCGCTTTTGATCGCGCGGCTGAGACGTATCGAGAACTCGTTCGCGTGCATGCGGACCCCAACCTCGAAGCCAACATGGCGGCGGCGCTGTGGCGAAGCGGCGAACGCGGCGAAGCGTTACTCCACTACCGGCGTGCGCTCGAGTTGGCACCGCGCGATCGTGCCATCCGGCGTGAGGCGGAACGGCTACGCGCCGAGCTCGGCGATCCGGCGGACGGCGGCTCGCGACTGACCGCAATCTTGGGTTGGGTTCGCTTAGACGAATTGCTGGCGCTGTTGCTGGTTGCCAGCACCGTGAGTGTGGGGTTGATCGCCTTGGCCCGCCGTCGCCGGTGGGCCGGTCGGCCGGCGATCGTCACGTTTGCGTTGGCGATCACGATCAGTATCGCCGCAGCGGGGCATGGCGTCGTTCTGGACCGAGCGGATCAAGCGATGGCGTTGGAAACGTTGGGACTGTCAGCTGAACCGGATGGCCCGCCGATTGCCAGCGTGGCAGAAGGTAGCGTGGTGACGCTGCTCGAATCTGGCGCTGATCGCGCACGCATCAAAGCCCAGGGTCTCCCCGCCGGCTGGGTGGCTGTGGATCGGCTCGGCCGGCTACATTCGAACCCTCGATAGAGATCTCCCCAATTCCGGACGTCAAAAATGGCCAGCGTACGCGTTCTCCCCGAGGGCGTCGTAAATAAGATCGCCGCCGGTGAGGTCGTCGAACGGCCGGCATCGGTGGTCAAGGAGCTCGTCGATAACGCGCTCGATGCGGGTGCGAGGCGGCTTGAGATCGCGCTCGAGTCGGCCGGGCTCGAGAGGATCACGATCGCGGACGACGGGTCGGGCATGGAGCCTGACGACGCGGTGCGAGCGTTCGAGCGCCACGCCACCAGCAAGATTGCGGCAGCGGTGGACCTGGATCGGATCGAGACGCTTGGCTTCCGGGGCGAGGCTTTGCCGTCGATTGCGGCCGTTAGTCGGTTGACCTTGGAGACCGCACCGGAGGGGGGTGGTGAGGCGACACGCGTTCGCGTGGACGGTGGCGAGATCGCCGTCGTCGAACCGATCGCTCGCGGTGAGGGTACGACGGTCGACGTTCGTGGCCTGTTCTTCAATACACCTGCGCGGCGCAAGTTCTTGAAGACTCACAGCACAGAGCAGGCGAACAACGTGCGGCGCATGCTCGAGCTCGCGCTGGCCCGGCCCGAGGTGGGCTGGCGCGTGACGCATGGCCGAAGGTCTATCCTCGATCTGCCGCCCGCTCGCACGTTGGTCGAGCGACTGACCTCGTTGCATGGACCCGCCTACGTCAACACGCTGCTCCCGATGGGCGACAGCGCGTCCGAGGTCACCGTCCGCGGGTTGGTACAGCGGGCAGCGGCAGCCGGTGCGGGGCGGCGGCGACAGTTCGTATTCGTGAACGGTCGACCTGTGGACGCCAGCGAGCTCGTGCGCGCGGCGCTGAGCGGCTATCGCTCCACGCTGCCGGCGGGCGCCAGGCCAGACTTGTATCTCTTTATCGAAGTCGAGTCCGATCAAGTCGACGTTAACGTGCATCCGTCAAAGCGCGAAGTTCGGTTGCGATCCGGTGCACGGGTGGCAAACGCCATCGAAGAGGCAGTGCGCGCCGCGCTCGGCGCCGGCCACGTCGCTGCTCGGCCGCTCAAGCCTCGCGTCGATCGGATGGCAGAGGCTCGTCCCCCGGATTTTGGACAGCTCGGGCTGTTCCTGTCGGGTCGTCGCGCGAACCCCCGCCGAGCGCCAGGAACCGATGGATCAGCTGACGAACCTCAGGCGACGGACTCCACGATCGCCGGGCGGATCACGGGGCCGGATGAGAAACCCACCGAGGTTATTGATCGCGAGGTCCTGCCATCGGTATGGCAACTGCACAACCGTTACATCTTGGCTCAGACGTCGACCGGTGTCGTGTTTATTGACCAACACTCAGCCCATGAGCGGATCCTCTACGAAGAGGTCGTTGACGACATTCGCGAGCGGCCGCGTCCGGGTCAGAGGCTGCTGTTCCCGACCGTACTGCACTTGACACCAGAGCAGTTTGCGACCTGGGAGTCGTATCGAGGTTTGATCCAGCGGCTGGGTTTCGAGATCGAGCCGTTTGGCGGCGAGTCGATCGCGATCGTCGCGGTGCCAGCGTTTCGTCATGTCTTTGATCCTGAGACCGCGCTAGCAGATCTGCTCGATGACCTATCGGATCCAGGTGCCGGAAGCGCCGACATGAACCAGCATGAGCGTGTCGCGCGGCTTTTCGCGTGCAAGGCAGCGATAAAGGCGGGTCAACCGCTGACCCAGGCCGAGATGGGTGAGGTGATCGATCGGTTGTTCGCGACCGAGCTACCATATGACGATGTCCACGGTCGACCAGCGGTCGTGCAGATCGCGCTCGAGGACCTCAACCGCCAGTTCGGTCGGCACTGATCGATCAGCTGTATATGAGCGCTGAAAAACCCTATCTGGTTGTTGCCGGCCCCACCGCAGTGGGGAAGACTGATGTCGCGATTGCAATCGCCCAAGAGTTGGGTGGGGAGATCGTGATCGCCGATTCACGCCAAGTCTATCGTGGCCTGGATGTCGGTACGGCCAAGCCAACCGCCGAGCAACGCCGCGCGGTTCCGCATCATATGATCGACGTGGTCGAAGTCGGTATTCCGTACACGGCAGTTGACTACGCGCGCGACGCTGGAGGCGCGATTACGAGGATTCAAGAACGGGGTCGAACAGCAGTTGTTTGTGGCGGCACGGGTTTCTACTTGGCGGCGTTAGCTAGCCAGCTGGATCCACTCGACAACGGATCTGCGGCCAAGGATCGTGCGCAAGTGTGGTCCCGGATTGAGGGCATCCCGGCGCGCGAGCGACATGCCGCACTGGCCGCGGTTGACCCGCCGACCGCGGCCCGGCTGCATCCACACGATCGTCAACGGGTCGAGCGTGCCCTGGAAGTTTACTTGCTGACCGGTGAGCCGCTGTCGTTGCAAGTGACCGGCGGCAGCGATCCCCGATCTCATGTAGCCGTATGGCTCACGCGTCCGCGGGCCGAGCTCCACCAGCGGATCGGAGATCGTTTGGCTGTCATGCTCGGGCTCGGATTGGAGGCCGAGACGCGGCGGTTCTTCGACGCCGGTTTGAGCCCCGAGACGGCTGGTCTCGACACCATCGGCTACCAGGAGTGGTGGCCCTACTTCGCGGATCGGACGGGTCGCGCCCAGGTGGTCGGCGAGATCGACCGGGCGACCCGACAGTACGCCAAGCGGCAGGAGACTTGGTTTCGAAACCAGGGAGCCTACGAGCCGGTGCCAGCGGTCAACGGGCTCGAGAGCGTGCTGGCTTCATGGGAGGCGGCACAGTGAGCGCGTTCGAAGGGTTCGTGTTGGGAATCGTTCAGGGGCTGACCGAGTTTCTGCCGGTTTCATCGAGCGGTCATCTTGTGATCGGGCGGACGATCTTTGGGCTGGAGACGAAACCGCTGCCGTTCGAGATCGCCGTGCACGGAGCGACGCTGTTCGCGGTATTGGTCTACTTTCGACGTCGGCTAGCAGAGATCGTGATGCGCGCAGAGGTCGGCTATCTAGGCAAGCTGTCGCTGGCGACGGTGCCGATCGTGATCGCAGCGATCCTGTTTCGCGGTGTCGTGGAGTGGGCATTCGAGGCGCCACTGGTAGTGGCGGTGCTGCTGGGGGTCACGGGAACTGTGCTTCTGTCGTTGCGGTTGAAGGCCAAGCCAGTAATCACATCGGTCGATCGGCCCGAGCCCACCTGGGTGGCAGCATTGATAATCGGGTGCGCACAGGCGGCGGCGCTCATGCCGGGAATCAGTCGGTCGGGGGTCACGATCGTGGCCGCGCTCTGGTTGGGTGTTGCCCCGTACGCTGCGGCGGAATTCGCGTTTCTCCTCGGTGTGCCGGCGATCGCTGGGGCAGTCGCTTTGGAAACCGAAGCGATCCAGTCGGCCGTCGACGGGGGATTGGCCCCATACGCGTGGGGTATGGCGGCCGCTTTCGGCAGCGCGTTGATTGCCATCGCGCTCGTTTTTCGCATAATCCAAGGCGGGCGTTTTGATCGCTTCGGCGTGTACTGCTGGGTGGTGGCCGTTGCCTTTGGTGCGTACTTGATGAAGGCGGTGGGTTGAGCCATTCTGCGCACACCACTGGATCACCAGCGTGGGCGCCGTTCGTTCGGGTTGCGCTGGTCGAGGATGTGGGTCATGGGGACGCCACGACTGCCGCCACCGTTCCAGGCGATATCGTCGGTGAAGCGCGGATCATCGCCAGGTCACGTGGAGTCATCGCGGGATTCGGTGGGGTCGCCGAGACGTACCACCAAGTCGATCCGGAGGTAGCCGTCAAGCCAGAGGTTCTCGACGGCGGGCGGGTCGAGCCGGGGACAGTCGTCTTGAGCGCGGCCGGTTCGTTTGCTTCGCTGTTGGTGGCTGAGCGGACTGGGCTCAACTTCCTCCAGCGGTTATCCGGCATCGCAACGCTCACCGCCCATTTCGTGGAGGCGGTCGACGGGACCGGGGCCAAGATCGTCGATACCCGCAAAACCACCCCTGGCTGGCGGGTGCTCGAGAAAGCTGCGGTGATCGCTGGTGGCGGTCACAATCATCGCATGGGTCTGTACGACGCCTACTTGATTAAGGAGAATCACTTGGCGGCTGCCGGCGGCGTAACCGCAGCGCTCGAGCGAGTTGCAGCCGCCAATACCGATCGTCAGCCGGTTGAGCTCGAGGTCGTGTCGCTGGCTGAGCTCGATGAAGCGTTGTCGTCGACCAATCCGCCGGATCGAATCATGTGCGACAATTTCGAGATCGACGATCTCCGCACCGCGGTGGAGCGGATCCGCGCCGTTGACACCGATATGCTGATCGAGGCCAGCGGCAACGTTCGGCTCGAAACGGTGCGTTCGATCGCTTCCACCGGCGTGGACTGGATCTCGGTTGGCGCGCTCACCCATTCGGCTCCGGCGATGGATCTGTCGTGCCTGATCGAAAAGCGATAAAGCGCCGTGGGTTGGACGCCGGCCGGCTTGGTCGGCATCTCGGCATTCGAACGGTGGTTCACGCCGATGTGAGCTCAACGATGGACGTAGCCCGGGCCGACAGCGGTTCTTTGCCCTCGATCCACTTGGCCGAGCGGCAAACCGCGGGGCGTGGCCGGGATGGGCAGAGGTGGGCGAGCCCGCGGGGGAACCTCTATGCGACGATCGCCTGGTCTGACCCAGAAGAGAAGTTTCCGCCGTCACTCCTGGCGGCGCTCCAGCTGATGTGGGCCGAGACGGTGGATCGGCACGGGGGTCCCTCCACACGCTGTAAATGGCCAAACGATGGCTATATCGCGGGGCGCAAGTGGGCCGGTATGCTGGCCGT